>Ga0074197_1001636_pt1 | contig 18112 bp, 15 predicted proteins | sample EPASupsiteSAE305_FD_64526 | JGI IMG/M metagenome (GOLD analysis project Ga0074197, IMG submission 64526) | Bioremediated contaminated groundwater microbial communities from EPA Superfund site, New Mexico - SAE3-05 reassembly with SPADES | ecosystem: Environmental > Aquatic > Deep subsurface >...
CCGGCTGCCGCTGTACGACGTGGCCGCCCGCGCCACGCCAAAGGGCAGCGAGGCCGTGGGTTACTCCATAATAGTGAGCGTGTGGAACTGGGGCCTGCTCGTGAGCGACCTGGTGGGCTCCGGCCTGTACGAAAAGTACAACCTCACCTTCAAGAACCTGGTGTGGCTCAACGCCGGCACCACCCTGCTGGCGCTCATAGCCGTGCCGCTCCTGCCCGCGCTGCTGGTGGACAGCAAGGAACACGATTAGAAGGGGGAGTCCGATGAAGAAGACGCTGAAAGTTCTGGGCGCTCTCGCGGTCCTTGCCGCCGGGGCTCTCGCCGCGGCCTACTTTACACTGCCGGTGAACCGCGTGAACATGCGTTCGCGCCTGGTGATGCTGGGCGACTTCAATAACGACAATAAATGGGACAAGGCGGACCAGAGTCTGCTGGACCTGGTACTGGCCGACCCCTGGGCGCGGCCGGCCGAGACCGTCTACAAGGCCGACGTGAACCACAACGGCCTGCTCGACGAAGAGGACGTGTACCTGCTCTACGATCTGTACCTGACCGGCGACCCGTACAAGGCCAGGGAACAGTTCTCCGCCGCGGCCCGCCCGTTCCCTTATCCGCGCGAGTTCTTCCGCTACGTGCCCGACACCGAATACCTGCAGCGCCCGGCGCTGGCGGTCTATAATCCGGCCACGGCCGCTTCGCCGCTTAAATTCCTTCAGGAGGCGCGCCTTAAAAAAGCTTTCGGCTACAGGGAACAATTGCTGCAGGAGATCTACAGCGAGGGCGTGCGGTTCTCCCTGGCTTACGCCAGGCGCGAGCCCGGCCTGCTGCCCAGGGAAAAGGAATACGCCGCGCTCAAACTCAAGCGCTGCGACAGGCTTTGGAAGGCCGGCGACTACTACGAGCTGCTGCTGGAGATCATGGCCCTCACCGAGGACGCCGAGACGCTGACCGTGAAAGGCCAGCCGGAGTTCGTGGCGCAGAGCCTGTACCTGCGCGACCACCTGCGCGGGCTGCTGGAATCCAAACTCTTCAAGGATTACCGGGCAGGCAAGGCGCAGGCCGGGGACGTTTTCAGGGAGATGGAAAAATATCTGGCGCAGGACATGGGGATAAAGGCGGACCTGGCCAGCCTGGCGCCGCCGCGCAATTTCCTGGAACTCAAGAATTACGCAGACAGGGCGCGCTGGCAGTACTACAAGAGCTCGTCTACCCGCAAGGATTTCCGCAAGCTGCTGCTGTTCGCCCAGTACGACCGGCGCTATCTGCGCGCGGCGGCCCGCACCACCCGCAAGGCCGACGACGCCCCGCTGGAGAACCACAATTTGCCCATGGTGCTGCTGTTCAGGGAAGCCCTGCGCATACAGGGCGGCGACAAGCTGGCCGCCGTGGGCCTGCTGGACGAAGCCGTGCGCGTGCCCTTCTCCTGGGTGAAGGCCATCCCGAGGAACAAGCTGCCGGCCTCGGTGGCGCTGGAGAATTTCCTGCTGCCCGGCAATAAAGAGGACGGCTCGGACAAGAGCCGCCACTGGAACGTGTTCGGCGGCGTGAGCCTGTATAAATCGCCGGAGGAGTCGCTCAGGCTCGCGCTGGCGCGCGAAGTTAAGGATTTCCGCGAGAAGCCTTCGCCCGAAGCCATGACCGAGTTCATCCGCGATACCATGGCCAACCTCAACGGCATTTACTACGTGGTGAGCATAAACCCGGACCTGCTTAAAAAATAAACCCGGCCGGGCAAAAAGAAAAGCCGCCTTCGGGCGGCTTTTTGCTTTTAAGGGGGAGAATTTATCTGGCGGTGTAGGAAACTATGCCGGCGGCTATGGCCTGCGCCATCTGCTGCTGGCCGGCTTCGGCCTTAATGAAGGCCGCGTCCTTCTTGTTGGTGAGCACTACCATCTCTATGGTGACGGTGGGGATATTGGAGAAGATGGAGAAGGTGAGCGCGCCCTGGCTGGAGCCCACGGCGGTGCGGGAGTCGCCGTACACGCCTTTGTTCTTCAGCACGCCGGAGAGGGTCCCGCTCATGCCGTTGGCCAGCACCATGGCGAGCGCCCGGCTGGTCTCCTGCACCTGTACCGAGGGGCCCTTAAAGCCGTTCTCGGGGTCGTCCTTGTAATCGTGCGTGCCCTGCCGGTCCGGGTAGTACAGCGCGAAGCCGGTGCCGGGGGTGCTTTCGCAGTGCAGGTGCACCGCCAGTACCGCGCCGTTGTTGCAGATGCGGGCGCGGTCCTTGTTCTCCACGAATTCCCGTTCGGCCTGGCGCGTGAGCAGCACGTCGAAACCTTTTTCCTTCAGCACGCTCTCCAGGCGCAGGGCCACCTGCCAGTTTATGCGGGTCTCGTTGGTGCCGTTCACCGGGGCGAAGCCGTCGTTGAAAGTGTTGGGGTGGCCGGGGTCCACGCAGACCAGCGGCCGGGCGCTCTGCCGGGCGGGGATAGCGGGGATGGGTGCGGGGATGGAAGCCAGAACGGTCTCGCCGGGCAGCTGTTCCAGCGCGGCGGCGCCCGCCAGGGAAGGCAGGGCCAGAGCTGTGAGGACGGTGAACAGGAACCTTTTCATATTTTTAGCGCCTATATATAAAGTCTATCAGGCGTAAAAAAAGTGTCAAGGGCCGAAAGCCGGTCTTTCCGCTGCCCGGAAGTACCGCCGCCGCTCCTGAGGCGGAGGTGCCAATTTTTGGGGGGCAGTATTCTTATTACGAGAAAGCGTTCGGATCCCGGGAATTGGTGCGGCTTTTGGACGCTAATAGCTCCGGACCTTTTTGCGGCTAGCGCTGGGAACCGCACTAAAACCTGGAATTGGTGCGGCTTTGCGGCGTAAGCCGACAGGCCGCGAAACAGGTACTAACGCCTCAGGCGCGCGGGCGCCGGGGCTGTTATCCTATTGGTATGGCAGCGACCGGACAGGCGGTACCGGGGGCGCCGGCGGGAGAATAAGGGAGATAACTATGAAAAAGATACTTATAGCGGTGGTTCTGATGGCTGGTACGGGCGGCGCGGCGAGGGCGGCAGGGATGGCTCAGGAAACCCTGACGGCGGCAGCGAACGTGGAAGTAACCGCTAATGTGCCCGTACCCCAGCCCAGCCCCGCGGACATTTTCAACGCGCAGGCGGCCTGGTCCCTTGGCCGCCCGCAGGTTACGGCCGCCAAGCGTTTGGGCGTCATGAAGGCCGCCGAAAAAATGGCGGTACTGGAGTGCCGGGAGCAGGGGTTGAGCGGCTGCGTGGCCGTTTCCTCCAGGATCACGAACTGGGACCACTTCACCCTTACGGCCTCGGCCTCCGCCAGGTCCCTGGTGCCCGCGGGCAAAGAGGTCTTCAACGCGGACAACCGCTGGACCGTGCCCGGCCGCGGTTTCTCGGAACTGGAGCGCCTTGGCGTGCTTAAGGACGCGGAAGAGCTGGCCATAGACAAGTGCAAAGCGGCCGGCAACCTGGCCTGCTTCGCCGTGGATTCCAACCTGACCGCCTGTGATAAATACGCCTGCACCGCCACCGCCCTGGCGATGGCTTTTAAGGTAGCCGAGTAAATACAGAGCCGCAGACGCGGGTGTCCTGTGAATACGTTAGGTGGGGGGAATCAGCGGCTTTCGCGGCGGAGGGTCAGTATAACGCCGATTATGCCCGCCGCCGCGCAGGCGAGGCAGGCCAGATAAGGGTCCTGCGGGCGGGCGGTTACCCCGACAATACGCTGACGGGTTGCCGTGCTATACTATCTGTGATGAAGCCGGAGGAAATACTTAAAAAGCGCTGGGGCTACGACAGCTTCAAACCGCTGCAGAAAGAGGCCATAGAGGCCGCTTTCGCGGGGCGCGACTGCCTGGTGGTGCTGCCTACCGGCGGCGGCAAGAGCCTCTGCTACCAGCTGCCGGCCGCGGCTGGCAAAGGGCTGGTGCTGGTGGTATCTCCGCTCATAGCGCTTATGGACGACCAGGTGGCGGCCGCGCGCGAAGCGGGTCTGGCTGCCGACGCGCTGCACTCCAATTTGAAAGTCGGCCCCAAGCGGGAGGTTTACCAGAACCTAAACAGCGGCGTTACCGAACTGCTCTACGTGAGCCCGGAGCGGCTGCTGGCCGGTGACCTGTACGAAGTGCTGGCCTCCCGGCTGGTGCTGGCCGCTGTGGACGAGGCGCACTGCGTGTCCCACTGGGGCCACGAGTTCCGGCCGGAATACCGCAAGCTTACCGAGGCGCTGGACCTTTTCCCCAAAGCCGCGCGCATGGCGCTTACCGCCACGGCCACGCCAGCCGTGCGCGAAGATATTTTGAAACAGCTAGGCCTGCGCTCGCCCGAAGTGCTCATAGGTCACCCGGACCGGCCCAACCTGATCTACCGCGCTTTCCCGCGCCGTGACCAGGTAAAGCAGGTGCTGGAGACGGTGCAGCGCCACCCCGGCGAAGGCGGCATAGTTTACGCCCAGACCCGCAAGGACGTGGAACGCCTGGCCGCCAAACTGAAAGCCGAGGGCGTGGCCTGCTCGCCGTACCACGCCGGCCTCAACGCCGAAGAGCGCCGCCAGGCGCAGGACGATTTCGTGAACGAGCGGCTGGATGTGATAGTGGCCACCATCGCCTTCGGCATGGGCATAGACCGCTCCAACGTGCGCTACGTGGTGCACGCTAATACGCCGCGCTCGGTGGAGCATTACCAGCAGGAGAGCGGCCGCGCCGGCCGCGACGGCGAACCCGCCGAATGCACGCTTTTATTCGCCGCTTCGGACCTGGCCGCCCACCGGTGGCTGGCCAAGAAGGACATAAACCTTTCCGCCGAGCGCACCCGCGCGCTGGAAAAACAATTGCGCGACATAGGCCGCTACGCTTCTGCCCCTGTCTGCCGCCACGGCCTGCTGGCCTCGCATTTCAGCGCTCCTTACCCGCCGCCGGGCCGGGCCGAAGAAGGCTGCGGCGCCTGCGACGTGTGCCTGGGCGAGACCAAGGGCCTGCCGGACGACGAGGCCCTGCTCACCGCCAAGAAAGTGCTCTCCGCCGCGTGGCGCTGCGAGGGCCGCTACGGCACAGGCTACGTTGTCAACGTGCTGCTGGGCCGCCCCGGCGAAAGGGTGGCCGCCAACGGCCACGACCAGCTTAAAGTTTTCGGCCTGCTCAAGGAAGCCGGCGAACCGGCGGTGCGCTCCTGGATAGACCAGCTGATAGTGCAGGATTTCCTGGAAGTCACCGAAGACAGCGAGTACCCGCTTTTACGCATTACCGCCGAAGGCCGCGCCCTCTGCCAGGACAGGGGCACGGTGAAACTGGGCCAGCCGGTGCAGGCGGCCAAGGGTAAAAAAAAGCCCAAGGCGCTCAAGGCCGCGGGTGCGGAGTTCACCCAGGCCGACGAGGCCCTGTTCGACCGCCTGCGCGCCATCCGCCGCGCGCTCGCGGACAAAAAAGGCGTGCCGCCCTACGTTATCTGCCAGGACGCCACGCTGGTGGAGATAGCTGCGGTAAAGCCAGCCACGCCGGAGGCCCTGCTGGAAATAAAAGGCATGGGCGAAAAGCGGGTGCAGAAATACGGGCAGTTCTTCCTGGACGCTGTGGCCGGGAAAGTGGACGTTCCGCAGGCCGATTAGCCGCGCCCGCCTATATAGAACGCCGCCGATTTGTTAAGATTGTATAAAAGCGCGGGAAAATAAGGAAAAAAATGAAACCCTATAAGAACTCAGGCGGCAAATCCGCGGTCACTATGTACGAGCTGGCCCAGGACTTCATTAAGGTCCGCTTCGCCAACCAGAGCGTGTACCGCTACTCCAATCAGAGCGCCGGTGCCGCCAACGTGCGCCAGATGAAGACCCTCGCTGTGGCCGGCAAAGGCCTCGGCACCTTCATCGAGGCCAACGTGAAGAACCTGTTCGACAAGAAGATCCGCTAAACTACGGCGGCTGCGATGGCTGACCCCATCTATATCTACAGCGACGGCGCCTGCTCGGGCAATCCCGGGCCGGGCGGCTGGGCCGCTGTCATTATTCTGCCCGAAGGCCATGTGCGGGAACTCGGCGGGGGGGAACGCCCCACAACCAACAACCGCATGGAGATGCTGGCCGCCATAGCGGCCCTCTCCGCCGTGCGTGAAAGGCCGGAGCCGGTGAAGCTCTACACGGATTCCGGCCTGATGATAAACGGCATAAAGGGCTGGATACACGGCTGGCGCCACAACGGCTGGATGACCTCCGCCGGCCACCCCGTGGTGAACCGCGATCTGTGGGAGCGGCTGGACGCCCTGGCCTCCGAGCGCAAGGGGCGCCTGGCCTGGGGCCACGTGAAAGGCCACGCCGGCCACGAAATAAACGAACGCTGTGACGTGATAGCGGTGGCTTTTTCCAAGAGCGAGAAGATCTCGCTTTACGACGGCCCCGCCGTGGGCTGCGGCTACTCGCTCCTGGAACCGGGCCCCGAGCACATGAGCGGCGGCGCCAACGCCCCCAAAAAGAAAAGGTCTTCCTCCAAAAAAGGCGGCTTCTACCTTAGCTACGTGGACGGCCGCGTGGAGCGCCACGTTACCTGGGACGAATGCAAGGCCCGCGTGCACGGCGTGCCCAACGTAAAATTCAAGAAAGTTTCCTCTCCCGAGGAAGAGCGGGAAGTCCTGAAGTCCTGGGGCGCCGTCTAGGCTGCCCCGTTCAGTTTATCTTCCGGCTCCCGCCTTCCCAATCCATGAAATAGATGCCGTCGGCCCCGGCTATGAAGATGCCGTCCGTCGAGGGCGACACCGTTTTATGGCGCTCCCTTACCACCTTGGGCAGTTCCCAAAATTTCGCTTTATCCAGGTTGGCCGCCTCGGCTTTTACAAGGAACTTGTTGCCTGCGTTGAACCAGAGGTAGCCGTTCTGCGCGCGCAGCGGCCAGATGTCCCCATATGTGATCCCCGCTTTGCGCAGGATGCCGTCCGTATTAACCGCGGACATGGCCTTGCCGTCCGGAGTAAGCAGGTAGAACAACGCAGTGGCTACGCCGGTGTCAGGGTGCCTGCCGGCCGGGGCAAGGGGCCTGCGTTCTACTCCCCAGACAGTGCCGTCCGGAGTTATGGTCAGGTTCTGCGTGACGCGGAAATAAGAAGGCCAGATCATCTCCGACTTGCCGTTGGGGCGACAGAGGTAGGTGGAGTAATCATCCTTTACCCTGACCGGCACCAGGAAGTTGAGGCCGTCGGCCAGGCGGACTCCCGGAACGGCCGTGCGCGTGACTATATCTCCGGGCAGGGTCCAGCGCCTTCCCTTGTGCTCCAAGGTTTTACCGTCCTTACTTACCTCCGCGGCCAGGCCGTCCTTGAGATATTTCTCCCCAAGGAAGCGCAGGTAGCCGGCATCCCGGGATGCTACTTTCTTCCACTCAAGGCCGCCGGCCCCGGGCGGCAGGGGTGCGAAGTAGAAAGCGTCGTCGCGGCGGTCCAGTATGCCGGGCTCTTTGCCGCCTAGCAGTTCCATGCTCCAGGTCGCATGGATGTCCCAGGAATTATTAAAGCCCTCTTTTATGCTGCCGTGGGTCAGACGGCCGCGCCTGCCTACCGAGTAGAGCGCCCAGGTCTTGCCGTCCTCGGCGGTCATGCTCTGGCCGTTGCTGAAGGTGAGATCCGGCATGAGGTAGGTGAATCCGCTCTCGCGCCGCTCGCCTCCCCGCTCCAGCACGGCGCGGTTGCCGTCCTTGTCCACGAAGAAAACCTCGCCGTAGAACGGCCTCTGCGCCAGCATCAGCGCGGCGTTCTTTTCGCGCCCGGGGTAAAGATTGCTGTCGGTGCCGTACAGCGGGAAGAACAGGTTCCCCACCGGCATGGTTACCCGCCTGGCGCCGTAGTTGAGCCACATCAGCACGGCGAAGGCGGCTAGCACCGGGGCTGCCAGCAGGCCCGCGCCGCCGAAAAACAGCCGCGCCTGACCGCCTGCCTGGCGGTCGCGTGCCAGTGAGAACAGGCGGAGCGCCAGCGCCCCGCCTGCCAGGGCCGCGGCGGCTATTAGCGGGTTTATCAGCCACAGCGGCAGCAGTTTGAAAGCCAGCCGCTGGAAGATGGCCGTGCTGGTAAGCGGGATAAGGATGGCGGCGGAGGCCGCGCCTGCCAGGGCCGCGCCGGCTATGCCGTTGCGGAACACGTACGAGAGCGTGAAACCGTACACGGCCAGGCAGGAGAGGCCGAAGACGAAGAAGCGCAGCAGCTGCTCTTGCGCGCCGGTAAGGGATTCCAGCGGCAATTTGAAGCCGAGTATGGCGTAGACCACGGCCAACAGCGCGAAGGTCTCCAGCAGGGCCGCGGCCAGTCCGGACAGGAGCAGCCGGTACTGCGACACCGGCAGCGGCTGTTCCGTATCCCGGGCTTTCTCTCCGGCGGCTTCGGAGCCGGCTATGCCGGAGAGTATGAGCGCGCTCAGAGGCAGACCGGCCAGGCCCCAGTAGAGCATGGCGAGGTTTATGGCCTCATGGGCCGGCATCCCCTCGGACTTTATGGCCAGGGCGAGCGGCACGGAAGCCAGCACCGCGCCAAGGATGACCGAGAAGGTCAGCAGATTTTTCCTCAGTTGAAGCTTTATAAGGGTCGTCATAATTATTCTCCCAGCAGGGTTTTGAACGCGGAGTCCAGGTCCAGCGGGGTTATTTCCGCCCCGTTCAGTTTTCCGGAACTCTTCAGTTCTTCCAGCTTAGTTTTTCCGAAAACGGCCAGCTCGCAGAGGGGGCCGGTGGAACTCAGCAGGCGCACTCCTGGCTGCTCCGGCGGGCGCGAGTCCTGCCGGGTGCCCACCCGGAAGGTCTCCGTCTTTATGAAATCGGCCTTATGGTCGGCCGAGATGCGGCCGTCCTTCAGCACGCAGACCCTGTCCAGCAGGCCGCCGATCTCACCCATGCGGTGGTTGGAGATGAGGATGGTGCGGCCGCCTTCCGCCATTTCGCTCACCAGGCCGTTGAGGATATGGTCGCGCACCAGGTAGTCCAGTCCGGAGGTGGGTTCGTCCAGCAGCAGCAGGCGCGGGTTGTGGGCCGCGGCGCATATCCAGGCGAGTTTGGCGGTGTTGCCTTTGCTCAGAGTGCCGGTCTTGGCCCGGGTGTCCAGCTCCAGGGTTTTGCATAGTTGGGCGGCCTTGGCCTTGTCCCAGGCGGGAAAGAAGGCGGCGCGGAAGGCCAGCGTTTCCTCCACGGTCATGAAACCGTGGAAGGACGGCTTTTCCGGCACGTAGCCTATGAGCCCGCGCAGGGCGCCGCTGCCGTCCGGGGTGAGCCCCAGCACGGAGACTCTGCCGGCGTCCGGGGCCAGAAGGTCCAGCAGCACCTTGAATAGGGTGGTTTTGCCGGAGCCGTTGCGGCCGAGTATGCCGATCACTTCGCCTTCGGCGGCGGCCAGGTCCAGCCCGCGCAGTACTTCCTTGCGGCCGAAATTCTTTAACAGGCCATGGCAGGCCACTGCGGTCTTGATGTCTTTCATACAGTATCCTTCTTCGCCTTGTTTATGATTTCCTCTATGTCGGCGGCGGAAAGCCCGTTCTTGAGGCCGGCGGCCAGGGCTTCGGCCAGGCGGGCCTTGAGGTTGCGGGCGTCGGTTTCGGCCAGCGCCTTTGCGCGGGGGGAAATTATGTTCTCCTCGCCGCGCTTGGCTTCGAAGAAGCCTTCCACGGTGAGTTCTCTGTAGGCCCTGGCCACTGTGTTGGGGTTCAGTTTTAGTTGGGAAGCCAGAACTCGTATTGATGGCGCCGCGTCCCCGGGCCGGAGCAGGCCTTTGCGCACCAGGCCCTTGAAGCCGGTCTTGATCTGCTCGTAGATCGGGGTAGAAGAATGAAGATCTATTTTTATCATATCTGTATTACCTTACTAGTACAGCAATAGTCTACCAGCCGGGAGGCCGTTTGTCAAGGGGGGGATTTGTCCTTGTGGAAAGAACGCGTTAATGTATCACGCGGCCGCGGGGGCGGCCTGTGGTGGAACGGTATAGGAACCGGGTCAGAAATCGAACAGCTTGACCACCTTGGACTCTATGGCGAACATGGCGGAGTGCTTTGTCTTTTCGGCCACGCCGTAACCGGTGGCTGCCGACATGCTCAGCGATAGTACGGGATAAAAAGCGGTAAGTTCCTGGGCGTCGGCGCGCAGGACGTTCAGCCTTCTCCAGGCCAGCGACCCTCCGGCCAGCATTTTCGCCTGGTACTCGCGCATGCGGTCGTTCAGCCCGGCGGGCATTATTTCCGCGCGCGGGAACTCCAGGATTATCCCCTCGCTGTTGAAAGTGTAGGTCCCTTCCTTTACTCTGCGGGTCAGCCCCTTCTTTCCCAGGTCCGTTAATATTTTGGCCGCGGCGGCGCTCTTCGCGCCGAGGGTCTTGGCGAGCGTTTCCGCGCTCCAGTTCCCTTCGTCGTTGGCCAGCGTAAGAAAGGCGCGGTAGTGATCATAGGCGGAAAGTATGAGGACGGCCTGTTCCACTGAAATGGGGGTCTTCTTTACGAATTTCCCCATGGCCTTGTGCATGGGGGAAAGCCCCAGCGCTTCCGTTTTTACCGAAATGAACGGTTCAAAAAGTGAGGAGTAGGCTTCCTCTCCTGTCATGGTCTTGAGCCAGGCCGAGGCCAACTGGCCCGCGGGCGGGCTCTTCGGGATAAGTTTCAGCGCCACGGAGATGCGGCCCAGCGCTTCCGGAGGCGGCAGGGCTTCGCCCTGCTCGAAAAGCAGGTAGGTCCTGTACGAAAATTTCAGCACGGGTTTTCCGGCGTTGTCATGGTAGAAGCGGTATGCCGTGGGGAAGCCCGCCTCTTTGCGCAGCTTCACCAGTGATTCGGAAAAGAAAGTTTTCATACCGGTAATTCTACATTAACGACGCTCCGCGGACAATAACGCGGAAAAGCTGCGCGGAAAGGCCGGTTTAGTGCGGTCTTTCCTCCTGAACCGAAAAACTTTTCAGCCGGGTCCTGCGCCTCATGTGACGCGGCGCCGGGTCTGGTAACCTATTAACAGGCCAAGGTGGACGCAACAGAAGACAACGGAAGCGGCTGAATACTAAGGAGCTTAAGATATGAAAAAAATGATGATAGCGGCGATACTTTCCCTGATAATGTCCGGAGCGGCTTCCGCGGCCGGTAACGGTCTGGAGGCGGCAAGAATGGAAGGCGGCCTCAAGTTCGCGGAGCGCCAGTTGAGTTCCAGGCTGAACGCCGGGTCCTCTCCTGTGCGGATAGCCGGTGAATTGGCTCCGGCGGCTCCGGCCAAATGCAATGCAGCGGCCCGGGATTATAACAAGTTGACGGTGAAGGCTCCTCCCGCATTGAAGTCCGGGCAGGACGAAAAAGCCGAAGGCGAAGGCAAGTCCGCGGAAAAGAAAGGCGCGATCGCAGGCGGTATCGTGGGAGGCCTGCTCGCTTCTCCCATAGTTATAGGCGCCCTGCCGTCCGTAGCGTATTTCGGTACGGGGATGGCGTTCGTGGCGGTGGGAACGCTGGCGACCGCGGCCATAGTCGGGGCAGGGGCGGTGGCTGTCGGTGCGGCGGTCGGTTACGGAGTCGGACTCCTGATCAAATAAGGCGGCATATTAAGGAGGAAATATGAAGAAGAACATAACTGTAGCGGTAATGGCGGTAATAGCGTTAATGGCCGTGAAGGCCGGGGCGGCGGAGTTGAACGGGATGAAGGCGGGGGACGTGGCGGTTCTTGCTGAGGCCGGAAGTGTCCCCCCGGTTGGCGAACCGGCCAGGGCGGAGGCCGTCCGGCAGGCGGATCCCAAGGCCAAAACAGAGGCTGACGCTTCGCGTGACAGGTCCCCGCAGGCGATGCTGGCGGAGATCTCCAAAGTACTCGCCTCGGGGCCGCTGCCCGGCGGCTGCTCGCTGGAAGTCAACGCGTTCAGAACGTCCGCGTTCCAGCCCGGTACCGGGGACAACCTGAACGTGGGGATAATAAAGGGCGGCGAATATACGGACATCCTGATGGTCGGGCTGGCGGATGTGTCGTCCGCGGCCGGCGGCAGGAAGTACTCTTATGAGAGCGTTTCCTGCCCGGGCGACGGCTGGCTCGCGCGACCTTGCGAGAAAAACTCATTCACACTGGCTACCAACGCCAATGGCGCCATAATTTCCGTCGCCATAGAGAACGCCAAGGCGAAGGACGGCCTGTCAGGCTCCGGCTGGAAGGTCACCAGCGCGGTAGTCTGCCGTTAAGGGCCGGGGCCGAAGGCAGGGCACAGGAAATCAACAAATTGATTGGACACAAGGAGAAAAAAATGAAAGATAAGGTGCTGTGTTTTAGAGCTTGCTTTTCAGTAACCGGGCCGGGTCAATGACCCTCTTCAGTTGGAATTCCCTGCCGTCATGCTTTATGGTTCCCGAGGCGGAAGTCTCAAGAGCTTTCTTAAAGAACGCTTCGGGAGTCAGGCCCGGGTCCAGTTGGCAGGCCAGGGCATAAAGCCCGGCGATATAAGGCGTGGACCAGCTTAGGCCGCCTTGCCGGTAAAAGACATAATCATTGTCCCCGGTCGGGCTGGCCGTGGTCCTGGAATCCATGGGGACGAGAAGCGTCGTTTCAGAACCCCATTTGTCGCTGCTGAAGAATCTCTTCTGCCAGAAAAGTCCGGGGCCATACGAGTCCCTGCTGTCCGGGTCGGCGCCCGGTTCTCTGCCCAAACCCATGAAGTCGAAGTTGTAATACAGTTCGGGTGAGGTGGTGAGGACCATGATCTTTTTACTCATGGCGTTCGCTATCGAGCGCATCAGCGCCCCGGCGCCCCTGTCGGAGCGGTTAAACCCGCGGGAGATGGAAATCACCCTTATCTTTTTTCCTTCGGGCAGAGCTTCGCTTATGGCTACCACCCTGTCGATCGCGGCGGCAAGATACTTGAAGTCTATCCCTCCGGGGCTGCCCCAGAAATCAGCGCCGATATAGTACAGGTTCGCTCCGGGGGCCACTCCGCAGGTCTTGCCTACGGCGATAGAGGCCACGGCCGCGCCGTGCATGGAGGCCGGGCTTCTTTTTACGCGCATGAACAGTTCCTCGTAAGACTTCAGCGAGGACGCGTATTCCTTATGTCCGACAAGGAGAGGCTGGTCGATTATGGCGATCGAGACCCCTTTGCCGGTTATTCCTTTCCTGTGCAGGGCACGTATGCCGAGGCCGGGATCTTTACCCGATTCCAGGATCGCTTCCGGATCAAAGCCTTCCGGAAGTTCCTTGGGGAATTCCGTCAGGCTGTCGAAATCGGCGTACATAAGATCGGTGGTCCTGCCTGAGAGAGGCAGATCCGAAATGTCCATGCCTCTCAGGTCCAGCTGCCACATTTCATCCGAATCAGGAACGTAGCCGGGAAGGGATTTCAACTGCGCCGGGGTGAACTTGGCCGCAACAGGGCGCCTGCAGATGCCCGGCTTAGCCGTATTGGTGAGGCAATCGGTGGTGTTTTCAGCGTAAGAGCCGCCCTGCTCCCCTCTGCCGGCGTTGGTTTTTGCGTAGTCATGTTCCCGTACCAGCACGTAATATCCGGGGGGCATATCCCGGAGTATATAGTCCCCGCTCTTCCACTCCAGGAACATGTAATCCATCCCGTCCATGTTTTTTATGGTGTACCTGCTGGCGGTTTTGTCGGCGGGACTTATGAGCGCGCCTTTGGTCCAGGTTTGTTCCGGGTTATCTATCTTGCCTCCGGGCAGGAACTCCAGGCCTTTATAGAACAGGTCGGGGTCTGCCGGGATGGCGGCCGGGGAGAACAGTGCCTGGGAGCGTGCATAGGCCACGCTTTTCCAACGGCCGAGCACGGCCGGATCGTCCACGAAGGGCAGGTCGATCTTATCCGTCATGGCCGCGAGCGGACAAAACAGGGCGCAGGTCAGAAAACAAGCGAAAAGGGATTTTTTGGTTGCCATAGCGCAATTCTACCTTAAGCGCGCCCCGCGGACAATAACGCGGAAAAGCTGCGCGGAAAGGCCGGTTTAGTGCGGTCTTTCCTCCTGAACCGAAAAACTTTTCAGCCGGGTCCGGCGCCTCATGTGCCGCGGCGCGTGGTCTGATAACCTATTAGCAGGAAGCAGCAAGCCGCAGCCAGGTCGGCAAGGCGGCTGGATAATAAGGAGATAAAACATGAAAAAAATACTGATGATAGCGATAGTCACCCTGCTGATACCCTGCGCGGCCCGCGCGGCCGGTTACGGCCTGGAAGCCGACAGGATGGAGGCGGGACGCAGGTTCGATGAACAGCAGCTGTCCGGCCCGCTGGCGGTACAGGTAGCCGGTGAGTTTAAGCGTGCGGCAGACGCCAAGTACAATGCCGAGGCCAGGGATCACTCCAAACTCGAGGTCAAGGCGCCTCCCGTTCCGGAGGCCGTGGCGGATGAAGGCGGTAAAGAAGGCGCCCCGGCTCCTGCCCCTGCCCCGGCCCCTGCCCCGCCCGCCGGCGGCAGCATGATGAAAGGAGTTTCAGGAGTTAAACTGGTCGCTATACTGGTCATGGCGGCCCTGGTCGTCCTCCTGGTCCTTGGCGGCGGGACGCCGCTGGCTGCCATTTCCCCTGCCGCGACCGCGGCGCTGTTCGTAGCCGGAGCGGTGGCGGTAGGCGCGATCGCCGGCTACAGCGCCGAGGCCCAGGCCAAACCGGAGTAGAGCGGGTAGCGGCAGCGCCTATTTTGTAGAATTGCTGGTGAGGCGCGCGTGAACATAACCGTAATAGATCCCAAGAGCAGTCTGGTCGAAAAGACCGGGGCGCTCCTGCTCGCCTCCAAGTCGTTGGAGAACAACCTGGTGGTCTTCCCGGGCAAGCGGCCGGCGCATTTTTTGCGCAAGTACCTGGCCGATAAGCAGGGGAAAGCTTTTAAAGCGCCTGTTATCGCCTCCATGGACGGCTTCATGGACCGGGCCGCGGAAGAACTGGGGCTGCAGGGCCGCGAGGCGTCCCAGCTGGACCTGGCCTACCTGCTCTGCGACCGCCTGAAGGCCGAATTGTGCGGCGTGATAGCCCGCGACCCGCTGGACCTCTCGCTGGACGCGGTGCTGCCCTGGGCGTTCAAGCTCATAGGCGATTTCGAAGAGCTGAAGATAGAGCTGAAGACCCCCAGGGACCTCGCCGCTTACGACGCCATCCTGCCGCAGGACCTCAGGACCGACGCCTTCATAAAAAAGCTGGACGGTTTCAGCCGCCTCTACGCCGAGTTCTACGCCGCCGCTGAGAAAGAAGGCCTGCTGACGCGGTCCATGAAATACGCCGCGGTGGCCGAGAACGTGTCGCGGCTCGCCGCGGATAAGTATGAGAACGTGATCTTCGCGGGTTTCTTTGCGCTGACCGGGGCGGAGAAGGCCGTGCTGCGGGGACTCTCCGGGCGCGGCGCGCAGTTGCTGCTGGAGCCGGGGCCGGGCCTCGCCGAGCAGTTCGCTTTCCTGGGCGGCAGTTTGCAGGCCGCAGCGGCCGAACGCCAGGCCTTGCCCGAAAAACTGCGCTTCTACAAAGCCCCCGACGCCCACGGCGAAGTCTTTAGCCTGGCGCGCGCGCTGGAGGCCCCGGGCCCCGGCGACGTGATAGTGCTGCCCGAGGCGCGCACCCTGTTCCCGCTCATAGAGAACGTGCTGCCCGCCGCTGGGGATTATAACGTTTCCATAGGTTACCCGCTAGCCGCCACGCCCGTTTACGCCCTGCTGGACGCGCTGGGCGACCTGCTGGACAAGAAAACCGAGGCCGGTTATTTCGCGCCGAACTATTTAAAATTCGTCTTTCATCCTTACGTCAAGAACACCTACCTGGACGGTGCGGCCGAACCCAGCCGCGTCATCTTCCAGGCGGTGGAGGAGCGCCTCTCCGGGCGGGTCAATAAGTACGTCACCCTGCGCGAGATAGAGGAGGACGCCGAGCTGCTCAGGGCGGCTGCCGCCCGCCTGCAGGCGCACGGCAGCGCCCTGGACGCGGCCGGGGTGAAGGCGCACCTGAAGGGCGTGCACGACCGCCTGCTGCGGCCTTTCGAGGAACTGCGGGACATCGCCGATTTCGCCGGCAAGCTGCTGGCCTTCATCTCGCAGGTCTCGGAGAACAGCACCGCGCCGCTGCACCCGTACTGGGCGCCTTTCGTGGAGAAGGCCATAGAGCATATCATAGAGCTCAAGAACAGCCGGCTCGGCGGCGAACGCTTCGCCGGGGCCGCTGGCTACTTCAAGCTGTTCAAGACGTTTATCCAGGGCGCCAACTACCCTTTCCCGGGCACGCCGCTGAAGGGCCTGCAGGTGCTGGGCTTCCTGGAGACCCGCGGCCTAAAATTCAAACGCGTGTATTTCCTGGACGCCAACGCCGACGTGCTGCCCGCGGCCCGCAAAGAAGACACCATCCTGTCCCATTTCGTGCGCGAGGGCCTGGGGCTGGCCACCTACAAGACGCGCGAGCGGCTAGCCCGCTACTATTTCAACGCCCTGCTCAACGGCGCGGCCGAAGCCCATATCTTTTACAAGGACTCGGCCGACAAGGAGCGCAGCCCCTTCGTGGAGAAGCTGGCCTGGGACCTGCAGCGGCGGGGCGTGAAAGCGCCCGAAGAAGAAGTGCACCTGCGCGTGAATTTTTTCCAGGGCGAGCCTGCGCCGGCGGCGAAAACCCCCGAACTCGCCTCCGCCCTCAGGGAGCGCGGCTTTTCGCCTTCCGCCATAGACACTTACCTTAAATGCGGCCTGCGCTTCTACTACCGCTACGCCCTGCGCCTGGCCGAGAAGGACGAGGTCTCAGACGAGATAGAGCAGCGCGACATAGGCGTGATAGTACACGACGCGCTGGAGGCCTTCTTCAAGGCCCGCGCGGGCAAGCCGCTCGAGATCACGGAGAAGGACTACGCCGAAATAACCGCCGAGGCCCGGAAGGTTTTCGACGCCAGGCTGAAAGGGCACCGGGCCGGTTTCGAATACCTGATAAAGCGGCAGGTAGAGCGGCGGCTCAAGGACATTCTGGACTACCACCGCGACAACCTCGCCGGCACGGTCATACTCGGCTGCGAAACCGAACTGAAGGCCGAACTGGAGACTAAATTCGGCCCGGTGGCCCTGCGCGGCTACGCGGACCGCGTGGACCAGCGCGGCGGCACGGTTCATATACTGGATTACAAGACCGGTTCCGGCGCGGCCGTGCCCAACTGGCAGAAGTTCGACCTGGGCTTGCGGGAAGACTGGCCCGGCACGCTGAAGTCCGTGCAGCTGCCTTTCTATATCCTGGCCTACATGGCCGAACACGGCGTGGCTAGCGCCGCCGGCATGGACGCCTCGCTGATGCTGCTGGGGGCGGAGAATATTTCCGAGGAGACGCTCTACAAGGAGCGCAATAAGAAGACGCCCGAGAAGGCCGCCATCTTCGGCACCTATAAACAGGCCATCACGGCCCTGGTGGAAGAGATCCTGGATGAAAATTTGAAGTTCGAGCCCACCGCCGACGAGAAGAATTGTGCCTCGTGCCCGTTCAAGGTCCTCTGCGGCCGCCAGTGGACGGAATAGCGACCATATGAAAATAGCCATAGGCCTGGGCCTGGACAAAGACCCCGTGAAAGCCGCCCGAACCGCGGTGAAGCAGGCGCTCAAGACCGTGCCCAAGCCGGGCCTGGCCCTGGCTTTCGCCTCTATCCGGCTGGACCAGGCTAAGGTGCACCGTGAATTGTGCCGGCACCTGGACCCGGCGGTGCTTACCGGCGGGTCCTGCTACGCGGAGATCACCAACGCCGGCGTATCCCGCGGCGGCGTGGCCGTGCTGCTGATGGAAGACAAGGGGTTGAAGGTAAAATTGAGCGTGGCTGACGTTTCCGAGGATTGCCGCCGCACCGGGCTGGAGCTCGCGGCCGGCGCGGCCGGAGGCGGCCGGGATCTTGCCCTGGTCTTCGGCTCCATTGCCACCGGCTACGAGCAGCTCATGGTGGACGCCGTTTCGCAGGAACTGCGCCCGGCCCCCGTCTTCGGTGGGCTTACCTGCGGTGCCTATGACCTGGGCATGAGCCATCCTGATTTCTGGACCAATTACCAGTACTGCGGCGCCGAGCTCCGCAAGAAAGGCGCGCGCCTGGCAGCGGTGGGCCTGCCGGCTGGCGTTACGCCGGTCTTCGGCTACGGGCACGGCTGGCAGCCGGTGGGCGAGGAACTGACCGTTACCAGGGCCGAGGGTCCCGACGTGTACGAGGTGAACGGCGTGCCGGTAATAGAGTTCTACCGGCAGGTCCTGGGCCGCGC
>Ga0074197_1000781_pt1 | contig 18088 bp, 12 predicted proteins | sample EPASupsiteSAE305_FD_64526 | JGI IMG/M metagenome (GOLD analysis project Ga0074197, IMG submission 64526) | Bioremediated contaminated groundwater microbial communities from EPA Superfund site, New Mexico - SAE3-05 reassembly with SPADES | ecosystem: Environmental > Aquatic > Deep subsurface >...
CTATTCACCTCAAATTACCTCTGTAGGGACGAGCGGCGAGTATGTCGTGACGTTCTACGGACAAGATGCTGTCGGTGGGGATCAGTCGATCTATGTACAAAAGTTCAATGCTAACGGAACCGTAGCGGGAGCGATGGTACAGCTCGAAGCGCTCGGTAATACGACGGGTGGAGACAATGCTCCTCAAATCACCGCCGTCGGAACGGCGGGTGAGTATGTCGTGACGTTTTACGGACAAGATGCTGTTAGTAATGATCAGTCGATCTATGTGCAAAAATTTAACGCCGATGGAACCGTTTCGGGGGCGATGGTACAGCTCGAAGCGCTCGGTAGAACCAACGGTTATGATGGTTACTCTCAAATCACTGCAGTAGGAACAAGCGGTGAGTATGTCGTGACGTTTCAGGGAACAGATGCTATGGGTTGGGATTATTCGATCTATGTTCAAAAGTTCAACGCGGATGGAACCGTAGCGGGGGCAATGGTACAGCTCGAACCACTCGGTAATACGAGTGGTTATGACTATACTCCTCAAATTACCGCTGTAGGAACAACAGGTGAGTATGTCGTGACGTTTTATGGATCAGACGCTGTAAGTGGGGATCAGTCGATCTATGTTCAAAAGTTCAACGCCAACGGAACCGTAGCGGGAGCGATGGTACAGCTCGAAGCATTCGGTAACACGACGAGTAGTGATCAAAAGGCTCAAGTCACTTCTGTCGGAACGAATGGTGAGTATGTCGTGACGTTTCATGGATCTGTAAGTGGGGATAATTCGATCTATGTCCAAAAGTTCAATGCCGATGGTACAAAAGCGGTTGATGGCTACAGCAGCGTTGTTGTTGATGCAACAGCACCTGTTTTCAGCTCAAGCGCTACCGCAAGTACGCATGATAATATTACAACTTCAACAGTTGTTTATGACGCCCAAACCACAGAGAATGACACAGGGATGAGCTATAGCATTAGCGGTCTCGATGCGACACTCTTTAACCTCAATGCGACTACCGGAGTGGTGACATTTGTCAGCGCCCCTAGCATTGGTGCTCCCGTAGATAACGGAGCGAACAACGTTTACGATTTCACGATCACAGCAACTGATTTGGTAGGCAATACCACGGATCAAGCGGTGGCTTTAAGTGTGACACCTAGTTTTGCAGGTTTGATGTTTACTAGTAACGGCGTCAGCTTCACTCTCGGTGCAGAAAGTGTTCAAAACGGTAAATCATACTATTACGTCACCGATATTAATGGTGCGACATACACATCACACGATATTATTGATGCTGCATTTAATGGTGGTTCTGATACGGTAGATACCACCGTTACCGCAGGTGTCGATGATGCACGGACGTTTGTTTCAGGTGGAGTTACGTTTGTCCTCCCAACATCAACAGAGCTACTTGCTCTTAGTCCGAGTACTCCTGCAGGATGGTCCACTAATGGCTATTTCCTCTCATCTACACAAACGTCAGCTGATGTTCATTTGGATGTTTTAGTAGCAAGTTCTACTACCATAAGTAGGAGCGATAACCTAGGTGACTATGTTGTCTTGCAAGTTCTTCCCGCTTAAGCGGGGGAAACTTAATTTTCCATTTAGTAGTGTATAAAATTACCAAAAAGAATATTCAGTAAATTCTGTTGAATCGTCCAGAATTAGTAACACAAATAAGTAATATATTAACGCAAAGACAGATAGAAAACGATCTAAATCTAGAAAAGTTGAGTCAACCTGATATAGTAAATATGAAAAATTAGATGAGTCAAAAATTTAAAGATACAATATTGTCTTTCTTAAAAAAAAGATAAAACAACCATAATTTTTCTTTATATTGATGACAAATGGATGACGAACGGATTTTATAATGTCGATTGAAGTTTTGATTTCAAGGAAACATATATGCCATCTATCATCGGCAAAGCATTATTGTCCGGAGAGATAGAGTGCCATTATCAGCCTATTGTCAATATTCATCAAAAGGAAATTCTCTATTATGAAACATTAGTGCGACGAAAAAATAAAGATGGAATATTGATCGGTCCATTGGATTTTTTGCACACGATTGAAAAGAAAAAATTAGCGGCACATTTAACCCAAGAGGTTTTTTGGCAATCCTCCAAAAAATTTTCAGACAACCAAGAGCACTTTTCCCTTAATTTACCCCTGATTGCAGTATCGGATAAATCAACGTCGATGATGCTCGAATCAATGATCCGAAATTCCAATTTTTCTGAACGGATTATTTTTGAGATACAAGCAAGCGAATGGATCTATTTTCAAGAGGTATTCTCCCTTTATATCCATAAACTCAAAGATCTAGGTGTCCGTTTTGCAATCGATGATTTCGCTCATGGGAAATTTTCATTTGAGATGCTAGACTATTTGGAGACAGATATTATCAAAATTGACGGAAAGTTTTTTAAAAGCGGACCCAATCTGGTTTGGAAATCGACGATTGTCCGATCGATTGTAGAGTATGCTCATAAAAATAATATGATAACGATAGCCGAAGAGATTGATTCGTACGAAGCATTTCATAATGCTCAATCGTATGGCGTGGATAATATGCAAGGATTTTACATTCAACGTCCAGCTTCATGGGATACCATGGAAAACAAAGAGCTAGATTGGTTACAAAAATGGTGATTTGATAGACAGAGGAGAGTGATACTTCAAGCTATTTGTACCCGATATTCTATCTTTTAAGTAAAGAACAACTACGCTACTAAAATAAATTATTTCTAATAAGGCGGATGATGGATTATGTTAAAATTTTCGTGTTTATTATTGCATTTTTTTGCAGTAGCACGGCACTGTACGCCATTCCTTCTCTAAATATTTCTGATATCAATCAAACCAAAGAGCTTTACGGTCCATGGGCTTTTTCTCCCGAAGTTGTCACCTCAATTGATGATAAACGGCTGGAGAAACAACAACTATTATTACCAAAGTTTATTGAAGAGATGTTGGGAACACCGAAGGGAGCTGTTACTTTTGCCCTATCTCTCAAAACCACCCCAAATATCCCATTGTCAATCAATCTAAAGCAGCCCTTTACCGTTTGGCGACTCTATGCAAATGGCGAATTAATCGGTTCTTCTGGGGCGTTTAATCTTTCCACTCAGACCTATAAAGCGCAAGCTTACTACCCGATTGCAAGTTTTACCCCAAAAACTGATAACACAACATTGCTGCTTCACGTCGCAAATTCTCAACTTCGACACATTGGATTTTATGGTGTACCTTTGATAGCACCCAAGGGAGTTTTGGAAAAAGAGCGCCTCAATGCGACCTATATCCAATTTATTGTTGTCGCTATTCTCGCCTTTTTTGGGATATATCATATTGGACTTGCTTTGGCATGGAGAAAAGACAAAGCACCCTTATGGTTTGGATTGCTGTGTCTCTCATTTGCCGTGCGTGCTACCACGACGGGAGAAAAAATAGTATTGATATTTTTTCCTGATATATCATGGGAGATGCTGACACGGCTGGAATATGCCAGTGGATATATGGCGCTACCAATGTTTGTTTTGTACATAGGTGCTCTTTATCCAAAACAAACCTCTAAGATAGCTGAAAAGATTTATCTATTTATCGGTACGGTGTTTGTTAGTTTTGTTGTGTTGTTGCCTACGCTCTTTTTTACTGCTTCATTGCCCTACTATGAAGCAATAGTGGTGACATTCATTGTTTATACTGTATGGATTTTATTTCAATCTTTTTTCTCGAAAGAGCAAGGATCTATACTGGCATTGAGTGCATTTTTAATTTTCAGCATGACTGTTGTTCATGATCTGCTTATGTTTGAGAATATTATCAAAACATCCAGCGATTTGATGCCGTATGGGTTTATTTTTTATCTCTTGGCACAAGGGATGATTTTATTGCTGCGCTACACCAATGCGTTTAAGCTTATAGAAGCTCATACGAGTAATCTTGAAACTCTTGTCGCTGATAGAACACTAGAATTACGCAATCTAGTTTCTCAACGCGAACTTCTTTTGCGTGAGTTGACACACAGAGTTAAAAACAATCTTCAGTTTATAATTGGTCTTTTGTGGATACAGCGCAAAGAAGCAGATCCTAAAACCAATACCGCATTAAAAACGCTAGAATCTCAGATTCAATCCATCGCAACTGTTCACGAATCTCTTTGTTCTCAAAATACCATTACGACGATTGAGATTCACGACTATATCCGAAAGTTAATCCTTTCACTCAAACGTCTTCACTCAGATTTGGACATCTCTTTGGATTCTCATGAACCTATCCATATTCAAACCGATCATACGATCTCTTTGGGATTAATCATTAATGAACTTATCACCAATCATATCAAGTACGCCAACCCATCCCAATCACAACCTGTTCATATTTTCATCGAAAAATCGCTAGGCCAAAACGTCGTTTTACATTATAATGACGGCATTGATCATCGTGAAACTTTTGAAAAAGCGCAAACCTCTTCTGCTTTCGGTTTACCTAAACTTGGATGGTCTATGATCAAAGAGTTTGTTAAACAAATGGATGCAACGATTAGTGTCTATCCCGATCATATTGATCTACATTTCCTCGCCTGTGAGAATATATAAATGAAACTATTAATTATTGAAGACGAGTGGCTTGTAGCCCATTTTATTGCGGATGTTGCAATGACCCAATCTATTGAAGTCATTGGTGTTGCCCAAAGTTATAAAGATGCGGTTGAAATTATCAATACCATTTCAATGGACTGTGCTATCGTCGATATTAACCTCAAAGGTTCTCAGCATGGGATTGATGTTGCCCGCTATTTAAAGACTAAAAATATCCCTTTTCTTTTTTTAACCGCTTATAAAGATATCGATACAATCCAAGAGGCCACCAATCTAAAACCACTATCATATCTCATTAAACCAATTGCCGAAGAAAATTTGATCGCAGCATTTATGATTTTGAAAAATACAAAACAAGTTACCGTTACCCAAAATCATCCATTTTCCATTGATGATGAGGGAATGGTTCTTAAAAATAACGAAATGCTCTCCCTCTCCAATGCTGAGAGGATTGTCTTTTCTCTTTTGATAAAAAATCATCGGAATGTTGTTTTGCACGAAACTTTTTTCGAACATTTATGGGATCATCCCGATGATATTAATAATGGAACGTTGCGTAATATCATCTTGAAACTTCGAAAAAAATTCGATCTTCAAATCGATAATATTAAAAATGTCGGGTATGCGTTTGTATCGCAGTGTCATTAAACTTTCTGCTCACCTCGATGGCGCGGTGCATTTTCACCTATTTTTTCTCTAATAAGAATATTCTCACATATTCTTATACCATTCATCCCTCTATGATGTTTTATCGCGATCTTATACTTATAAACTTTTGTACATTCAGTATGGTTAATACTTTGTATTCCACGATGATGTTTTAACATCTCTGCATCTTTTATCGGTGATGCATTGGCGAGACTTACTCCACACAATAGACCGATAAATGCCAAGCTTTTTTGATTTTTAATACCCATAATATTAACTCCTAGTTATTTGAACCATAAATTGTAGTCTCTCTATGTCATCGGTTTGTCATCAAGCTTCAAAACACCAATCCTCCTTGCATTAAAAACTTCGTTTCATACGCTTTATCCGATAAGATTTGAGCATTACCTATCTCTTTGGCTACAAACGCCTTTGCAAAAAAGTTTTTATAATCAAAATAGCATCCGATTCCAACATCATGCAAACGTCTTTGAATATCTCCATCTAATGGCATATCCTGCCATGTTTTACCGCTATCTGCGAATAAACTAATCATGGAGTGGATATCTGTGAGATTTGGTAAAGCGTAAAACAACTCAGCACCGTATAAATATCCGTTATCACCGTTTTGTTCACTTGGAGAAAAGAATCTAACACCGTTAGCCCCACCAATTGACATCTCTTCACTTCCATCGAGATTTTTCTTCCCGATCACATGCTGACCTCTCACATAAATATTGAGATTAACAGAGTCAGATAAATGAAATAAACGAGTCGCTTCGAGATTGATTTTATTAAAGCCGCCTTGGATCTGTCTACCTTGTTGATCCGCAATCGCATCCACAGAGTTTAAAAAATCGATTTTCCCCGCTGTCCATGACGCAGAAACCATTGTTTTGCCATCAATGCCGAAAATCATACTCTCTTTACTCCATCCAAATCCGGCATTAAAAGTAGTACTACGTTTTTTGCTCTCTTCTGAGACCGCATCGATTGAATCGGATAAAAACTGCCGTTTGATATCTGCGGTAAAGACTAATGAAGAGCCTCTCGTTTTTAAAAAATGATAAGTTGCTCCGACTGATCCGCCATAAGCTTTTCCGTGAGCATCCAAACTCTTATATTCTTCCCCTAAATCGTAGTAGGTTTGAAAAAGAGAAACACGTGGAACAAAACCATAGCCGCCAACAGGCATAGCGTAATCGAGATGTCCGCTTTTTAAGCCGCTATCATTTGAAATCGTCCCGCCGAATGAAATCTTTTCTCCGAGATGAAAAAGCGAATTCACTGTACCCCCTATACTTAATCGGTTGTATCCGGTATAACGAGAGCCATAGTTATCTGCAAATACATATCCTTCCATAAAGTCACCCTCTGCCGTATCGATCGTTAAATTACTCGTTCCAACCTCTTGACCTTTCGAAAATCGCGCGGATGTAATACGTGAACGATCTAAATCATTGATTAGCAATACTGCTTTTTCAACACTATCCAAAGAGATCGGCGTAGAGGTATCGATGGCATTGAGATAGTTTTGCAATACATCTGTATTTACCGAAGAACTATTATTGAGCTGTATCTCTCCATAATGACCTTCTAGTACTCCGATACTCAAAGAATGATCTTTAATTTCTTGTACCGGCAGATATGCTCTTGCGAGAAAATACCCTTTTTGTCGATAGATATCGGTAACTTTATTCACTGCCTCATCTATCTGATTAAACGTGAGTTCTTTGTCCTGAAAATCTTGGAGCAATAAAGACAACTCATCTTTGCTCAATACACTGTTTCCGATAAAGTTGAAATTTTTAACCAACACTTTTTCATTGTTGGAGAAAAGATGTTTAGAATCAACTACCTTATAATCGATCACAGGGAGAATTTTGCTTCTCTGTGGAGGGGAAGACAACTGAGTCTCACGTAGAGCATCGCCGATTTCTGGAGCAGCATATAGCAGGTTGCAGCTGATCATAGACAGTAATGTATAAGTAGCTATTTTTTTCATTTTTCTTCCTCATTTTTATAATATGCTTGGTTTAATCCTGTCGGTAAATTGAGACCGCCATCCAAAAGTGTAATAAAGGATTTATTTGATGACACAGGGTGTTCTCCAATTGGTAGCGATGGAGTTTCTAGTCTCCGTTTCGTATCACTGCTATCTGCAAAAGCGATATATGGCGAGTGTTCTGCGCTATACGGTTCACTAAATTCATGAAGATCGCCTTGATTATTTTGCCAGCCCTCTTTGAGATCATAGACCGTACCAAAATAACTTGTGTTCACCATTACCTTATTTTGAACACTGCCGCTATCTGTTGATATTTGTATTGTAGGTTCAACTGTTACAGGTATTGCACTGATACTTGCCGTCGTATCGTAAAACTCATCCGCCATCCAGTAGTTGTTTCTATCGGTTCCTGATACGGTAATCCCCGAAACTCGTACATTCTTATTGGTTCCTATATCTTTCGTATCAAAACTCGCATCTGCTGTGGTAGTAACTTCATCTCCGCTTACATATCCATTGACATTTAATGCCGTGATTGTCGCATTACGTGTTCCGTCATACATTTTATCCGCTACTGCCGCATCAGCAATAGAGAGTATTTTTTGGTCGATACTCGCTGTCGTATCGTAAAACTCATCAGCCATCCAATAGTTCGACGCATCTGTCCCTGATACGGTAATCCCTGAGATGCGAACGTCTTTATTCATCCCAGCATTTTTCGTATCAAAACTTGCATCTGCTGTGGTAGCAACATCATCTCCGCTTACATATCCATTGACATTTAATGTTGTTATTGTCGCATCACGTGTTCCGTCATACGTTTTATCCGCTACAACGACATCTTGGATGGATACTGTTTTTTGACCAATAGTAGCGGTGCTAGTTTTGGTTTGAATATCATAGCCTTGTTGGTTTGAGTACAATCCACTCACGCTTGTCGTTCGTGTTCCGACATTTTTACTACTCAGTATCGTCGTAGCAGTGCCCAGTAATGTCGCATCGGGAGTAGCTGAATACGTAACTCCAAATCCGTCCGTCGTTCCGTCATAATCGCGTGTACCACCATCTGCCGTTACCGTTAATTTACGCAAAAAAGCCCGTAATAATGGTGTGCTATTTACCTCATAAATACGCCATTTGGAGTTACTCCCGCCGGTTGTAGCAATATCCCAGCCACTAAAATTAGTGGCGATTTTCATTTGCTCCGCACTCAATACTCCGCCACCGGATACAGGGCCATCTCCTGTAATTTGAGTTGTAGCATAGCTATTGGCAACAGCACCAGAATTATTAGCCCCGACGATACCGCCAGCACGACCTGAGTTTAAGGTGGTAATTATCGCTGTGGAATACGTACGATTAATCACTCCTGCAATCACATTGTCTTGATTGTATCCGGCTATGCCTCCAACAGCATCATATCCCGTAACGCTTCCTGTTGAATAGCTGTCTTTGATGGTTCCACTATTATTCCATCCTGCCAATCCACCTGTACCATTGGCATTAGAAGAAACTAAGCCAGAATAAAAACTGTCTCTGATAGTACCCGTATTTTTTCCGACCAAACCACCAACAACAGCATCAGCACTTTGAACACTTCCATTTATTACTCCAAAGTTTCTAATCGTTCCACTGTTGCTACGAAAAAGACCTTGATTTTGCACAACACCAAGATGGTCAATACTCAAATCACTAATTGTATGCCCCATCCCTGCAAATACGCCGGTAAAGTCTCCCACAAGAGCACCCCCATAGGTACCTGATGAAACAATATCGTTGCCAAGCGCATAATATCCGCTCAGCCCTGTCACATCGATATTATCAACATCACCGATAGCATGTAGAAGTGTGTAATTAACTCCATTGATAGTCAAAGTCGCTCCGACACCGCTAAGAGTAATCGGAGCATTAAGATTATAATCTCCGCTATATTGCATCACCAACCCTGCATTTGCCCCCGTTGCTGTTATATCTGCATTAACATTGATGTTATTAGCGGCATCCAGTGTCAAAACCGTATCAGCATTCCAGATGACCGTGTCATTAATATTGACATCTCCATTGGTTCCACTGCTGCCTGATACACTTTGGATAAGAACATTCGTACTGCCAAGATTACTACTAAGTGTTGCTCCGCTCATATCGCCACCGCTCGCAGCTACCGTAAAGTCGGTAGGATCGATGAGCCAAGTTCCGGTTGTACCGTTTGATGCTTTTGTCGTGACCTTCGTTCCCTCAGCAATCGTTACACTCTTACCGCTCGTTTCGATAAACCCTCCGTTACCGCCATCGGGTGCAGAAGCATCAAGAGTACCTGCTACATTGGTGCTTTCACCCCACAGGATAATTTTACCTTCGTGAGTACTGAGGGTTTGTGCTTCGAGAATTCCGGTATTATTGACAACCCCTTTTACGAGATTATCTACTGCTTTGGTGGTGAGATAAATTTCACCTCCGTTCGCATAGATTGCACCATGGTTTTCGATCAAAGCATCGAAAGCTACTTTATCAATCGTAAAATCAACTAAAGTATTTCCCTCGATTTTAAGGGTGATTTTTTCACCACTAGAGAGGAGGACTTTGCCTAATGAGGCTCTTACAATACCGCCGTTATTCACCGATTGTGCTAAAAATACCGCATAGCCACCATCAGAGATATTGATAGTCCCCTCGTTGACGACACTTGCTTTACTGCCGTTCTCACTAAAATGATAATTGCCTGCCATAAAATTCTCATTGCTTAAACTCATGGTGCTTGCAACGAGTCCGGCAGTATTGACACTGCTGTTTTTACCAAAGAGAATACCGTTTGAGTTGAGAATAAACACTTGTCCGTTGGCATTAAGCATACCGTTAATGACTGATTTTTCTGTACCAATGACACGGTTAAGGGTAATACTGGAAGAAGAAGGTTGAGAGAAGTTTACCGTTTCGTTTGAACGAATAGAAAAGTCTTGCCAGTTTATCGATGCTCTGTTACTGCTTTGGGTAATCGTTGTCACATCTCCGGAGGAAGTAATTGATGCATTCCCTGCAGTGACACTTCCACCACTAGGAGCCGCAAAGCTGACCGTTGTCCCCAGTAACATTCCACTCACGACCAAAGACACTCGCCCTTTAGATAGAATCCGAAAAGCATTTTTGTGGCGTTTCTCAATAAATGTATATGTTGACATTAAACCTCCTCATTTTATGAAGAAAGTGTATTACTGCTATGTCATCGGTTTGTCATCGTGCTTTGTAGCTATTTTATTATGAACATAATACGATGAATTTGAGGCTCTTCAATGACATTACGATGACACTGGAATCGTATACTCTTGACACCAGAATAATCAAATACAACCGAAGGGAATCTATGTCAAAAGTCATCACCAAACCCATCAATCTAAACCCAAACGAACTCCTAGACGTTCGTTTTCCCAAATCAGGTAAATTTTTTACCAAAAAATCAGGTAAAGATCTATTGGTATTTGAAGAAGGTTCTGAAGCTCCTATCGCTGTCTATGAAAATTATGAGCTTGCAGACAATGCTGTTGATTTAGCGTCTTTGCCTCATTATGCTGAACTCGCGACAGGTATTGCTACTGATGCAGTTGTAGGTGCAGCTAGTGGAACTACCGGTGCGGCAGTAGCGGGAACAGCTACAACTACTGGTCTCTCAACTATGACGATGGTGGGAATCGGTGCTGTGGGTGTAGGTGGTGCAGCAGCAGTATTAGGTGGAGGTGGTGATAGTAATCCAGCACCTACATCACCAGTTTTGCCAACACCCACGCCTATACCATCTGATACTACAGCCCCTAGTATTACAAGCGGTACTGCCGCCACCGCTAAAAATGAGAACAGTGGTGCAAGTCAAGTGATCTACACCTCTACTGCCACGGATACAGCAACAATTACCTATAGTCTCAAAAATACAGGCGATGCTTCACTTCTTTCTATTAATAATTCCACAGGAGCTATAACTCTCACAGCCAACCCAGACTTTGAGACCAAACCAAGCTATAACTTTACGATAGTAGCCACAGACACAGCAGGCAATTCGAGTGAGCAAGCAGTGACATTGGCTATTAACGATCTTGATGAAATAGCGCCGACGATTACCAGTGCCACTACTGCCACAATAGCTGAAAACGTCGCCACCACCACAGTGGTCTATACAGCTACCGCAACCGATACTTCGTTGCCACTTGTCTATGTTATCAGCGGAACAGATGCGGGATTGTTCAATCTAAATACCACCACAGGTGAAGTAAAGTTTAACACAAGTCCCAACTATGAAGCCCCAGCCGATAATGGTACAAATAATGTCTATGACTTTACTATTACCGCAGTTGACCAAGCAGGCAATTACAGTAATCAAAATATCGCCTTGGATGTTACCAATGTAGCGGAGTATGTCGCAGGGCAATCCATCATCGACCTAGCTTCTTATGGCAAACTTATCGACCCCGTCCTAGTAGACGGTAAATGGTTTTATTTTTGGGATAGAAGCGGTGATGGCACTAGTGCCAATACTGGAAGTCTCAACGATGGACTGGATTACACCATTCATGATGTCCTCGACGGACTCTTTAATCACGATATCAACGGTGTGAGCAACACGAGTGTGCAAAACGTTGATGGCAACTATGGCACAACCAACGATTACCGTTTTGCTACCCTAAACGGTGTCAGTCTAGCACTTCCTACTGTAGGAACAGGAAGTAGCAATGTGGACAGTAGCTATTATTTAAATCAAAATATGACTTATACCGACCTTGCTGAAATCTCTGATACTTACAGCGGAGCACCATTGGGATGGCAAAATGGTTATTACTGGAGTGCAACTCCGAGCACGTCTGGGCACACCTATGTAATTACTACGAATGATAGTGTGTACATCCAAAACGACACTTATACCGGATATGTTACCTTGCAGGTACTGTAGGTTGGCATATCGTTATTTTTATTTTAGATATAAAGTTCTGAATAAAATTTGATGACACTTCGGTGATACTTGGAGTGTATACTCTGACCAAGTATTTAGAATGAAGGAAAAGTGCCAAATGGCGAAAAGATTGTTATTGCTCTTGTTGCTCCTAGCTAACTTGCATAGTGCAGAAAATACTCTCCGCGTAGGCAACAGCGATACCTGTCTCTACAACGTCGAAACCCTCATAAACGGCAGTTTTAAAACCTACCCAAGTATACAATCTTCACGTTACGTTATCCAAGGTGCGGATGCTCAGATCGATGGAGCAAAATGGAATTATTTTCCGACTCCTTCGGTCGATGTTTCCCAAGGTTCGAGACGCAGAGGTACGACTATGCGTCTCGATCAGCCATTGTGGACGGGGGGGAAACTTGATGCTGCGATGGACATAGCCCAATCACGCAAAAATGAAGCCGAATTTGCCCTCGATGAGACCGCGTATACGCTCATCGACACGTTGTTACGTGTTTTGCAAAATTACGTCCAAGCCGATGGAAGCATACACGCGAATGAAGAGGGGAAAAAGCAACTCGAATTTTTTGAACAAATGTTGAGCCGTCGTATCGAAGCCGGTGTCTCATCGGTCGCGGACAGTGAGCTGCTAAAAGCACGACTATCACAAATCAACGCCGATTTGACGGTTGCAAAATCGAAACAAAAAATGGCGCAATCACAGCTCGAACTGTTAATCGGAAGTAAATTGGAGTGCGGAATAGATTTCGAAAATGGGAAAGTGTTAAATCAGAGCGCTCAAATCGATGAAATGATGGATCAAATGATGGCAACCCATCCGACACTTAAAAAGCTCTCCGAACAGATCAAAACCGCTGAGGCAGAAAAAGCAAAAGCCAAAGCGGTGGTTTGGCCCAACGTATCACTCCGTGCCGAACATACACGAGGCTCGATGTATACCGATCAAGCCATGACGGACAATTTGGTTTATGTCGCGGTTACGATGTCTCCGGGGGCGGGATTGTCCGCACTTTCCGGTATCCAAAGTGCCGAGGCCAAAGTGCTTCAAGTACAATCCGATAAACTCACCAAAGAGCGTGAGCTCAGCGACGCTCTCATGCGTGATTACGATGAGTATCACTCTTCAACAGAGCGTATCAAGGGGATCGATAAAACCATTATCGCTTCACAAAATGTTCTTGACTCCTATACCCGTCTTTTTATCGCTGGAAAACGTCAATGGTTGGATTTGGTAAACTCCTCTCGGGAACTCACCCAAAACAAACTCTCATTAGCAGAAATACGAGCATCGTATGTTACCTCTGCGTATCGACTCTCCCTAAAAAATGGCGAAATAAAACTTGAATCCGGAGAAATAAAATGATTTATACCCATCTGGATAAAGCAAAACAAGACATGCAATGGCTAACACAAGCGTGCTCGCTCCCTCATTTTGCATCCTCAAAACTTTCCTCGTATGAGATCATAACACTGGAAAAGAAATTATCCTCCATCGATGACACCGCTATTTTATTTTTTTATGAAGCACTTTTCCAGACGTTTAATCTTAAAAAACCTGTTTGGAGAGATGCTCTCTCGCCTGAATCTTTACCGATGTTGGCATTGATTCCGGGAGAGGGACTGCGAATTATTCTTGAACACGAAGCGGATGGTGCATGGAAGTGTGATGGGGTAAATGGCATTTCTCGTGAAAGAACTTTTGGCTCTAAAACACTTTTTACCTCTATCAAATCACAGCGATTAACCCCAGGGAAAATATCGGCAACTCAAATGTTCAAAGAAATAGCACGTGCGCAAAAACCGATACTGATTCATGCCGCTATCGCCTCGCTGAGTATAAATATACTGGCATTGGGAACTTCGTTTTACAGTATGCAAGTGTATGACCGCGTTATTCCAACGCAGGGGATATCGACCCTTATCGCTCTGAGTATCGGGGTATTTATCGCTATCTTTTTAGAGATGGTGTTAAAACTCTCTCGCTCGACTATTTTAGATCACGCTAGTAAAAACATGGATGTGGCGTACTCGCATGATATTTTCAACCGTTTTTTGAAAATCCGCTCCGATGCACTCCCAAAAAGTGTAGGAACCCTCTCAGGACAGCTTCAAAGCTACAGCACCGTAAGAGCGTTTATCTCTTCTGCCGCCCTTTATTTACTCGTGGATTTTCCCTTTTCGATGATCTTTTTAGCGGTGATCGTAATGGTTGCCGGATGGTCGATGGGGCTGATAGCGTTGGTCTTTTTAGTGATTTCTATGGTTACAGGGATGTTTTTTCGCAAAAAAATAGAAGAACTCTCTAAAACATCGTCTATGGCATCACATAAAAAGCTGGGGATACTCGTCGAAACGGTAGAAAATGCCGAAAATATCAAAGCAACCGGTGCGGGATGGAGCATATTAAGCCGCTGGAATGCTCTCACCGAAGATGCAATCCACGATGACATCGTTATTCGTCATTACAGTGAACTTTCAAACTACCTCGCCGCTTTTTTGCAACAAATAAGCTACATGGCATTGGTGGCAACGGGAGCTTATTTGATAAGCACTAGCGATACGTTAACTATGGGGGGATTGATCGCGGTCACTATCCTCTCAGGGCGTGTATTGTCTCCGATCGCGATGATTCCGAATCTCCTCGTACAGTGGGGGCGCACCAAAATCGCTATCAAAGATTTGGACAATGTCTACGCGCTCGAAAGTGATAACGATGGGATCGAGCGTCCCCTCTCTCCGCTCAATATGGACCCAAGCTTTGTATGTCAAAATATCCAATTCGGCTACGGAAAAGACGCAGCATCCATTAAAGTGGCAAATTTATCCATCAAAGCAGGGGAAAAAGTAGCGATTTTAGGGACAATAGGATCAGGTAAATCGACTCTGCTGAAAATACTCTCAGGATTGTATATGCCTCAAGAGGGGAGTGTTCAGATCAACGGAATCGATATGCAGCACATTTCACGAAACCGACTCAGTGAGAGCATCGGCTATCTTCCCCAAAATGTTAAACTCCTCTCCGGAACCCTTCGGGATAATCTCTTATTAGGACTCGTAGGGATTAGCGATGAAAAAATCATTCAAGCGGCGCAGCAAACCGGACTGATCCATTTGATTAATTCACTGCCGCAGGGGATAGATACCCTCGTACCTGAGGGGGGTGAAAGTGTTTCAGGGGGTCAGAAACAGATGATTGCACTGACTCGTATGGTTTTAGCCGATCCCAAAGCATGGCTTTTGGATGAACCCACCGCCAGTATGGACGAGGGGACGGAGCGGAGTATTTTACAACTCTTCCGTAATCAAATCTGTGCAGATCAAACTCTGATTTTAGTGACACACAAACCGGTATTGCTTGGACTGGTTGATCGTATTATTGTTATGACTCCGCAGGGTATCGTTATGGATGGACCGCGAGATGCGATGCTCCAACAATTAGCACCCAAACCACCACAGGCTTAGATTATGAAATCGCATTCTCTCCCCTATGTTACACGTCTTAATCCTTTATGGATCGTTTTTGGTTCCCTTTTTGTAGTTATCGTCCCTTTTTTGGTCTGGGCATCGTATGCAGAGATTGACCAAATCTCGCACGCGCAGGGACAAGTCATCGCCACGGCAAAAACTCAGTCCATCCAATCCGCCAATGATGGTGTCGTGGACAAAATCTATGTTAGCGAGGGGCAATCGGTCAAAACAGGGGATAAATTAATCATTTTGGAAAAATCCCAAGCCCAAGCATCGTATGACGATAGCAGTGCAAAGGTAGCGGCACTTAAAGCAACACTAACCCGTCTAAGAGCCGAAGTGTACTCTAAGCCGTTGATTTTTCCCTCAGAGGTTAAACGCTATAGTGATTTTATCGATAATCAAACCGCTCTTTTCCACCGTCGTCAACAAGCTCTTAACGATGAAATATCGGCGCTAAATGAATCCTTAAAACTAGCACAAGATGAGCTAAACCTTAATCTTCCATTGCTCAAAAGCGGAGATATAGGGGCGACAGAAATCATTCGACTCAAACGGCAAATAGCCGATTTAAAAGGGCAAATTTCCAACAAACGAAATAAATATTTTCAAGACTCCCAAGCCGAAATGACCAAAGCCGAGGAAGAGCTCTCCACCAAAGAGCAAGAGCTAACCGATCGCTCCATAACACTAGAGCGGACAACGATTGTCTCCCAAATGGACGCTATCGTTAAAAATATTATCGTAACGACCCAAGGGGCGAGAGTGAGATCGGGGGATGTCATCTTGGAACTCGTACCCTCAGGCGATCAACTGATTGTAGAGGCAAAACTCAGCCCCTCCGATATCTCCTTTATCAAAAAAGGGCAAAAAGCGGCGGTAAAACTCGATGCGTACGATTACAGTATTTACGGAATTTTTCACGGCACCGTTAAATACATCAGCCCTGACACCTTGGTAGAAAAAAGTGAACGTGGGGATAAATATTATTTCAGAGTACAAATAGCACTCGATCAAACGCAACTCATATCTAAATCGGGGAAAAAGGTAGAGATCGCCCCCGGTATGAGCGCAGAAGTGGACATTATCACCGGAAGTCGTAGTGTACTGGCATATTTGACAAAGCCGGTTACTAAAACATTCTCAGAATCGTTTCATGAGCGGTAATTCAACGTCTAGTACTAGATGATTGTAGAAGAAGGTAAAAAATAAAGAGCGAAATAGCAGTACTTTTCCCGCCGAAGCGAGAAGGGGAAAAAAGAACGGGTAAAACTTACCCTTTAACTTTCGCTTCGATCGTCGCAACGATACTTGGATCTTCGAGAGTTGAGATATCCTGAGTGATCGCTTCGCCTTTCGCGATAGAGCGAAGGATGCGGCGCATAATTTTACCCGAACGTGTTTTCGGCAAGCCCGGTACGAAAACGATATCATCACAAATTGCAATGTTACCGATCTCTTTCATGATCACTTTGTTGATCTCTTTAACCATCTCCATCTCTTCACCGACGGTGTCATCGCTTTTGAGAACGATGTAGGCGAAGATTCCCTCACCTTTGATATCGTGCGGTTTACCGACAACGGCTACTTCCGCGACGTTCGGATGTTTTTTACATGCCGCTTCAACTTCAGCGGTTCCCATACGGTGACCGGAAACGTTGATAACATCGTCCGTACGTCCTGTGATGGTGATGTATCCGTCTTCGTCGTAGATCGCACCGTCACCTGTGAAGTAGACCGGCTGTCCATCTTTTTTGACATCCCCGAAATACGATTTCACGAAACGCTCAGGATCGCCCCAAATTCCGCGAATCATTGACGGCCAAGGACGGGTTACACACATATACCCCGGCTCGCCCGCTGCGACTTTGATACCCGTTTGAGGATCAAGGATCTCAGCGATAATACCCGGAAGCGGGAACGTTGCACATGCAGGTTTGATCGGAGTCGCACCCGGAAGTGGAGAGACGATATGTCCACCCGTCTCAGTTTGCCAGTAGGTATCAACGATCGCACATTTGCCGCCTCCTACTGCCTCATAGTACCATTTCCATGCCGGAGGATCGATCGGCTCACCGACGGTTCCGAGGACTTTAAGAGAGCTGAGATCGTATTTTGCCGGCTCATCTTCACCCATTTTGTGCAACACGCGGATCGCGGTCGGAGCGGTGTAGAATTGGTTGATTTTGTACTCTTCCACCATTTTCCACGGACGTCCCGCATCCGGATAGGTCGGTACACCCTCGAACATCACCGTTGTCGCACCCATCGCCAATGGTCCGTACACGATGTAGGTGTGTCCGGTAATCCAGCCGACGTCTGCCGTACACCAGTAGGTATCGTTCTCTTTGACATCGAATACCCATTCCATCGTCATTTGCGCCCAAAGGATATATCCCGCACTGTTGTGTTGA
>Ga0074197_1001641_pt1 | contig 18050 bp, 12 predicted proteins | sample EPASupsiteSAE305_FD_64526 | JGI IMG/M metagenome (GOLD analysis project Ga0074197, IMG submission 64526) | Bioremediated contaminated groundwater microbial communities from EPA Superfund site, New Mexico - SAE3-05 reassembly with SPADES | ecosystem: Environmental > Aquatic > Deep subsurface >...
AGGCTCGCCCACACGCCGGCCCATCAGAGGGCCGGCTGCGGGCTCGCTCTGCTCCACCATAAGGTGCCCCGCTCTTATTACAGAACAGAAAATTATTCCCCGCGCGCATCAACTCCGGGCTGTTATAAGGCGCAGAACACCTTTCGTGCGGAATCCTATGGAGCAAATTAAGGGCGGACGGCCTTCCTGTGGGTTGGGGTAGGGGTTGGGATGAAAAGCCGCCCGCCGCTATCTATATGCGCCACCCTCCAGAGTCAGGACTCCCTGGGCTCCGAAACGGCGGACGCCAAAATATCTTTTATGGCCACACACAACCCGGCCATAACCCCCGCGCCTTTATGAAGGAATCCGTTGGCCCGGCAGGAAGAATATGCCTCTATCTCCGCCGCGGGGTCGGAACTGAATATCAGTATGGGCGTCCTGCCGATAGTCCTGTTGCCGCGTATAGCCGTGCAGACGCTCACCGCATCGCCGTCCTGCAGGTGAAAATCCAGCACTATGCAGTCGGGGCGCACCTCACCGGCAAGTCGGATACCGTCCGCGCAGGAGGCGGCGGCGTAAACCAGATACCCCAACGGGCAAAGAAGCTTTTCCAACAGCCTGTGCCAGGCCACCTCATCATCAATAACTAATATTTTCTTCTGGGGCATAATCACCATATCCCAACACCACTAAAGGCCGCTTACCGCACAAAAGCGCTGCTATTTACGGCAAAACCATCAACCCGGTCGCAAAAGCGACCGCGCTCCAATAGTCCTTAACATGATGCCTTAAAGTCCCCCAACCACTACCATATTTTATATAGGTTTATAAACCCTGTCAATAGGGCCTATAATATCTTCCGGCGGCGGCAAAAATGTCTTTCAATTGTATCTATGGACAGTTTCTATTCGGAAATCGGCGGACGCATGAAATCCGTCAGGAAAGCAATGCGGATGACCCAGGCCCAGGTTGCGGAAAAGGCCGGGATAGATATGTCATTTTACGGGCAGATCGAGCGCGGGGCCAATGTCCCGAGCCTCAAGACTTTCGCCGCCATCGCAAAAGCGCTCAAAACCAGCCCGGGGGACCTGTTCCAGACATCCCCTCATGGGAAAGAGCGCCTTTACGAGACCGCCGTGGAAAACCTAATCAGCGGGTTGGACACAAAGCGCAAAGCCCTGGTCCTTGGCCTGGTAAAAGATATCGTCTCTCATTACAAAAAGTAAAACCGGGCTTGCCTGCCAAGCCCGGTCCGCTATCCCGCAAATCCGATAATTCAGTTTCTATTCCCGCTTCCCCCCGGCGCCAACCGGCTTTTTCCCCAACAGTACAGGAAGGGTGTCATTTATAAATTTAATAAAGTCCGTATTCTCGCTGTCCTCCCGCATGGCCATAAGCGTTTGCGCCGCACGGCCCACGCGAAGCTCCTGCACCTTTAGAATTGCGGTGAAGCGCTCATTATAAGTCCCATTCAAGAGCCGATCGATGAACAGGTCGATTTTGGCCTTCGTAAGCGGCAGTTTCACATACGCAATGCACATCTGTCGCACATGTGAGTTTGGGTGCGCCACGGCCTCCCTTATCAGGAACTTCTGCGCGGCACTGGACTTGCACCGCCCCAGCGCCCCGGCCATATCGGCGCCCCACCTTGAACCCCAAAGCCACATCAGCGCCCGGGCCGCACCGCCGGTGCCTATGTCGCCCAGATTTTTATATACCCGCAACGGAGGAGGATCATCCGCTTCCGAGGCGCGGCGTTCATAGAGTTCAAGTACGCGGCCCACGGCGCACGGATGCAAGAGCAGGGCCATTATGTCCCCGACCAATTCGCGCACTTCAGAGGGTGGACCATAACGGACAATTGCCGTCAACTGGCCAAAGAGTTGGCGGCCAACAACCCCGCGGAATTCCCGCCATGGTTTGTCACCCGGGACTACACCATAATCGTCAGAAGGAGCATCGGCTTTGGCGCGGCTCTGCTCTGCCAGCGCGAAGAGCTCCCGAAGCGCCGCAAGCTTTTCTTCCTCGCTGCCGCTACTGAGGGTTTGCGGCACATGGGCTAATTTTATGTCAGCCATATGCGCCCTCAAAATTTCTTCTTCAGCGTTATGCGCTGCGTGCCGCCAAGGCTGCCCTGCGGCGTCATGGCGTAGTCCAGATCGGTGTTCATGAACTTGATGCCAGCCCCCGCGCTGAACGCGCCCGCCGCACCCTGCTCAGGCTGGCCGTTGACGCCGCCGCGCAGGCTTAAGCCGTAGGCGCTGCTCACCCCGCCGAACAGGGCGTACTCTGTGCCGAGGCTGTAGGCCGTGTACTTGTCGTAAACATAGCGCTTGGCGTCGAAATTCAGCATCACGCCCGATATGGGCATGAACACCACTCCGGCGCTTACACTCAACGGCAGTTGGTCGCGCTGTGAAATATACTTGATGCCGGGGCCGATGTTCTGCACCGCCACGCCTATGCTGACCGGCACCGCCTTGAACCCGCGCTTCAACCCCAGGTCCACAGCATAGCCAGTGCCCTTGGTCCCGGCTATTGAGCTTTCTATATACTTCACCGCACCTCCGGCGCTATAGGCCCCGAATTGCTTTGCCACCGCCAACCCAGCCGCCTGGTCATAGGCACTATAGCCACCGCTTTTACCACGGTCGGCCGTGCGGCCCTCCATGTCGCCGGCTGAAAGCCGCGTGAAGCCAAGGCCCAACTTCCAGCCTTTGGCCATGCCGAACCCCGCGCCCACAAAGTCATGCATACTGCCCAGATACCAGGCACTGTGGCTTAATGCCGCCTCGCCCCTGCTCATAGAGACAAGCCCCGCCGGGTTATAACTTATGGCGCTTATACCCATGGCCGAGGCCGTTCCGCCCGAAGACATGGCCCCCGCCCGCGCGTCCGTGTCTAGACGCAGGAACTCGGCGCCACTTTCCAGCGCCTGGCTTATCATCGCCGAAGGCAGGAGCACGAACATCAACAACAAAGCCAGGACCCACGGCCGCGACAAAGCATAGAACACGCGGTTGGCCACATCATGTTGAGGGATATGTTTGTTTTCCATATTTCCCCCTCGCTAGCGGACCACCCCAAATTTCCCAGTCTTCTTTAATTTCTGTCCCGAATGGCGCGCCTCTATGGAATACAGGTAAATCCCGCTCGGGATATGCCCGCGCCAGGAATATTCATACGCATAACTCAGGCCGTTACCGTCGTCCAGCGCAACGGGCAGCCCCGTCAAAGTTACCTCATGCGCCTGCCGCCCGCTTATGGTATAGATTGTTAGAGTCACGTTATCCGCTATGCCGCATTCGATATGGAACGTTGGAATCTCGGCGCGCCGGGCCGGGTCCGGATACACATACACTTCCCCGAGACGGAATTCCGGTGACGGACCGGCCAACACCCCATAGCTTTGTACCCCGAAAGCGGAGGTCTTCGTTTTCCCGCCTCCGGATTCGGGAGCGACTTCAGGCAAAACTTCCCCCGCCTGCACTATATTGCCGTTGCCGCTTACCAGCGCCGACCGCACAAAGAAATGTCCACCCAGCAAAGCATTCCCAGCTAGTTTCATCTGTGTTTTCGGGGCATAGACCCTTGCCACAAGGTTACCGCCGCCGGTAAAGGTCATCGTGGAAGGGACATTGATGAGAATGTTTAAATTCGAGGCCGGCCCTGTCGCATTGAATGAACTGCCGCCGCTAATAAGTACGTCGCCGGACACCAGCATATCCACTTTCCCATCCACAACAATCTCGCTGCCGCCGGAAAGTTCTACCCCGCTGAAGTAGTATGTCCCGGTCGACAGGGCAAGCCTGGCCTGCGAACTCACAACAAGCCTGCCGTCAACCACATAGCCGGCAGGAACCGTGCTGTGCTGGACCTCGGGAATGGCTCCAAGATACAGCGGTTCCGGAGCCAGCGGTTGCGCGCCGCTTATGCGCTGGCCTGTTATCCGGGCTTTTCCGGAAACAGTAATTGTGCTGGCCGTCACATCGCCAAGTATACGCGCGCTGCCGCTCACGGAAACTAGTGCGTTGGACCTGACGGCTCCGGAAATATCCGCGCTCCCGGACATATCCAGGCCATCCACGGCCTGCAGCGAATCTTTCTGGAAGGCCGCCACTCCAAAGCGGATCTGTTTATAGGTCTCCACATTACCGAGATTATCGGTCGACCAATAGCGCAAGTCATAGGTCCCCTGCGGCAAAGTGAAAGGTCTGGTATAACTATTGACGGAGGACGCGCCTGTGGCGGCATTCCTGGCCTCATAGAATATCTGCTTCACCCCCGAAGCCACACCCGCGGATACGGCGTCCGCGGCGCTTAAACTGATACCGGCTTCCGGCGAGAGGACCGGCAAGCCGAGCATCTCGAACTTGGGTTCTCCAAAAGCCACCGTTGTAGCCGGAGGGGTGTTATCGACGCTTATTTCCGCCGTCCTCATCTGCTCCGCGTTCATCAGATTGTCAAAACTATGGTATTCCAGCTTGTGCATCCCCTCGGCGGGCACGGTAAAGCTGCCTGAGTATATCCGCCACTCCCCCTCGTCCAGACGATACTTTGTCAGCGACACCCCGGCGGCGACCCCGCCGGAAACAGGGTCCAGCACAAAAAAGCTTAGCGGCGTGCCCTCCGAAATATAGTCCATGCCGGCGCCGGCATAATGCGGAGCGCCAAAGCGGTGCGTGCTTTCCGGCGCGGTATTATCCAGGGAAACAGTGCTTACCCTTACGCTCTCGATATTTCCAAGTACATCCTCGGCGTTATAGCGCAGCGGATATGCGCCGTCAGGCTCCCCGATGAGCGTGAACGTGGACACAAAGACTCCACCCTGCGCCGGGCCCGGATTCTCAAAGACGACGTCCCTCACCGTCGCGCTACCTGTTGCCACACCGAGATTCTGCCGCCTCACGCCAAGCCCCGCGCCGTCGCCGCTCTCCACCAGGTCGTCAATACTGGCCAGTTTCAACTCTGTCTTCCCGGTTATATACACCAACCCGCCGGTTTCATACAGAGGACCGCCGGAAACCGTCTGCGCACTCCTGGGAGGCCGCACATCATGTATTACCTCAAAAGTCACGCCTTCCAGATAGGTTGTATTGCCGGCGGCATCCATGGCGCTCACCGCCAGTTTCCACAACCCGTCGTCTATATCCAGCGGCTCTATTTCCTGGCCGTTAATTACCGTGACCCTGGCTGGCCTGGTGCCACGCGGGCTGCCGCGGTCCTCCGTCTGCACAAGCTCCGCTTTTGTCTCCGGCGCGGCGTCAAGCGCGTCGAATACGGAGAACAGGGCGATGATTTCCCCTTTAGTGGCGACAAAAACACCGGACGTAGGGGAGGAGATACCTACCACCGGCGCTGTTTTGTCTATTTTCAATGCCACTTCCATCAGCGAACGGTTGCCGGCTCGGTCCTCGCAGCCCCCGGAAACCCGCACAGCGGCCCCCTCTTCCGTCACCACCTTCGGAGCGTCGCAGCCGGCCAGGCCTGATACGGCGTCAGTCCCAGAGAAAACAACGGTCACATCCGTATTGTTCCAACCCGCCGCATTGGCAGTCGGAGTGCTAACCGCCGAGATCTGCGGCCCGTAAAAATCTATTTTTATCTCCGCCGCTTTTTCCTCTTCCCTGTTGCCGACATTATCCACGGCATAATAGCGCAGGGCATGTATCCCTTCGGAACTGATCTCGAGAGGGGAAACATATTTCCGGGTGTCGGTCGACGCCCCGCTCAGCCAGTACAACCCCTCCACCCCGCTGAGGCCGTCGACGGCCGACAGGGCCACAGTAGCGGCCGAAACATACCAACCCTCCTGCCCAGTGGTTCCGGAAATGAGCGCGGCCGTCTGCGGCGCGGAGGCGTCCACATAAACCTCCGTGGACCCGGCAACCTCAAGGTTCCCGGCATGGTCCCAACTGCGGAACTCTATCAGGCGCAAGCCTTCGGACAAGTTGAATGGCGCCGAGTAGACTGCAAAGGCGGGTGAAGTGCCGGGGTCGATCCGGTATTCGGTAAAGGCCACGCCGGTGGAAGTGCCGTAGACCACCGGGTCATAAGCCGACAGGGTAACGCTGGAGCCGCCGGCAAGGAATATTTTGCCGTCGGCGCGATGATCAGGCCCGAGATAGGAGATCCCCGTCACCGGCGCGGCGCGGTCCTTGATAATGCCGAACACGCCGAAAAGCGACGCCACGCGGGATACCGGAACCGTAATTTTATGCGCCGACGTGTCCAAGACCTGTCCCGGCAGCTTAACCCACCCTTCGCCCGCAAAATGCTCATATATGGCTATGTCCGTTTCCCATAAGCCCAGCGCCGCGAGCGTTGCCGTGGAGTAAGTGAACGTCAGCACGGCCGGCGGATCAAAAGTGGTTTCCGGGCCTATCTCATACATATTGCCCGCCAGCGTCAACCCGTCTGCGGCGGCGGACGCTATGGCCACGGCCCCCGTCGCGGAAACCGTGCTGATGAGCGCTACGCTTGGCGGCACGGGCGCCAGGAAAGTTACTTCGGGGACCCCGTTCACCGTGACCGTGGCGGCTTTCACGAAACCCTTAAAAATGGCGGCCTCGTTGGAAAGGCCGGCGCGGTTGCCGAGCTCGTCCTCGGCCCGTATCGAGAAATAATACGTCGTGAGCAGATTCAGGCCGGAAACCCTGGTTTCCTGGCCGCTGCCGGAAACCGCCGGGAACGGGACCTCCGCGGCCTTCGCCGCAAGCAGGAAGTTAGCCGCGGTTATCGGCACGGTCGCCCAGCGGATATCATATTTCATGGCCGTGCCGGCCTGCGCGTCGTCGCCGGGCGCTGTCCAGGATAGTAAAACCTGGTCCTTATCCGAGCCGGCGGCAGCGGCAAGGTCGGCAATACTGCCCGGGGCTACGGGGTCTATGGCGGCATAGTGGCCGGGGAATACTTTACTGTTGATGCCGGACAGTTCACTGGACAGGGGCTGCCCCACAGCCCCCAGTGCGGCATAGCCGCCCTGTGCGGCGTCCATTCCCCCGTCCACCGCCGCGAACCGGGCAAGGTATACCGTCCGGGTGGCGGTATCTACTATAAAACTGGTCGAATAAACGAAGCCGTCCAGATTCAAAGACAAGCTGGCCTGCCCCTGGCCGGAATTAACATAAATCTGCAACGGAATATTCGGGCTCACAACCTGCGTCACGGTCTGCCCGTTAAGTGTGTAAGTTATAGAGGACACATAAGGATTGGTCACCTCTATCACTATGGGCTGGCCGGTATTAAGCACCCCCTGGTCGTCTATATTGGTGGTCATTTTGGGCGGCACATAGAACGCCCCGTCAGTGTATACGGCGCCGAGTCCAGTTTTATTGGCCGCCGTTATCTTGAAAGTATAGTTCGCCGGGTAGACCAGCCCGCTAAGTTGCAGACTCTGGTTGGTACTAAAAGCCGGCGCATAAGCCTTGTAGGTCCCGCCTCCGGGCAGGGTGTATTCCAGGACCGCCGACGCGGCGTCATCCGTGTCCCAGGAAACGCGCGCGCTGTCACAAGTTATCTCCGTCATGCGCACATTTGAGATCGCCGGCGCCGTTACATCAACATAGGACCCGGCCTTAGCGGAGGTTGTTGAAACCGGGACAGACTCGCAGTTGCCGGCATTGTCGCAGGCTCGCGTGTAGAATTCCCAGTTACCCTGCACACCATGCGTATCAAAGCTGAACGTCCCGCTGCTGCCGGCCAAGACATAAGCGCCGGAGGACCAGTCCGCGCCGGCCTGCCGCCACCAAAGAGCGGCACTGGCAATGCCGCTCACGGCGTCATTTGCGCCGAAAGACACAGACACCACTCCTGTTCCGGAATAGGCCGGCGCCGACACCGTGGAGACCGGAACGCCTCCGTCATAGCGCAGCTCGACGCTTGCAGCCATGGCCGGATCCGCGTTGCCCACGTTATCCTCGAGCCACAGCCAGATAGTATTAACGCCGCTTACTATTTCTGTGGAGGAATATACCAGCGAACCGGCCGCGGGATAAAACGCGCCCTCCTCGTTAGCCCCCGGAGCCACATCGCCGAATTTTATCCTGGCGCCGGCTACTCCGGAAACCTCGTCCGGGTCTGTCCACGAAATATTAAAGGCGCCGGTATTGCTCCAGCCACCTGGGCTGGCGTCATCAACGTTAATATCCGCCAGCGGCCCCGGCGCCGTGCCGTCCACATGAATTGTTTTGGTTTTAATGGCCTCCATGTTACCGAAGTAATCCACCGCGCCGAATTGCAATATATGCACTCCATCACTCAAGGAGAGCGGTCCGACATACAATTCCGAAAGCTGGTCAACAGCAGAAACCAGGGCGGTATCAGAGCTATAATTGACCACAGAAATTTCGCCCGTATACTCGCCAGAAACCACGGGATCCGTCGAGGATATGGCCAGATATCCCCAGGAGGAAACAAATATGCTCTCCCCATCAAAAAATGTCTTCCCGGAGAAACCCAATTGCGATTCCGGGGCGGTTACATCGGCCCTCAATACGGTTACTGTTGCGGAAGCGGAATTGCCGCCATGGACGATTTCAATTATCGCACTGCCCGGACTTATCCCATACACCTCGCCGAACTCGTTTACTTTTGCGGTGGATTCGTTCAATGAGCGATAGGTTGTGCCTCGATTAAACGTCAAGAGACCAGTAGTTCCATCTGAAAGCGCCGCCAGGACCTCCATCTGTACCGTGCTTCCCGGAATCATATCGAGGTTTGTTTGTATGTCGTCCAGAGGGATATCCATATCTTCCGCAGGATATTCAACCCCAATGGACTCTTCCAATGCCTCCCAGTTAAACACCGGTGTCAGGCGTGTTATGCTGCGCCCAAGCAGAACTCTCACGCCGATATTGGAGTCGTATGTTCGATAATGAGCAGAGACTTCGGTTTCTCCGGAAGCGACCGGCAATATCAGCCCTTCCGGAGTTACGGTTGCGACCGAGGTATTAGATGCGTCAAAAAGGATATCTTTTGCCGAGGTAACGTCAGGATAACTGTTGTCGGCTAGCACAGCGATAGCGCGCAGCCGGACGGCATCGTTTTGATCCACAATCAGCGCATTTGCGGGTTGCAGCCGTAATGTCTGTGGCCGCGTATTAAAGTCAAAGTCCGGGAGGAAAGTTTCCCCACCCGGGACAGGCTCAGCGTTAAAGGGGAGCGTCACCTCGATTTCCGTGCAATAGGCCTCCGGCGCGGCCAGACCGGCTGCGCACAGAAAAGCGCTCGCAAGGGCGATTCTGCCCTTAATCCTTACCCTCTTCATTTCGGCTCTCCCCACCTGCCGACTTCAGTTTTCCCCTGTAAAACTCGAAAATATTATTAGGCTTAAAATGAACCCGGACATACTCACCATTGTCCCTCAAGAAAAACTGCAATTTCCCGTCCCGAACACCATAGTGGACCTTTTCCTCAAATCCCTCTCCGCCGAAAGTCAGCTTAACGGTATCCTGGATATTGCCATTCATGTCATAAATTGTTGCCTTCAGTGCGGGGAGATACCGGGCGGGCATCTCGGGGATAAAGATTCCTCCGTAATACACTATTAATTTGTTCTGCGCAAAGAGCATATACGGTGAGCACGAAGCTCTCCCACAGCCCAGAGAAAACTTTTTCCCTTTACTCAAATATTCACTCGGGATGTCGTTTTCTGCCAGTTTAATCAACGGCTTTTCCCACATCACTTCTCCGCCAACACTCATTAGGCGCAGCTGTTCTGTTGTCGATATCGCGAGCTTTGAGCTATCATCCGAGAAAAGATATAGGCCTTCGGGAAGTTCTTTTATACGCTCGAACCCTTTTTCATTCCACTTGCCAAGATAATAGTTGCTTTTCACTTCGTCGGAATCCGTATCTTGTGACTCTTCTGCCACAAAATACATGCCGTCCGTAGAGAATGCCTTAAAATTCACATACGCCCGCTCCGCCGGGTATTTGGAAAAACCAAAAAGAGGATATCGCCCTATCGGGAAACCGAACATATTGTATCCGTCCGCATCTGCCGTTGTATCAAGCGGGTTATAATCCAGAACCCACTTAACCTTTCCCATCCTGTCGTAAACAGCCTCATTCCCGACAAAATAACCATTATTGAACACCGGCTCCCCGGCTGCCTCCTTGGGATTAAAGAGTATCCTCTTTCCATCAACGCTAGTCACTGCGCCGCCCTCACGAATATTAAACTCGTCAGGTTCCACATAACCTTCTCTGCTTATAATGTACCTGTTGTTTTTTGAAAAATACACCCAGCCATAACCCAAAAGTTTTTGCGAGTGAACCAGAAGTTTTCCGGTCTCGCCGTCATAAATATAGCCCTCGGTTTTAGGGGAGGTGCTCTGCATAACTACATATCTGCAATCAGAGGAGAATTTCGGCCTCAATTGAAAGATTTTCTTCCACAGCATGTTCCCGCGGTCGTCATACCGCGTTACGGTGTCATCTATCACACCAGTGAAATCCTCAAGGTACATACCCTTAAAGTCATCGCAGAAGAACAAATCATTTCCTTTCCAGGGCCGGCCCAATTTATGGTCCCTCAGACTGAGCGTCAAGAACAACTCCTCCCCGGGATTATACGGCTCGGCAAAAACCGCTCCGGCCATCGGAAGAACTAAAATGAGAAAAATTATTTTAAGCATATTATCTCTTCTTTTGTGTGCATTTCCCATAATATTTACATCCCAACTCGCAATCAGAATTAATGTCGTTCCTTAGCGCATTTTCAGGATCGGTCCTTTTAAGGCATTCTCCTTTTTTATCCCATTTCACACAGGTGTTTAAAAACACGTTGGAACTTATGAATTTATTTGAGGTGTCCTTCCCAGAATTAAAATCTCTGCCCTTTCCCGGCATTAATTCCGTATTGTTGATAGTCTTAATCTCCAAAGAAGAGCGCCGCATCTCTATATGCACATGCGGCGGACAGACACCGCCACTTGCATTGCCGGTAGCCCCCATCAACCCTATAGGATCACCGGCATTTACTATGTCTCCGGGCCTTGCCGGAACTTTTACAAGAGGATCTTCTTCTGGGGCCGGCGCTTGTAAATGCGCGTACATAATATACTCAAACTCATCCCCAACCTTGGTCTTTGTAATCACTATCCAGCCAAAACTCTTATTCCTCAATGCATTGTCTTTCTTAAATTCCCCCACATGAATAACCGTTCCCGCCTTGGCCGCCCTTACCACGACCCCTTCCGCGCCATGGGCATCTATCCCGCGATGATTTTGCCTTTTCTCCTTGGGGCCTGCAGGGGGGGCCGCGCTCCTATGCGCGCCATTTCCGCATTCAGGATAGTCCGGATTTCCCAAGAACGGCGTCCCATTGGGGCATAAAACATCCACCTGACAGGAGCCGGCACTTAGAAAATCCTCATAATCCACTTTAGTAACGCCATTTTCCTCCTTCGCAACAAGCTTCACATCATCTATCACGAACGTTCCATCCGCATTAACCGGGATGGTCCGCTCTCCAAAAGTCATACTTCCACATTGTCCGTTTTTAATTTTTCCATTTATCTTTGTCCTATCTGAAATTGCATTGGCTGTGAAGACCACCTCTTTAGCTCCTGAAGTGCATACCGCGGCCGGGCAGGTGGCTTTGATAGCATAATTACCGGCCACGCTGCCTAACGTCAGATTTGCCGCGGCCAGGCCGTTCTCGGTCACGTCCACAATGCTCGTCTGCCCGTTGGAGAATTTGGCCCCATTGGCCGGGTCCTGTATCGTGAATGTGATGGGAACACCCGACACCGCCGCCCCGGTCTCCCCATCGGAAAGCCTTACCACCAAAGCCTTAGGCAGCGCCTGCCCCACAAGCCAACTCTGATTACTACCGTCCCCCAGGGAGAGTGCATTCCCGACGTAATAGGCCTCCAGGCCGCTTATGGACGCCCCATATGTGAGCGAGAGCTCCTCATTGACGGGGCTGAATTCTTCCGCCATCCCGCCGAACGAAAAAGTCCCCAACTTATAATACGTCTTTCCGCCATAGTCGTACCGCGAGCTTACAGGCGGATGAACCAGCGAAACATAAGGGATACTATTCGCAATATCTCCGGCATAAAGGTTTGGATAGGAGCCGCGGGCCGTACCTGTGCTTTTATCTTCCCCTTCCAGGGCGTCGAAAGAAAGGCCCGCATTGCCGCCCACATTATTTGACCAGCCTTTCCAGCCCACATGGATATTCCCGTTGAACTTTACCTTTATATTGCTGCCAGGAACTACTTCCGCGAACGCGTCCATCGCATAATTTACGCCGCAGGATGCCTTCATATTTGTTTGGTAGGGGATAGAGGCGAGCTTAAGCCACCCGGAGACGCCCCCCTGCCCGCCGGCAATAGCGCCAGTATATTCCGAATAAGGGCCGGGCAGTGTGGCGCCTACGGAGTAATCTGGCGGCACTCCGCTATATGAATATGGATACCTTTCATATCCGCCCCATTCCGACCCCTCAAAAATAGAACCGCCACCGGAAACCGGTTTTGTCAAGATAGCGATCTGCGCCAGCGCCGAACTTCCCAGCGCCAAGAAAAGCGCCGCGGCAAAAGCTGAGACAACTTTACCTTGCTTAAGCATATTCTCCGCCCACCCACCGGCTTACTGCCAGATACTGGCTACTGGCATGCCAACTTCAGATCTTGTTGGCCCCAGCACCAGAACAGTTTTTTACTGGCCCACCTCAACACTAATTACCAGGCAAACGAAATCGAGCCGCAATAAATGGTCGGGCGTATCTTGACTGGTTCCGGATCAATATTCAGCTTGGGACCGTGAAAATACCGTGCCTCAAGATTAAGATGGAACTGTGCGCCGGAGAACTGCGTGCCAATTACAAAATAAGGCATAAGTCTTATCGTTGATAACTGGGACTCCCCCTCTGCGGCGGGATATCCCGTATAAGTATGCGTGAGATCCACCTTTAGATAACTGCCGCCCAAACCGACAAAAGGAGAAACCCAAAATGGATAGTAAAAATATTTTCTTACTCCTAGCGCCAAGGGAATGCGGAATCTTCCATCCTGCCATTCCCCGTCGAATCTCTTTTCCCAAATCCGCTCAAAATTAGTCCCGAGGAAATCGAACCCCCAACCGTTGCGAAGATTATATTCCCAGATCATTCCTAGCCCAGAATACTTTCTGCTCCCCCCAATCCCATCAAATCCATATATCAATCCCAGCTCCAGCAATTTACGTTGCCCGCGAAACCTAACTGCATCGCCAGGCTCTATTTTCTTTTCCTGCTCATAACTAACGGCGATAGAAGTAGCATCCGCAATCGCCTCCACCTCTAGTTTAGCCTTATATCGATCGCTGGAGTCATATACCACGTACACATCCCGCTCACGTATCTTATGCACCGACCCCTTGTCTATTTCCACCAGATCCCCCTGCACCCGTCTCACCACCCCCTGTTTTTTGCCTTTTTTCAGCGTCTTGTTCAATTCGCTAAGCAAATGCTTCAGGTATGCGTCCTGGTCCTCCGGTTCTTTTATAACGGTTTCCTGCTTATAATAAATTTCGACATCTTTATCCCGTTTTTGCCCTTTTAGTTCCTTATAGAGATCCCTCAAATCACCTTGCCCAATGCGGCCCACCCCCTGCCCATTAGCCGGCTCTACCGCAAAGCAGCGGGGCGCGAACAGCAAGCACCAGACAAGCACTCCTAGTTTTCGCATAATAAACATTTCCGCCTTTTCATGCCCCGGTATTGTGCAATACCGCCATTGGCCAGGCCGCGCATCGTCATGGATAAACTTGCTTCAGGTTCTTCCCGTCCCCGTCGGCCCAGAAAAGCCTGATATTATACGCATTGGCGCCAGTGCCTTCCGTTTTCGCATATATCGCAAACGTAAAGCTTGTCCCCGCACCATCCCAGGAGAAGTAGTTACAAAACCCGGAGGCAAGCGCACTTGTCGTCTTTGTATCAAGCTTCACCATCCACAAGCCCGTGGATGTGGAGTAAACCAGTTTCTTTCCGTCTGGCGACATATACACGTTCAAGACCTGGCCTTTCGCGGTTATCTCGCCGTAAGCGACACCTTTTCGATCAAAGATTTCCATCTTATCCGGGGAGACAAGCAAAATCCCCTTGTCCACATTCGCATCCCAAAAAATTGACGGGATAAAAGAGCCAGAGACTTCTTGGGCCATGGCTTTTGCTCCCAGAAGCATTGAAACTACCACAAGAACCGACAGTTTTAACGAAGACATAAATTTACCTCCCAGTCTCAGATGCCACTTGCCGCTGAACACTAAAATTTTATGCACGGCGTCATGGAATAGTTCAAGGGTCGAGTTTCCGCCGCGCCAGGCGGGTTTTGGCTGTTTGTTGGGACATTTCCCGGGGCATAATCATTCAGGCCATATCTGCCTGGCCCATAATCCCGATAGTAGCCCAGTGACGGCGTGGTGTGCGTATGAGAGATAATAGCATCCGCTTGTTTTGCTCCGACAGGCGCGGCGTTGCCGCCGGTGGCACGGATAAAAGAGCCATCGGTCATGTTTGGAAGCAGAAAACTGGCCCCGCTTCCGCCATAGAGATACCCTATTTGGGCGAAAAGCCCCGGGTATTCGGACGCCTGCAGCGCGGCACCGTTAAGTTGAAGCCATCCCGCTGGGCATGCAGCGCCGGCAAAGAACATAACCGCACCGACCAAGTTGCCGGCGGAGAGGTTGCCCGTTATGGCCGCATCGCCCGAGACCACAAGTTTTTTATCGGGGGCATTGTTTCCTACGCCCACGTTGCCATTATTGAGGATGGTGAGGCGGTCAGCGCTGCCGGTGCGCAGCGTTATGAGTCCGGAGCCGGAACTCTGGCTATCGCTCTGCACAAGCACATCCGCTTTGGAAACGATCTTATCCGACGAGGCGAACGGGGAGCGCAACAATGGCTGCCGCGGAACCAACGGGGCCTCTGTGCCCACTTTTATTTCCACATAGGCGGCCTCCAAATCCTTCACGGCAGTTTCAAGTTGCGCCGAATTGTCTCCCTGCCCCTGAAGTATCACCTGAAAATTACCATTCTTGACCACAACGGAGTTAAAGCTCTTCTCCCAAACCGGAGTTCCTCCGATATCCCCGGAGTAAACCGAGAATTTTATCTGGAAAGTCCCGTCCTTATTGATGCCATTGGCGTCCGCAAGTCGCCCCTGGATATTGAAGCCGGCGGGAATGGCCCAGGCGTATGCCCCGGCAAAGAGCATAATGCCGAAAAATAAGGCGCATTTAAGGTCTTTCATAGCCTCCCCTCTAACCATTGCCAGTATAAAATCTAACTCCCGGCAATAGTATATGGGACGACTGCGCGGTTGTCAATGACGCGCGCGTCATGTTGGGAGGGATTTTACGTCGGGGAGAGTGGTGGCACGGAAACGGCCCAAAGCCGGCTTAAACGATCGTTTTTGCGCGTAGCCGGGGCTGTATATACACCCAGCCACGCCCTTTTTTGCGGGCTATCCTGCGGGCATATGGATGGCCAAGCGCCTTGCGCAGCCTGTATACCAGCGCGACAAGCGCTTCCCCAGGATTGTCCGGGGTTTCGGTGAACACGCGGGCGATGACTTCGCTGCCGGGAACGCACCGCGGCCGGTTCTCGAAAAGGAGAGAGAAAAGCCTGAACTGCTCCAGGGAAAGTTTAGCCAGCGGCAACCCATCCTTTATCACGCTGAGCCCTTTATGGTCCAGGGCCAGGTCCGACACCGCCTGCGGCTCGCATTGCCTGCCAGCACGGCGGAATTGCCGTCTTATCGCGGCTAGAGCACCATTGTAACCGTGCCCTTTAAGCACGAACGAATCCGCCTGACAGCTATCGTAGCTGTCGGCAACCTGAGACTCATCGCCGCTCAATATCACTATCGGAGCCGCTCGAAGCTGCGGGCAGCCCCGTATGGAAAGGCAAATTAGCAGCGCGGTATCATTACCCAGATGGTAATCCAGCAAAAAGCAGTCCGGCAGATGCCGAAAAACCAGTTCTATCGCGTCCGTGCACTTCCCAGCGGAGTATACGGTAAACCCGGCGGCTGTGAAATACCGCACCAGGTCCCTGCGTTGACGCTCGTCGTCTTCAACGATAAGAATAGATTTACCCATAGCCTAACCGGAGTCTATTTTATAACAATTGTCCCGACAAAATCACGCGGAAGGCTCACAAGTTTGGGCATAAACCTGGCCGGGGCGGGGGCGGCGGCCACCCGCGGCAAGCCGCGACCGCCCTGGCCCCACCTTGTTTTCTTCGCGGTTTCCGCCGCCGGTGGCTACAGATAATTCACAGAAAGACCGCCGCGGCGGCCGCGAAGCAGACGCCGGGGCGGTGTTTTATAATCACGGAGCCACCGGCATAAATGCTCCTCAACGTTAACAGGAACAGGCCCGCGCCGCGAGTGGCGCAGCCACTGGCCAGCGCGGGCAGGGTCTGTAATGTGAACAGCAACAAATTCTTTGCAGTGCGCGCGGGGAATAATTTTCTGTTCTGTAATAAGAGCGGGGCACCTTATGGTGGAGCAGAGCGAGCCCGCAGCCGGCCCTCTGATGGGCCGGCGTGTGGGCGAGCCTGCGGACCCCGCTTCTCGCGGCAAGGAGCAGTGCGGGGCCGCGCTGCGTGGCCGACCGTGCGGCATCTCGCGGATAAGATCAGGCCTCCTTTTCGATCCCAGGATGGGCGGGGGCGTGGAACCTATAATGTTACCTCGGGATGTTGCGTAAAGTAGGTTATAACTTTATCCTGAAAACCCCGCCAAATTTTCTTCTCGGAAAATTTGGCAGAATTTAAGTCCGCTTGAGCGTTTAGCTCCCGCAGTTTCTCCGCCGGAAAAATAAATTTTAATTTTATTTTCTTCCCGCCCATGATTAAATGCGAACCGAATTATTGTCCTTATGGCCGCCGGTGCGGCCGGCCCAGCGCTGCTGCGCCTGGCCGGCCTTACCCGCGGCGCGGAGTCGAAGAATAGCACTTAAGTCCGGTTTAGCCCTGCTGGGCAAGACCGGCCTTAAGAGCGGGGAGGCAAGGTATGGAGCAGTCTAATATGCGGTATTTCCTTTATGCGCGCAAGTCCACGGACGAGCCGGAGCGGCAGATCCTTTCCATAGAGGCGCAGCTCGCGGAGTTGCGCGCCTATGCTAAAAAGGAAGGTTTAACTATAGTCCGCGAGTTCATCGAAAGTAAAACAGCCAAAGAGCCGGGCCGCGACATCTTCAACGAGATGGTCGCTGGCCTTGAGCAGGGCGCGGCCCACGGCATAGTGGCCTGGCACCCTGACCGCCTGGCCCGCAACTCAATAGACGGTGGTCGCATTATCTACCTGGTGGACACCGGCAAGATTCAGGAGCTAAAGTTCCCCACCTTCTGGTTCGACCCTACGCCGCAGGGCAAGTTCATGCTTTCTATCGCTTTCGGCCAGTCCAAGTATTACGTGGACAACCTGTCCGAGAACGTTAAGCGCGGCATACGCCAGAAGCTCCGCAATGGCATCTGGCCGGCCTGGGCGCCTATGGGCTATATAAACGACCGGAACACCCACACCATTGTCGTAGACCGCCCCAAGGCACCTCTTATCAAGAAGGCCTTTGAACTCTACGCCACGGGCAAATACCCCATTAAAGAGGTGCGGCGCCTTATAAACGCCGCTGGGCTGGAAGGGCGCAGGCATAAAAAGGTCATGTCCGTATCGAATTACCACTACATGCTTCAAAATCCGCTGTATTACGGGGTTATACGCTACTATGGAGAGATCTATGAGGGCAAGCATAAGCCCATAATCTCTAAGGCGCTCTTCGATAAGTGCCAGGAGGTGCTTAAAAACAAAAGCAAGCCTCAAACAAAGGGTTTAAAGCCTTATGTCTACCGGGGCGCTTTCCGTTGCGCTAACTGCGGCTGCTTCATCACCACCGAAACGCAAAAGGGCCATAACTACCTGCATTGCACCAAGCGCAAAGGCCCCTGCTCCGAGCCCTTTGTGCGGGAAGAGGAAGTGGAAAAACAGATACGCGACTTATTAAAAGGAGTTTCCTTACCCCCGGCCCTGGCCGCCGATGCTCTTGATAACTTAAATAAGGAAAAAATGAAG
>Ga0074197_1001642_pt1 | contig 18047 bp, 17 predicted proteins | sample EPASupsiteSAE305_FD_64526 | JGI IMG/M metagenome (GOLD analysis project Ga0074197, IMG submission 64526) | Bioremediated contaminated groundwater microbial communities from EPA Superfund site, New Mexico - SAE3-05 reassembly with SPADES | ecosystem: Environmental > Aquatic > Deep subsurface >...
GCCCCGAACGAGGGGCTCCTGTGTACGCGGGGTGTTCATAATGTTCCTCCATGATGGTTAAGGTGGATCGCATTATGACACCTCTGCTCGCTCAGCAACAGATGCGGTTCTTTTGACGCTTACGATGCTTCTTTCAAGCCGGGTAGCGTTTCAATCGCTATCCGGCTTTTTTTGTAGCTGATGAAACAACCTGATTTTGCAATTAATAAACTAACTTATCCACCGAAGCCGAGAAAATTCTTCCTGCCTTGCCACCTAATGGCTCAATCCAATGAAAATCAGTGGACCATCTCTTCCCTACCTTGTGATATTGCATACCTGCTTTACAATTAAGCAGTAAAGATATTCACCCATAACCAAAACGGAGAAGGGCTATGAAAAAAGGCTACTTGTTGATAATTGCCGCAGTGATGTTCCTGGCACCTGCCGCCACCTATTCTTGTCCTTCGACAACGGATACGGCGGAGGGTCACGGCCCCATGCATGGATCCATGACTGATACACCTTCGGACAAGGTAGCGGGCCGACCCACGAGCGAGATGAAAGATATGAAACCGGGCAAGGCGGTGGATAAACCTCTGAGCGATACGCAGCAGGGAAGGATTATGCAGAGGAAATAAGTACGGGATGAACTGGAAAAAGTGACAGAAAGCTCAGGCATTATTCCAGGAAAAGGTGAAGGATTTATTTTGAACAAATCCTGAAAAAAAAGTCACGCCATGTTTAACGAAAACCGCCATCTGGTGCATCAGTTCGGTTCTTGCCGCAGGTTGGCGGCCTGCTCTGATGTATCGGCAATCGCAATTACACACGCTGGTGCAGGTTTCCTTCTCGGTTAGTGCACCTCGCAGAGGTTCAGAATATCGGGTTTGGCCTACCTTGATGTCTCGTTTGACTGTCGCTTGGTTTTTTATTATGGAATGCCGAATCAAACGCGGCGGGTAACCGGAGAACACAAAAAAAGGGTTTAGAGAATTTCTCTAAACCCTTGATTTTTTGGTGCGCCAGGCAGGATTCGAACCTGCGACCATCGGATTCGTAGTCCGGTACTCTATCCAGCTGAGCTACTGGCGCAATAATGACAGCAGGTATTTATCCTGAAAACTCATTTTATACAAGAGGTTTCTGTTCACCTATCCGTTTAGGCGATTTATTCCACCCTGTAATCACAACCCTGAAACTCCGGTCGCGGGGTAGCACCTATCGGGTTGATTCGGTTTCAAGGAAATCGATCTGATTTTCCGCTGGTTTCATTTCCACCCTGGGAATGATATCGATCCTTGCACTGTGCTTGACTTCCAAATCAGCCAATTCAGCGCGTTTTTTGTTCAGCAGATACTGAGCGACATCAAGCGGCAGCCGACATTCAACCCTGGCTATATTTTTCCGACTGATACCGGTCTGGATTCGCCGCAAATAATAAAGGGCCAGGGTTTCGACGGACCGCACCACCCCGCGGCCTTGGCAATATTCGCACGTCCGGTAACTTCCCTTCTCAATCGGTGCGCCCATTTTTTGACGGGAGATCTGCATCAGGCCGAAGCGAGAAATTTTACTGATGTCGACCTTCGCTTTATCGCGCTTCATACTGGTTTTCACTTGCCGTTCAACTTCCCTGATATGCTTTTTATTACGCATATCAATGAAATCGACCACAATTAAGCCGCCCAGGTCGCGGAGTCGCAGTTGTCGGGCCAATTCCGCCGCGGCTTCCATGTTGGCGAGGAAAATCGTCTCGTCAAAATCGCTGTTTTTCGAGGTCCGGCCGGAGTTGACATCGATCGCGACCAGTGCTTCGGTCGGATCGATAACGATGGATCCGCCGGACGGCAGGGTAACCTGTGGTTTATAGATCGATTCGATCTGTTCTTCGATGTTATGTTGATTGAAAATGGGCTTGGTGCCCCGATGCAGCCGGACCTTGACCTTTTTCTGCTTAGCCGGGAGCAACTCGATAAAGGCGTTGACGTTGTTCAGCGACTCCTGGGTGTCAACTATGATCTCCTGAATCTCCGGAAAAAAATGGTCGCGTAAAAACCGGACCACCGTGTCCTGCTCCTCATAGACCAGGGCCGGAGCGTCCATGGTTTGTCCGCGTTTTTTGATTTCCTCCCAAAGAGCAAGCAGGGTCTGCAGATCCTTTTGCAGAGTGGCTCCGGTTATTTCAGCACTGGCGGTTCTGATGATATAACCGATCCCTTCGGGTATCTCGAACTCGCTCATAATTTCCCGGAGGCTGGACCGGCGCTCTTCGCCAACGATTTTGCGTGAAATACCCGCGCTGTCGCTACCGGGCATCAAGACAAGACAACGACCGGGAAGGGAAAGAAAGGTGGTCATATTAGCGCCTTTGTTACCGGTCACCTCTTTCACCACCTGGACCAGAACTTCCTGACCTTTCTGGACCACTTCTTCAATTTTCAGTTTTTTCCACTGCTGCTGCGCAATAAGATTGCGGTTCCGCTCATTGACATCCTGGCGATAATATTCGGGATGAATCTCGTTGAATGGCAAAAAGCCGTTTCTTCCGGTGCCGATGTCGACAAAGGCCGCCTGCAGGTTGGCCTCGATAGAGACTATTCTTCCTTTGTAGATATTGTTTTTTGTGGGTTCGCGATCGACCGTTGTGACATGAAAGGACTCGAGACGGCCGTCTTCCAACAGGGCTATCCGGCACTCCTCCGGTTCCTCGGCGTTAATGAGCAGTTTATAAGAAACCGCCTTTTCAGGGACTTCGGATATCTCTGTGTCCGGCTGGTCATCCTCGTCCAGAGGAGTATCGAGCAGAGCTTCTTCCTCCTGCTCGCCCTCGTCAGTTTCGTCCTTGCGCTGCGTACCGTCTCGTTTGGATTGTTTTCTGCCCCCCCGGCGAGATCTTCTTTTGTTTTTCGTGGCCGGGGGCGCCTCCACGGGACCGGCAGTCTCCTGGATTTCATCCCCTGACGGTTCTGTTTCGGCTTTTGGTGATTGATCCGTATCAGGGGCGGGGATTGCCTGGAGAGCAGCATCTCCCGGAGGGGGTTGCAGTGCGGGTATCTGGACGGCTACCTTTTCGCTTTTCTCGTCTTCTGCATTGATCTGACTGTCAGGAGTTTTGGATTCCGACCGTTCCAGCGGCTCTTCCGGCGGCGTCTTGGTTACACTTTTCCACCAGGCGCCTTTTTTGGCCTTGCGCACAGGGAAGATCTTCTCTTCGCTTGAGTTTTGTTCGTTTTCTGTCATTTGTTTCCTTAACGTAAATTATTAACGCAACTCGTTTTGCGGGCTGCATCCTGGCGCCGGCACATCGGTAACTCTGAGTTACCGTGTCGCGGGATCATCAATGTGCCTACTGATAGTACCGCTCGTTCCCGTGATCCTGCAGTTGCAGTACACCCGAGTTCACAAACGGTTCGAGGAGTTGCTCAATCTTATCCGGACCGCCGAGATGAAAAGTCCGGTTTATATCAGCGGCGGTACATGGCCGCCGCTGTAACATCTGTAAAATCTCGCCCAGGGTCTCATCCAGTGATGAAGAACCGGTTTTTATCGAATCTGCAGGTGGCAGCGTTCGGGCGCCCTGATCTGTCGGAGCAAAGGGAAGGTCAATCGGTACCGCTAAAGTTTCATGAAAAATTTTTCCAATCTCAGCCAATTTGTCGCTGCTTACAGGTCGCGCCGAAAAATCGGCGGGAGGACGGATAACGGTGTTCAGCTGAATCCTGTCCAGGCGCATCGGTTTGATTACTGCCAGCAGTGCCTCGATATCCTGATACGAATCATTGCAGTTTTGAACAAAAAGGATTTCCAGGTGCAATCTGCCCCGATATTGATGGGAAAAGAGCGTCAATCCCCGAATGATTTCCTGCAGATCAATACCGGCTGCCGGCCGATCTACTTTATAAAAACTCTCAATTCGAGCCGAATCGAGTGAGGGCATCACAATATCGGCAACCATGAGTTCCTGCCGAACATCCGGGGCCATCAGGGTTGTACCGTTGGTCAAAACGACAACCGGTTTATCGGTCACCCTTTTGACATGGCGGAGAATCTCACCCAGCCCACGATGCAGTGTCGGTTCACCTTTGGCGGTAATGGTAAGCACATCGACACTATCCAGCCGTCGGGGATCTGCGCAAAAGACGTTGATCTCTTCGATAATTGCGTGCGTAGAGGTATAGAGAGCGCGTTGACGGACGAGGGAGGCGGTAGCCCCTACTTCGCAATATATACAGTTGAGATTGCAGATTTTATCTGAAAACAGATCAATGCCAAGAGAGCGGCCAAGTCGCCTGGAATTCACCGGGCCGAAGATAAATTTCATACAGCGCTGAATAGTTGATGCTGCTGCGAAAAGTTAAAAAAGCGAAGTGTATATGCAAGCCATGGAAAAACAGGCTATTAGGCAATGTTTCCAACTATTGATATTTAAACCAATTTCCACGGTGACGCAAGGCAAATATACGACATTTCACTTGACACAACATCGGTGGACACGTACATTCGAAACCAATATTTTGGGTATTGCCTCTATCGTTTTTTGTGTCGATACGACCAGTTGGATTGCCGTTCAAAAATACATTGCAGTTCCATCCGCAAATTCATCCTCTTGTTTACGTTACCTTCCCATGGAGCCGGTCGAGGTGAAGCCTATCATTCCATTCTCCCCGATCACTGTCCTTTTCTTGGTGTTTTTTGCCGGTTCGCTCCTGCCCGCGCCATGGGCGTCGGCCGAATCGGCCAATGGCCAATGGGAGATTACTGCCGATAAAATGACCAGGTATGAAGTTCCGCCAAGCATAGTCGCTGAAGGCAATGTTATTCTCGAAAAAAAGGAATCAGTGATCCGGCCCGAGGATACCACGCCTTCTCGAGGGACTGGCCCGGGGGGAGCCAAGAAAGACATCCAGGCCGACGGCGGGGTTGCGGAAACAACAACGGAAACCAAAACAGTGACCACCGTCAAAGCTGATCGGATCGTCTACGATATCGACCATGGCGAGGTAAAGGCCCAGGGGAATCTTCTGGTCGATATCGGCACCGATCAGTTGACGGCAAAATCAGGCCGCATCAACTTGAAGGAGGCGACCGGCATTTTCGAGGACGCCACTGTCGTCCGTCAGTACCAAAATATCCATATGGAAGGCCGGAAGATCGAGAAAACAGGCGACCTGACCTACCACATTGAAGACGGTTGGATCGTTACCTGTAAATTGCGGGATGGAGAAACCCCTCCCTGGAGTTTTGGGGCTTCCGATGTGGAAATCACCGATGGCGGCTATGCCTTTCTTAAGCATGCCACCTTCCGGGTCAAAGACGTACCCATTTTGTACTCCCCGGTCATGCTGTTGCCGGCGAAACGGGAACGTCAAACAGGCTTTCTGTTTCCCGCTGTTTCCTCCTCGAGTCGTGACGGTTTCAGCTTGGAAACCCCCTTTTTCATCAATCTTTCCCCCAGCACTGACATAACCCTCTTTCCCCGCTATTTCGCCAATCGGGGCCTGATGAACGGCGCGGAATTTCGTTATGTTCTCGACGAGGCCAGCAAGGGCATGCTGATGGGAAATTATCTCTCCGATGACTTGTTCGAGCCTTCCGCTGATTTCACCCATACCAATTCGGACCGTTACTGGCTTCGAGGAAAAGCCGACCAGAATATCGGCCAGTGGGTTACCCGTCTGGATATGGATGTTGTCTCCGATTTGGATTATCTGCGGGAATTCAATACCGGGGCAACCAGTTTTTCTTCAAGCCAGGATAAATTTTCCGAGGTCTTTGGACGTGGTTTTGCTGATAAAGCCAACAACTTTCGCGATAACACCCTGGCGACTCTTCGCTCCTGGGATAACGGGACATCCCTGCACGGCGAATTTCTCGCGGTCAACGATGTCAGTGAGCAAGTCTACACCGCCGACAACCCCTCGCGGGTCTGGAAATTGCCTTCACTCACCTACGCCGGGCTTCTTCCCCTCTATGAGGTCGGCGGCCCCGATTTTTCCTGGGACGCCAACTATGTCAACTTCTGGCGGGAAACAGGGGTCGGGGCTCAGCGGGTTGATCTTGTCCCCACGGTGACAACGGCAGTTCCCGTAAGCCCCTATCTTGAAACAACCCTCAGCGGCGGTGTTCGGGACACCTTGTACATGATTCAAGGCAATGGCGCGTCCGATTGGGAAGACAGCGATTCGGAGAACCGCTACCTCTACAACCTGGGGGGAGAGATCGGAACGACTTTGCTCCACGACTTTACGGCGAATATTGGCGAGGTCACCGCCTGGAGCCACATGCTTCGCCCCTTTGTCGCCTATGGGTATACCGCGATACCCGACAAGGTGGTTTTACCGCAATTCGATCTCACCGATGCCCTGAAAGAACAGAACACCATCTTTTACGGGGTGAACAATTTTTTCACGATCTACGGAGAACGTAACGGTCACGAATACGATCGTGAGTACGCCTTCCTGAAAATAAAACAGGGGTATGACATGCAGAGTGAGGAAAGCGATACTCCGCTTACCCCGGTGGAGATCAGAACCGGTTTCTATCCCTTGCAGACCCTCCGGCTGATGTATACCACCAACATCGACGTCTATGGCGACGGTGCGTTTCTCCATTCCATCGAAGCCGATTCCTTCAGTGAACGTGGCGACCTGATTGCCCTGGATTACCGGTACAACGCCCTGACCGATGTCAATTCCGTCAGTGGCGGCCTTTGGTATCTGCTACCCTATAATTTCGCAGCCGGATACAGCCTGCAACGGGCCATTGAGAAGAGTGAGACTATTGAGGAAAAAATTAAGCTGCGCTACAGTCAACCTTGCTGGTCGGTGGAACTTTCATCCAATTCAACGCCCGGAGATCAAACCTTCATGGTCACCTTTCGTCTTGCCAATATCGGCAATGCTCTCGGTGTTGATGTTCTCGGTTTTTAACGGAGCGCGAGCTCCTTTCCCTGTCTTTATTCGCTTATGAACTGTATCGATGTCTTCAATGGTGATGCGGATGGCCTCTGCGCCCTGCACCAGCTCCGCCTGCACCAGCCTCAACCGGGAGCTCGACTGGTTACCGGTGTCAAACGCGACATAACGCTCCTTGCCCGCCTCGCGGGCACCGTCGCCAGCCGCATCACCGTCCTGGATATCTCGCTTGATCGAAACCGGGCCGAGCTTGAAGAATTGCTCGCGAACGGCAATGTTCTTTTTTACGCGGATCATCACTACAGTGGCGACATCCCTGCCTCCGATTTCCTGGAAGCCCACATTGATCCCTCTCCCCGCCTTTGCACCTCACTCATCATTGATCGGCTGCTGGCAGGAAAATTCCGGCCGTGGGCAATAGTCGGCGCCTTTGGCGACAATCTCGACGAGGTGGCTGGCGAGTATGCCAAAACAATCAATATGGGCGGCGAAGAACTGCAAACCCTTCGTGAACTCGGCCTGCTCCTTAATTATAATGCCTACGGGTTTGCAGTCGACGACCTGATGGTTCATCCCGCCGATTTGTTTGACGAGATCCACCAATATCCCGACCCTTTTACTTTTTACCGGAGCTCGGCGATACTGCGGAAGCTTCAGGTCGGATATGATGACGACATGAAAAATGCGGCGAATCTGGATCCCTTAAGGATCTATCCGACAGGTCGCGTCTTCAGGCTTCCCGATGCTCCCTGGTCAAGGAGAGTCGTCGGTGTTTTTTCCAACCAGGTGGCCCGCGATCAGCCTGACCTGGCGCACGCCACCTTGATACCCAATCCCGAAGACAGCACGCTGCTGGTCAGTGTGCGTGCACCGTTGAAGACCCCACAGGGGGCCGATACCCTTTGCCGTCAATTCGCCACCGGCGGTGGCCGGGCCGCCGCTGCCGGGATTAACAGGCTGCCCGCGCATGAGTTGGAGAGGTTTCTTTCTCTGTTTTCCCGGCAGTTCCCCCTCTGATGCGTCCGCCTGGTGCTCTCATGATCGATTGTTCCCCCATCAGGCGGCTTGCCGCTCTGATGCGCACCGCCCTCCATGCCGGGATCTGCCTGCTGTTGATGCAGACGATCTGGCACTCACCCGCGGCAGCGCAGGTGTTGCCGGCTGATCTTGTTCAAGATGGGCAGCCCATTGATATCCAACAGGAAAAATACCAACAGCTTTTCACCGAACTCAACCGGAAACATCGTTTTACCTCCCAGGAACTGCACTCTATTTTTCAAGGGCTGACCCTCAATCGGCAGGTTCTGGTTTTGATGGACAAGCAGTGGGAGGCCAAGCCCTACTATCAGTACGCCCCCCGGTTTGTCACCCCGGAGAATATCAGGGAGGGCAAGGAAAAATTAGCGCAGCACAAGCAGCTTCTCGACAAAATCGAGGCGACCTTCGGAGTCGACCGGGAGGTGGTGGTGGCCATCTGGGGTGTGGAAACCCGATATGGCGCCAACCAGGGCAAGTTGGACGTCCTCCGGACCCTGAACACCCTTTTTGACGCCTACCCGCGACGGGCGGATTTCTATCGCAAAGAGCTGATTGCGTTTCTCCTCCTCTGTCGGGAAAACGGGGTCGATCCCCATGGGGTGATGGGCTCCTATGGGGCGGCTTTCGGCCAAACCCAATTCATCCCCTCTTCATTTCGCGAATATTCGGTCAGCTTCGATGGTGATGACAAGCGGGATGTCTGGCATTCCGTCCCGGATATCCTCGCCTCCATTGCCAATTACCTCAAACGAAGCAATTGGACCCTCGATGCTCCGGTGTATGGTGAATTGGGGTCAATCCTCAAGGATCCCCTATTGGTTGCGGCTGAGCTGAAAGGCCGCAAGGAACGGGTCCCCGTCGATCTGGTGCGCAAGGTGCAGAATCCCCGCCTCCCCCTCTCCCCGCAAAATCGGCCGCTCACCATCATCGGCCTGGAACTGCCGCCCGGCGGAGAATTCGCCAAACGGTATGTAGCCGGTTACCCTAATTTCCAGGCGATCACGGAGTGGAACCATTCAAACCGGTATGCCATGGCGGTGACCGAACTGGCGGAGGCCCTTGTCCGCTGAACGGCAAGGAATCAACCGTGAGCCCGACAAGGTGAGCCTCAGCAAAACTCCGGTTCTGGCCTTCATCAATGCCGCTTTTTTTTTCCTGCTGACAACGGCCGCGGCCGCTTCGTCCCTGGTGGCCTTGCCCTCATCGCAATACCCTGATTTTCAGGATGATCTTCAACTGGAGGAATTCAAGACCACGCTTGACCAGAGCCTCAGGTTCTTGCGCGCGGTTCCGGCCTCCACCTGTTATACCGTGGCCGGCGCTGCTGTTCCCGTTCAACGCCTGATTGATTCCGCCCTCTTTTTTCAAGAGCTGTTGCAGTCTTCCCCCTCGCCCGAACAATTGAATCAACAGATACAACGCGCCTATACCGTGTACCGGGTGGATAACGGCCAAGGCGCCGAATCGCGCCGCATGCTGATCACCGGGTATTACCAGCCTGTTTTTAAAGGAAGTCTTGCACCGCGCCCTCCCTATGTGTATCCCCTCTATGCCGTGCCCGGGACCCTCGTGGTCCGGGAATCCGCCACGCAGAAAAAAACCATCGGCCGGTTCCAAAACGGCCGGCTCCTGCCCTTCTGGACAAGGAAGGAAATAGAAAGCCGCAATCTGCTCCAAGGGCAGGAAATGGTATGGTTAAAGGACCCTTTCGATGTCTTTGTCCTCCATATTCAGGGATCGGGACTGATTCAATTGCCCGACGGAACGGTTCGCGGCGTACACTACGCCCAGAGCAATGGCCGTGAGTATCGCAGTATCGGCAAATATATGGTCGATAGCGGCCGGATGAAACTGGCGGATGTCAATATGGACAGCCTCCGTCTCTATCTCGCTGCTCATCCCGAGGAAAGGGATCTCATCCTCCACCAGAACGATTCCTATATCTTTTTTCATTGGAGCGAGGTCGGGCCGGTGATCGGCAACCTTGGCCAGAAACTGACGGCCGGGCGCTCCATCGCCGCTGATCAGCAATGGTACCCCCCGGGAGCACTGGCCTTTGTCGACAGCAGCAGGCCCCTGATGGAAGACGGAGAGGTGGTTGCATGGAAAAGGATGCGACGCTTTGTCAGCATCCAGGATACGGGATCCGCCCTTACCGGCCCGAATCGTGTCGATCTCTTCTGGGGAACCGGTGAACAGGCGGGCATGGAGGCGGGACGCATGAAAGAGGACGGGAAAGTCTATCTGCTGGTGCTCAAGGAAGGCGTTCGTCCGCAGGCACAATGACCCGGGAAGCGAGACGGCTGCCTCGTCGGCTTACAATTTGATGGGCCTCGGGCCTTTAGCCGTTTTCTCAATTTTCGATACCACTGCTTTGGTTCACTTCTACCGTGATATGGACCAGTTCTTCGTGAACGCGTAACTGTCTTTTGAACCAATCGGGATCAGTCGCCTCCGCAAGCGCCAGCGAAAGGATGCAGGCATACTTCCCCTTGCCGACGCGCCATACATGCAAGTCGGCAATATCGGCCTTGATGGAGCCGGTCTCCACCACTTCCCGGATTTCCGATACCACCGGTGCATCCATCTCGGCGTCGAGCAGCACGCGGCTCGTGTCACGCAGCAGCCCAAAGGCCCAGGCCGCGACCAATCCGGCCCCGATGATACCCATCACCGGGTCGAGCCAGTTGGCGCCCCAGAATTTCCCTCCGATCAGCCCCAGTATGGCCAACACAGAGGTGGCCGCATCCGCCAGGACATGGACATAGGCGGAACGAAGGTTCATGTCCTGATGATGATGGTCGTGGCCGCCATGGTGGTGGCCCTGGCCACCCTTGAGCAGCCAGGCGCAGGCGAGATTGACCGACAGCCCGACCATGGCAAGGACAATGGCCTGATCGTACTGAATCGGCGTTGGCGCGAGCAGGCGTTCAACCGACTGAGAGAGCATCAGCCCGGAAACCCCCACCAGGAAAATCGCGCTGGTATACCCGCCCAGCACCTCTATTTTCCATGTTCCGAAGGCGAACCGCACATCGCGGGCAAAGCGTCGGGCAGCCCAGTACGCCAACACCGACAGCCCGAGCGCCAAGGCGTGCGAACTCATATGCCAGCCATCGGCCAGCAGGGCCATCGAGTTGTATCGCCATCCGCCGACTATCTCGGCAATCATGACCACGGCGGTCAGGATTACGGTCCATTTGGTGTTTCTCTCGGCAAGGGGATTGCCCTCGTCAAAGACGTGTGAGTGGCGCCAATCCTCAATTGAAGTAAGCGGTTGCATTTGATCGTTTCCTTTGCACATGTTGAAAATATATCATTGTTCCCGTCTGCTTTGAGGCGTCCCGAAATGAGAGCCCGACGACGATGGGGGAGTAAATTCCGTCAGTTGCGGATCTCAAGGCCCGTACTGCCCGACCTGGTTGATTTGAAGGGTACATAAGGGCTGGGATCAAGGGCGACGCAGTCTTCCGTTATACCGGTGAGCAGTTCTGTATGGTCCCGATAGATGGCAATGAACAGATCGCAAAGATCCGGGTGAAACTGTGTCCCCTTATTGGCCTCTATCTCCGCAATGGCCTGATCTTGCGAAAGAGTAGGTTTATACGGGCGAAAGGAGGTCATGGCGTCAAAGGAATCCGCAATCGCGATAATGGCTGATTCAAGCGGAATGTCGGCACCCTTGAGCCTGTCCGGATACCCCTTGCCGTCAAATCGTTCATGATGGTGCCGGATGATCTTCGCCATCTTCTCAAGGCCCGGCAGATTCTCAAAGATTGAAGCCCCGATGACCGAGTGCTGCTGCATGAGGAAATATTCGGCATTGCTCAGTTTGCCGGATTTCATCAGGATGCCCTCAGCTATCCCAATTTTGCCGATATCGTGCAAGTGCCCGATGACATGCAGATATTCACAATGTCCGGGCGGCATATTCAAGCCCCTGCAAATAAGCTCCGCTATTTCAGACACCCTTCTTGAATGACCGGCGGTATACATATCCTTGAGTTCAATGGTTCTGATCAGGCTCTCGACAAACAGATGGAAATCAACATCCTTAAAACATATCATCCAAAGCTCCCTTAAAACGGTAATTGTATTCGCTTCCATGCGGTGAAGCCGTGAGGTTTGAGCGGCGGGATTATCTTTTGGAAGAGATTGTTCGCTGGCGGCCAAACTCCTTGTGATGCGGGGAAGAGACCGGTTTTTATTTATTAAGATGTCGAGATGAATCGCTTTTTCAGCAGGAAATCAGTGAGTTGATCCCCCCCAAAAAAAAAGACGAAGCTATCTTGCTGTTTTATCGTCGCATTTGCAATCGCGACAGCGCCCGCAGCACCCTTTTTTCCTTTTCTCGTAGACAATCACCCGGCCCTTGTCCGGACTGATCTCGAGCCCCTTGATGCCGGTCAGATACAGATGCTCCCGCGGCAGGCCCGACAGGCTGAGATGATCGGCGAACGCGGCTTGCGACTCCGGGGCAATGGAGACAAGCGCGGCGGTGTGGATAAAGATATTGCCCTTGCCCCGGTAAGTCCGGCTAAGGGTATGGGTCAGCTCCGCCGCGATCTCGGGGCTGAAATGACCGTGCAGATCGACGTGCAGGTTGCCGTTGCGGTGAATGGCCTGAATAGAAGTGGTGGATTCCATGCGTAATGCTCCCTGGTGTGGATTCAATGAGTCTCTTATTTACGGGGAAAGGATTATTGGACGATATCGCTGAGTCCCTTGGCCAGCGACCCGGAAGAAAGACAGAACCTGCTTAAAAAGCATACGCGAGCCGGGTGGTGAACCCGTAGCCATTTTCGCCGGTGCCGCCGTCACCGACGGAATAGTCCTTGTCAAAATAATATTCGAGGGTGACGGTGGCGCCTTCAAAGATGTTCATCGCCGCCGAGGTGATGTACCGGTTTTCCGGCAGCTCCAAAGCAACCGCTTCCCAGGATTTCTGATAGCCGAGAGCAAAAACCGTTTCCTTGCCCAGCAAGGTGGTGGTGCAGGCAAGTTCACTGTTCCAGGCGCCGGGCTGGGCTCCGCCGGCGCCGGCGGGGAGATCGGCGGCATCAAAGCTATCGAGGGCGGTGGTGTATTCGGTGATCAGTGAGAAGGGCCCGTAGCTGCCGCCGAGATTAAGGCTGAGACCGGCAATCTCATCGGAAAGAGATCCCGATAATAACGCCTCCGAGATGCCGCCGGAGCTGCCGATATTGTTCACCCAGGAAATACCGGTATTGAGCGTCACCTCATCTTGCTCGTAACCATAGGCCAAGGAAGCGCCGCAGCCGTTGATGGTGTCATTGTCGGGATCATGCCCGTCAATGCCGTTATAGGCAAAAACAGTACCGGTGAAACCGCTCTGCTCAAAGCCGGCAATCACCCCTTCTTCGTTGATCTCGCCAACGGTCTGGGTCAATGGATCCTGAATCATGTTGGTGGAAAAATCGCCGAAGGGCGCAAAGATCTTGCCGCCGGTCAGGAAGAAGGGAAAGTCCTCGGTCTTTCCCAGGGTGATATGGGCCTCGTCGATGAAGAGGTCCTCGCTCTCGTTGTCAGCACCCTCGTAGAGAACCACGATTTTTCCGGTCGCCCAATCGGTTGCCTTGACATCCAGAATCAGTTCGACGGTATCGAGCACGAATTCACTGGTGTGTGTCCCGGAAAAATCTTTTCCAAACTTGTAATCGCCCTCGATGGAACCGCTCAACGTGACGAAATCATTGATCCCCTGACCGCCCTTATCCTTAAGCTGGCGGGCCACCTCGTCTTCGATGGCAGTCTTGTTCCTGGCCACGTCCTGTTCGGTGGGGACCGGCTCGACGACTGCGGGCTGGGCCTGCACACTCTCCCGTTCCATCTCGGAGAGCCGTTGGTTGAGCTGCTGATTTTGCTGCATCAGCTGCTGCATCTCCTGCTTGAGCTGCTCCACCTCCGATTTCACCGTGGCGGCCTGGACCGGGAGCGTATTGAGCAGGCACAGCACTCCGGTTGCAGTCAGGGCAAGGGCTCTGTTCAGTTTTTTGGTCATCTCGCTGTTCCTTTGAGGACTTTTTTTATAGCAGGTTATCACATTGATAATAAACAATCTTTTCTGTCGTTATCCAAGACGGTCATCCCAGCCATTCATAGGTTTCAATGGTTGCCGGATCGCATTTGCAGCAGCCTTTGCAGGTTCCGATCGCCCCGGCCAGCTTCCGCACCTTGCCTTTGCTGATCCAGACCTCAAGGAGCGGACGGACGGTCTCGACATCCACCCTGAAATGGAGGGCGACATCCTGCAGCGGCACCATTTTTCGTTCCCGCAGGTACTGTTTGACTTGTATCAGATCCATGGGATTCCTTATCAGCGCTCACCGGCCAGGCCGGGCGCAATGGGTGCCCCAATCGGAAGGGGAACGGGGGATCGGTTGGCCGCCCCCATGGATCTCAACACCAGGATCACACAGGTAAAAGCACCCAGGTCAGCGGCAATGACAAGAAGGGAATATCCCGGGTGGGTGGAAAAGTTGGCCACCTGGTAGAAAAGCGTTGAAGCCATATAGGCGAGAAAGGTAGTCCAGAAGCCGGCGAAAGCGGTCCAGGCGAGATTGGTTTCCCGATACACAGCGGCAATGGCGGCGCTGCAGGGAAAATAGAGCAGCACGAAGAGCAGGTAGGCGAAAGCAGCGCTCTGGCTGCCGAACAATTTGACCATGGAGCCAAAGGTGGCAACGCTGACCTCCTGTTCTTCCGCGGCGGTGGCGGCATCGCCGATCTCGCCGACCGAGAGGCCAAGAGGATCGGTAAAGGTGTCAAGCACACCCAGCAGATTTTCGGGAATAGTGGCAAAAGCGCCGCTGATACCGCCCCAGAAATCAAAGGATTCTTCCTCTGCCTCCTCACCTTCGGCTGCCTGCTGGTCAATTCCGGTGTACAGGGCATCCAGGGTGCCGACCACCGCTTCCTTGGCAAAGATGCCGGTGAAAACGCCGACCGTGGCGGGCCAGTTCTCCTCGGTCACCCCCAGCGGTTTGAGCACCGGGGTAATGACCTTGCTCATTGTGGCCAGGGCCGATTTTTCGGTGTCCTCATTGCCGAAGCTGCCGTCCGTTCCCAGGGAATTGAGGAAAGAAAGGACCATGATCACCGGAACCAGCACCTTGCCGGCCCTGAAGAGAAAGGTCTTCAACCGGTCCAAGGCCCTGAGCAATACCGATTGCGCCGTGGGCAGATGATAGGGCGGCATTTCCATGATAAAGGGCGTGACCTCGCCCTTGAGCAGGGTGTTCTTGAGGATCAGGCCGGTGAGCACCGCAAAGCCGATGCCGATGAGGTAGAGCAGGAAAACGAGGTTCTGGCCGCCCACCGGGAAAAAGGCGGCGGCAAAAAGGGCGTACACCGGCAGTCGGGCTCCGCAGGACATGAAGGGATTCATCATGACGGTGAGCGTCCGGTCTCGCTCGTTCTCCAGGGTTCTCGTTGCCATGATCGCCGGAACATTGCAGCCGAACCCGACCAGCATCGGTACAAAGGCCTTGCCCGGCAGGCCGATGAAGCGCATGAACCGGTCCATGACAAAGGCGGCCCTGGCCATGTACCCCGAGTCTTCGAGCAAGGAGAGAAAGAGAAACATGAAACCGATGGGCGGGATGAAGGTGGCCATGGTCTGGATGCCACCGCCGATCCCGTTGGCCAGAACGGTGCGCAGCCACTCCGGCGCGTGAAGGGCGCTGAGGACGACGCCGAAACCGTCGACAAAGAGAGTTCCGGCCATCTGGTCGAAAAAATCGATGAAAGCGCCGCCGAGGTTGATGGTGAACATGAACATCAGATACATGGCCGCCAAAAAGATGGGAATGCCGAAGATCCGGCTGAGCACGACCCGGTCGATCCGGTCGGAAAGGGAGGTGCCGAGCTGGCCGCGTTTCTTGACCAGGTCCCGGGTCAGCCAGGAGATGAATCCATATCGGGCCGAGGCAATGACTATATCGACCTCTTCATCCTCCACATCCTCGATTTTCTTCTGTAAAGCTATGATACGTACTTTAACCGTCTCACTGAGCACAATAAATTCCGTGGCCTGCCCGTCCCCTTCGAGCATCTTCAGGGCCAGCCAGTGCGGATCAATCCTCCTGATCGCACAGATTTCCCGCAGATCGTCGACCAGCAGTTCCCTGGCCTCTTGGACCGGGGCGGGATAGGTCACTTCGGCCACCGGCAGGCTGATTGTATCTGCCGCCGCCCGTATCGCCTCCTTGAGGGCGTCAATACCCGTATTTTTGGAGGCGGTCAGGGGCACAACCGGGCATCCCAGCCGTGCGGCCAGCCCCGGAACATCAATTTCCAATTTGCGTTCCGCCGCCATGTCCATCATGTTGAGAGCAACGATCATCGGCACCCGCATTTCCAGCAGTTGGCTGGTGAGATAGAGGTTGCGCTCGAGATTGGAGGCATCGACAATGTTGACAATGAGGTGGGCTTCCCGTGAGAGGATATACGTTCTCGTGACCTTCTCATCCAGGGACGAGGCCGCCAGGGAATAGATACCGGGGGTATCGACCACCTCGACTTTGCTGTCGTTGAAATGGTAGATGCCCGTTTTGCGGTCCACGGTTACTCCGGGCCAGTTACCTACCCGCTGCTTAGCCCCGGTCAGGCTGTTGAACAGGGTGGTCTTGCCGCAGTTCGGATTGCCGACGACACCGATGACGATATCTTTCATTGCGCAATCCCCCTGACCCGCAAGGCCTTGGCCTCTTCCTTGCGAAGACTGAGGTTGAAATCACGTACCCTAATTTCCACGGGATCGCCCATGGGCGCCACTCTGGCCACTTGGAAGCTTGTCCCCTTGACAAGCCCCATTGCCAGCAATTTGTGCCGGTAGGCGTTAGTGTCCCCGATAAAGCCCAGGACCACGCCTTTTTCTCCCACGGAGATATCCGCCAATGTTTTTTCCATTTTCAACACCTTGTCACATTGATTTTATGAGCCATTCCGCCTCCCAGGGCGTATCGGCTTCCCCTCTTTTCGATGAGCACCGCTCCGCCGTTCTGTTTTTGCACCACGATAATTTCATCGTCGATGTGGATACCCATGCTGAGCAATCGTTCCCGCAGGACCCCGCAACGCCGACAAGAAACAATTCGCACCTTTTCCCCTTCTCCGGCAAGGGCAAGGGAAAACGAGGGGCTGGGGCCCATCTCTCTTCTTCTTTTATTTTCGCAGCAGCGTTGCACATCCCCTCCTTGATCCGAAATGAAACAATTGGCCACATCCTGCGTGGCATTGTGCTCATCATAAATGTTAGAGCCGCCTGTTAATGTTAGGAGCCCCTAATTACGAAGGGTCAATTTACAGCATTTTTCAGGAGCGTCAACATTTTTTTAATAGTCTAATAAATTTTGGTGCTTGCAAAATTATTGACTATACCAAACAAATTTTTGACAAAAAATAAAAGTTTCGTTAATGTTAAAAAAAAACCATGGCTACAGACAACGAGTTGATGATGAAAAGTAAGGAACTGAGCGCCAGCCAGGAAGACTACCTGGAAGCTATTTTCCATATTTCCATAGAAAAACAGGCCGCCCGTGCTAAAGACATTGCTTCACGGCTCGATGTCCGGGCCTCTTCGGTAACCAGTGCGTTGCGCGCGCTCTCGTCAATAGGACTGATCAACTATGCCCCGTACGATCTCATCACCCTGACAGCATCCGGACTGGCGGTGGCCCGGGAAATTGTCGGTCGGCATGAAGCTTTGAACGATTTTTTAATCAATGTACTCGGCATCGATTCAGTTGAAGCCGACCTGGCTGCCTGTAAAATGGAACACACCGTGCCCAAATCAGTAATCGACCGGTTGATCAATTACGCCGATTACGTGAAGCTTTGTCCGCGGGGGGGAATCACCTGGGAATCAGGATTTGGTTATTACTGCAAGACCGGATGTGCGCAGCGGCAATGTGAGCGGTTGAGACCGATTGAAAAGGATACCAATGCAGGTGTGGACTGAGGGAAGGCGGAACTAAAAAAAAAGCCCCATCAATCGTAAGATTGATGGGGCTTTTGTGATAAAACCGGCGGCGACCTACTCTCCCACATAGTCTCCCATGCAGTACCATCGGCGCTGAAGAGCTTAACTTC
>Ga0074197_1001646_pt1 | contig 18019 bp, 15 predicted proteins | sample EPASupsiteSAE305_FD_64526 | JGI IMG/M metagenome (GOLD analysis project Ga0074197, IMG submission 64526) | Bioremediated contaminated groundwater microbial communities from EPA Superfund site, New Mexico - SAE3-05 reassembly with SPADES | ecosystem: Environmental > Aquatic > Deep subsurface >...
CCAATTGTCGCATCTATGAGGCCCGCCCTCTCATCTGTAGGCTCTTCGGTTTTTCAGGGACGAAGACCAAAAATGGTGGCACCGCGTATCGCCTGTGCCGCCACATGCCCACGCCCCGGGGGTTCCCCGGACGCTCGCCCACCCAAGAGGCCCTCCAGCGCGCCATTGGGACGCTCCCTCCGCTCATGAGCGATTTTTCCATAGGAATACTCGCTATCGATCCTTCGAGGGCCTCGGAGAGAAAACCGCTCGTGGAAGCGCTGCCGCCCGCCCTCGCCCGGATTTCGGCCACCTTGCATTATTGCCCGGAAGAACCAAACGCGGCCTAGCGCCTCGTGTGGCTTGCGCATTCGTCATTGGATGATTAGTCTTTTATCGACATGAGTCGCAAATATGTGGTGGTCGCCGGAAATATCGGCGCGGGGAAATCGACGCTCGTCAGTCTGCTGGCGGAACACTTGGGCTTCATCGCCTATTTCGAGCCAGTCCTGGAGAATCCTTTTCTCAAGGATTTCTATGCCGACATGCGGCGCTGGGCCCTCCAGAGTCAGCTTTTCTTCCTGTCGCACCGCGCCACCATGCACCAAAAACTGAGCGCCGATACTCACTCCGTCGTCCAGGACCGCTCGATTTACGAAGACGCCGAGGTATTCGCAAAAAATCTCTATGTACAAGGCAATATGGAAAAACGCGAGTGGCTCGTATATCAGGACCTCTACCGGACTCTCACCGAAATCTTGCCGCATCCGAGCCTCGTCATCTACATCCGCGCTTCCGTGCCCACCCTGCAGACCCGCATTGCACAGCGGGGACGCGACTTCGAGTCGGCAATTCCCGACGCGTACCTCGAAGGCCTCAATGTGCTCTATGAAGAGTGGATTTCGTCGTTTACCATGGCTCCGGTTCTGACCATTCCCGGCGACAGCCTCGATTTTGTCGCGGAATCGCGGGACCTGCAGGTCATTCTGAGGACGGTCACCAAGAGGCTCGAAGATAATCAACCCTATTTATTTCCTTATGAGATGTAGAAAGTTTTTGTTTATCGATTATGAATTATCAAGCCCACCTGTTTAAAATCGAACGGTAGCGCTCCGCCACTTCCGTCGCGACATCCTCCCATGTGCGGCACAATGTCTTTTGGGCGTGATCAGCGATTTCCGCAAGCGCTTCTTTATCCGAAAGCGCGCTCACTACAGTTTGCGCATAGGAAACAGTATCTTCAGCAGAAAGAAAACCATTTTCTCCATCGTGGACAAAGACTGCCGCGTCTGAGCCTTGAATCAGAATAGAAGGTGTTTTCATTGCTGCCGCCTCCCGAACCACCAAGCCAGAAGTGTCGTAGAGCGAAGGGAAGAGAAACACATCGGCTCTTGCATATATCGCTTTCAGCAATTCTCTGTCATAGACAACCTCATGAAAAATGACTTTATTCGAAATTCCAAGCTGCCGCACGAGATCAATGAGAGATTCCTTCGCATAGCCCTTGCCGACAAAGACCATGCGGAAGTTCGGAAGCGCGTCCATGATTGAGGGCAACGACCGGACCAGAAGTTCAAGATTTTTTTCCAGGATATGCTGGCCCACAAAGAGGCCTACAAGATATTCCTCGGGCAGACCGAGATGCTCCGCCCCGCTCGTCCGATAAGGGGCTATATCATCAAGAGGCTCAAAATCGATGCCGTTTTCAACCACGTCATAGGGGCCCTTGTAGCCATACTCGCGGAGCGTTTGTGCCACAGATTCCTGGGGGACCCAGACATGATCGACGTTATAATAGAATTCCACAATTCGCTTGATCTGATCGTGTACAATAGCTTTTATCGCAATTGCACGGGTAAGATCATCCCTATACTTTGAATGAAATGTAGCAATGATTGGGACATGCTTGCCCCGTGCGACCCGCAGCGCAAGCTTGCCCGCGGCGAATGGCGAATGCGCGTGGACAATATCAAAATCCCTGTTCTTTAAAACAGATCGGAGTCGAATATCAAAATCAGGAAAGCCAATGCGGTATGGCGGGCGCACGACCGTCGGCAGCGACAGGAATCGAATCACCGGAAATGGATCGGTATCTTTATAATTAGGAACGAATGGAGTAATAACGTACGTTGGACCCAGTTTTTTTCTCAGCCAATATGCATAGTTGCGAACGGTGACGGTGACCCCGTCGATGATCGGAATATATCCGTCATTAAAGAGGCCTGTAACAATTTCGTCCATCCAGACTAAAATATACGGGGCGCTTATAAAAGTCAACAAAAGGCAAATTTCATTGACTTCTGCTTTCTTCTTGTATTACCATGATGCTATATAAGAGGTATACTATGGCAAAAGCAGTATTTTCTGTCGCCCTCGCTTTTGCGCTTTCGGCAGTTCCCGGGTTCTCTCAGAGCTGGCCGGAAGGCAAGACATCCGATCGATTCGATACGGGAAACGGCGAGCTGGAAATTGTCTTTTTGGGTCATGGGTCGCTCATCCTCGTCTATAAAGGCTCTTACATCTACATAGACCCGGTGAGCCAGTATGGCGATTTTTCCAAATATCCAAAGGCCGATCTCATTCTGGTCACCCACGAGCACGGAGACCACCTCGATCCGAAAGCCATCGCCGCGCTGAGTAAAAATGGAACGAGAATTCTTCTGCCGGAAGCCTCGCGCAAAAAGCTGGGCGCGGGAGAAGCGCTGCAACATGGTCGCCCGCTCGATGTCGCGGGAGTCACCTTGCTGGCGGTGGCGGCGTACAATGTTACCTCAGGACGGATGATCTATCATCCCAGAGACCGTCTGGACAACGGCTATGTAATTACCGCGGATTCTCTGCGCGTCTATGTCGCGGGCGATACTGAACCAATACCGGAGATGGCGAATCTGGGCCACGTCGATATCGCGTTCCTGCCCATGAATCAGCCTTACACCATGACGCCGGAACAGGCCGCCGCCGCGGCGAGGGTCATCAAGCCAAAAATTCTCTATCCTTATCATTTCGGTTCGACGGATACGGGCGCCTTGACAAAACTGCTCGCGAACGACAAGAAAATCGAAGTCAGAATTCGAAATCTTCAATAGAAAGAAAAATATGAGCCAAAAAACGAACCAAAAATCGACCGGAGTGCCGCGCGCTCCCCACGAACCTTCGCGTTCTGACTCGAAAACCATCGAATCGGCGACCGAAGTCCTCGAGGGCACAAGCAAAAAAGGCTTTGTGGCGAGAATTTTGCCCTTTATGGGGCCCGCGTTCATCGCGAGCGTGGCCTACGTCGATCCCGGGAACTTCGCGACAAACATCTCCGGAGGCGCCCAGTTCGGCTATCTCCTGCTGTGGGTCATCGTGGCGAGCAACCTCATGGCGATGCTCATCCAGGCGCTCTCCGCGAAGCTGGGCATCGCGACGGGGAAAAATCTCGCCGAGCACTGCCGCCTGCGCTACAGGCGAGGAGTCGTCATCGGGCTCTGGATTCTCATGGAGCTCGTCGCGATGGCGACGGACCTGGCTGAATTCCTGGGCGCGGCGGTCGGCTTCAATCTGCTGTTCGGCATTCCGCTCTGGGCAGCGGCCATTTTGACAGGCGTGACCACGTTCATCATTCTTGGACTGGAGCGCTATGGCTTCCGATCGCTGGAAGCGGTCATTACGGGCTTCGTCTCCGTCATCGCGATCAGCTATATCATCGAGATTTTTCTCGGAAAGCCCGATTGGGGCCAAGTCGCGCATCACGCCGTTATTCCTGAATTCAAGGGTCAATCGAGTATTATTCTCGCGGCAGGCATTCTTGGCGCGACGGTCATGCCGCACGCGATCTATCTGCACTCTTCGCTCATGCAGAACCGCGTGGTCGTGCATGAGCCGGCGCTTTTAAAAAGGCTGTTCCGCTATGAGATTATCGATGTCGTGGTGGCGATGGGCGTCGCGAGCCTGGTGAACGGCGCAATGCTCATTATGTCGGCGGCAACCTTTCATGCGCAGGGCATGACCCAAGTCGGTACACTCGAAGAGGCCTATCGTACGCTTGAACCACTGCTCGGCAAGGCAGCAAGCTGGGTCTTTGCGATTTCGCTTCTGTTCTCGGGCCTTTCCTCGGCATCGGTCGGGACGATGGCGGGGCAGATCATCATGCAGGGATTCATGAATTTCGAAATCCCCGTGTGGGTGCGCCGCATTATCACGATGATACCGTCAATCGTGATCATCGCGCTTGGAGTCGATCCGACCAAGGCCCTCGTCATCAGCCAGGTTCTCCTCAGTTTCGGGCTGCCGTTCGCGATTATCCCGCTCATCTCCTTTACAAGTGACAAAAAGCTCATGGGCGTGCTTGTAAACAGAAAGAGTACTAAAATCCTGGCGATATGCGTGGCGGGAATAATTCTTGCGCTGAACGTGTATCTTCTCTATGTGACGTTTACGGGAGGCTGAGAGGTGTACAAGAAAATCATGGTGCCGCTCGATGGTTCGAGCGCCGCGGAAACCGCACTCCCCTGGACAATATATCTGGCAAACGCCTTTCAGGCGGGGATTGTGCTTTTTCACGCGATAGAAAAAAATCCGCCAGAGCAGATTCACGGCGAGGCGCATCTTGCGAATATGGAGGAAGCGTCGGCGTATCTCGAGAGCATCAAGAATTCGCTGCACAATGTGTTTCATTTCAAAGGTGACATTTCGACCCATGTCCATCTCGAGGAGACGACAGACGTAGCAGCCAGCATCGCCATGCACATGAAAGAGTTGAGACCGGACCTTGTGGTGATGTGTTCTCACGGCAGAAGCAATTTCACTCAGGCTTTCATCGGCTCGCTGGCGACAAAAGTGATAGGCCTCGGCGAAGTGCCTGTCTTTCTTGTAAAGTCTCACGAGAGCGAAAAATCCACAGGAACCGATGCGGTCGGCCCTTCAATTTCCAATGTGGTCGTTGCGCTTGACAATGCGTCGATTCACGATAAAGCAATACGTTACGCAGAAGAATTTGTGCAAGAGACGGGTGCGCGGCTTGTGCTTTTCTCGGCCGTTCCCCGCTTTGGTTCCCTCAAAGGCAAAGATGGGGGTTGGGGGCTCATGGCGCCCGCGACTTCCTCGGCACTGCTCGACATCGAAGAAGAAAAGATGCGCCAGCATCTCGACGAACATCAGAAAAGCCTTGCTGCGCGGGGCGTCTCAAGCTCGAACGCCGTCGTCCGCGGCGACCCGGCGCGCAAAATCGCGCAGGAAACAAAAAAACTGGAGCCGTGCCTCATTGTGCTCGGAACGCACGGGCGCTCCGGCATGGGGGCTTTCTGGAAAGGAAGTGTGGCCGCAAAGGTCGTATCGCTGACTGATTCGCCAATTTTGCTTGTGCCGCTCCACGAATGAAGCCCGATCTTGCCGCGGCTGAACAGATTTCATATCTTCTACAATAGAATAACGTATTCCGGAGGATAAAAATGGCAACCATCACATTTAAAGGCAATCCCGTCCACACGATTGGAACCCTACCCCAAAAAGGAACGAAAACCCCTGATTTCAAGCTTACGGGCGCCGATCTCGGCGATGTCGGCCTTGCCACCTATGCGGGCAAAGTCAAAATCTTGAATATCGTACCGAGCCTCGATACCGGTGTCTGCGCCGCGAGCGCGCGCGCCTTCAACAAGGCAGCGGCATCGCTCGGCGATGTCGTCATTCTGACCATCAGCCGGGATCTGCCCTTTGCGCAAAAGCGCTTCTGCGAAGCCGAAGGCATCGACAAGGTCGTCACGCTTTCCGAACTGCGCGACAGAGAGTTCGGCAAAGCCTATGGCGTCGAAATGATCTCGGGGCCGCTTGCCGGCCTCTTGTCGCGCGCAGTCGTCGTACTCGATCGCGGCAACACCGTGACCTACACTCAGCAAGTCCCTGAAATCTCCCAGGAACCGGATTACGAGAGCGCCCTCGCGGCCGCGAAAAAGGCGCTGTAGTACACTCAGTCTTCTGCCGGGGCAATCTTAAGCGATCCCCGCGCGGCGAGGCTCCGCTCTACCGTGAGTGCTGTAAGCCAGGCCGTTTCGCGGGGATATTCAGTTACACTGTCCGTCAATTTTTCGGAATCTTCCGGAGAAGAGGCCAATTCCCCGGCCCACGCCCGCACATTCTCCCCCTTCATGATTTCATGCACAAAATCGACCTTTATACGGGAGAACCTCTGTCCTTCGCGAAGAGGCGCAGCGTCACAGAGCCAGTTGATGAAGTGCGCGTTGTTGACGTGCCCGTTCTGGTCGATATGACGCGTGCGGGATTCTATTGAAAAAGACTGGCGGAAGCCGCCGGCCACCACATTGTCCGTCTTTTCATCGGCCGGTATGCCTTCAGTAGCCCCGCCCTCACTCGCGATATGCTGGCTCAACGCCTTGAACGAGGGATCATCGATACCGGGCGCGAGGTCATCGAATGGCCAGGGGTAGTCGGTCGAGAGATCGAGGGGAAGCGTGCGCTCCGGCCGCATCACCCGGCGCGTTTTCATGTCCACCACAATGTATTCGTACATCGCGCCGGCATATTTCGTGCCGTGGCCATCAACGAGTTCCAGGCAACGCAGAGCGAAGAGCTTCCGTGTACCCACAGGCCAGGTCCGGGCAACCACCGTCTGTCCCGCCTGCGGCATCGAGTCGATGCGGATGTCGATCCGAGAAAGCATCCATGTGAGACCGCTGGCCCACATGTCCTCCATGCCAATACCTAGCTGCGAAGCATGCGCTCCAGCCGCCTCCTGAAAGAAATTCGCGAGCGCAAAGGGTTTCAGCGGACCACCGTAACCACAATCATATCCTCTTATGACATATTGAATTTCAAGCGGTTTTATCATTGTTGCTTCCTTTTGAATATGACGACAAAATACCGTGAAAGTGCCTTTATTGTAACCCTTTCATGCCGATTGAAAAAGTCTCGCCGACATAGAAGGGCAGGCGCATGCTTGGCGAAGGCCGGCGGCCGGCACGCCCTCCCATGCGCCCCCGAGCAACTTCCGCCCCGCAGACACCAAAATTCATGGTATAATGGTGACCATGTGTGGCATTGTTTCACTCGCCTACAAAGACGAAAATCCTTCGATGGGAAAAGAGGCCGAGGCGCTTTTAAAACGCCTCGAGTATCGAGGATATGATTCGACAGGCGCTTCCTTTATCGGCGACGACAAACGCATCAGCCTGCGCAAGCAGGTCGGAGCTCCGTCCAAAGTATGCCCGCTTTTGCACATCGACACTTTCAGCGGCCAGCGTTTCATCGGACAGGTGCGCTGGGCAACCTACGGTTCCGTCACCGACATCAACAGCCAGCCCCACCATGTGAGCTGCAAAATCGAGCTTGTCGGGGCCCACAATGGCAACATCTCGAATACCGATACGCTGAAAACCTGGCTCAGCGCACGTGGCCACGCGGTCGTCTCCGACAACGACGGCGAAATCATCGTCCACCTCATCGAGGAACACTATGCGGCCGCACAATTCCTCGCGAGCTCCGAACTCGCATACCTGCGCAAGGCGTACGCGAACGCGGGCCTCGCGGAAGGGGTGCCCGACGGCGTGCTCCGCATGATCGAAGCGATCCGCAAAGCGGAATCCCTCACGGAAGGCTCGTATGCCGCGGCCATCGCCGACCCGGAACTTCCGGGCGTATTCGCGATAAAATCAGGGTCTTCACTCTACGCGGGCGTGGGCAGCGATTCGCATGGCGACTTTATCGTGCTTTCCTCGGACCTCACAAGCGTGCTCTCGAAGACACGCGCGCTCATTCCCCTCTCCGAAGGCGAAGGCATCTGGTTCACCGAAAATCAATATCTTGTATTCAGCCTTCAAGGTCAGCCATTTTTCTCACATCCGCGGCTCAAACGGTCGAAACTCTCAATCAAGGATACACAACTTTCGCCTGAATATCAGCACTACATGGAGCAGGAAATTTCCTCGGGCCCGAACAACATCACACAGGTACTGCGCTATTATTTCCGCGATCCTTCCCTTGAGCCGCTTTCCGAGCTCTTCGAGGAACGCAAGGATGACTGCAAGGAAACCTCGGACATAATCGCGTCGCTTTCCGAGCGGTTCGGCAACGACGCGCTTCTGGCCGGCATGCACGATGTATTCAACTCTTCTGCCTGGAATGAGATAGAAGCACGAGTTCAGAATGCGGGAGCGGCGCATTTTGTCAGCCGGAATTTCATCTCGGACGAGACTGAACTTCTGAAGGAGCTCGCCGCCCTCGATCCTCAGGCGCGTGACAAGCTCCTGCTCATGGACAAAGTGATGGTCTGGCGCAAGCGCCGCGCCGTGCTGCGCTACACGGGCGAACTGAAAAACGCCATTCACGAAGCCGCTCGCTCGGGCGGCAGAATATACCTCGTCGCGTCGGGCACATCCTACCACGCAGCCCTGACAGCCGCTTACTTCTTCAACGAAATGGCGCACATTCCGGTCTATCCCTGCAACCCGGGCACTTTCCGCTCGATGTACTTCAATTGCCTCGGCGCAAACGACCTCATCATAGGCATATCACAATCGGGCGAGACAAAGGACCTCGTCGACATCTTCCAGGACGTGAAAAAGGCAAACGCTTCGGTTCGCCTGGTGAGTATTGTCAACAACGAGAACAGCCGTATTCCGCAGGAGCTTTCTGATTTTTACCTGCCCCTGCTGTGCGGGCCGGAGATCGCCGTCGCGGCGACAAAATCCTTCACGAGCCAGGTCGCCATTCTCTACCTCATCGCGGCGAGCTTTTCCATGTCGGAACAGAAAATCCGCGAGAATCTGCTCAAGGCGAAAGACCTGATGACCGAGACCATCGAAACGCGGATGGGCGATATCGAGACTGTGGCCGCGCACCTCTTCGCGGCTTCCTCGATTCATATTCTGGGGACAGGGCTCATAGGGCTTGCGCGCGAAGGCGCGCTCAAAATCCGCGAAGTCGTGCTCAACCACACCGAAGGCTACGACGCCGCGGAATTCAAACACGGGCCGAATACCATCCTGGGCCGAAACACGATTCTTTCGCTCGCGGACCTCGCAAAGCTCGCGGGCAAGGAGCCGGTTTCAGGAATCACGAACGAGCTTTTCGAAAAGCTGACCAACAATTATCCGCTGGTGTTCATCTGCCCGCCCGAAGAGCGGGACAGGCGCATCACGATCAGCCAGATCCACACCCACAAGATCCGAGGCGCGGATATCGTGCTCATCGCTGAGCCGCAGCAGGAACTCGCGCTCGCGGTCGAAGGCAAACCGATGGGCATGGAAAAATACTGGTCGAAATACATTCCGCTGCCGCAGTCCGGCGAACCCTGTCTCTTCGTGTTCTCCGCGACGATTGTGCTGCAATATCTGGCGTACCGCATGTCGGTGCGCAAAATGGAGTGGCTCGATTCCCTCGGCATTCAGAACCACGGCGTGCATCCCGATGCGCCGAAAAACGTGTCGAAGTCCATCACCGTGGATTGAAGGGGCTCATGATTTCGCGATTCCTTATGTTATACTCTGGGGAATAACGTGGATTCTTTCAGGATCAATTCTGAACCATACGTCGCCGGTGTGCAAAGCGTTTTCCACCGGATTGAAGACATCTATCAGGAGTTCCTTTCCCAGCGCCTCGCCCCAATAGCGGATGCTTGAGCCCTCAAAAATATAATCCTTTATAGTGCCGCGGAAAACGTTTTCATCGCGGAAAGCTGCGGCCGGGGCCGGATGTTCGACTATCCGGATGCTTTCCGGTCTGATGCTCAGAGTGATTTTTTCACCCGGCAGGGGCGGATGTGCCGCCGGCTTGCCGGCAGGTTGTCTTTCCCTTACGGTGATCGTCGTTCCGCCCGTTTCCACCTCGACCCCCTCGTCCGAGACGGATCGCACCGTTCCGTCGATGAAGTTGACGGTGCCCACGAACGAGGCCACGAAGGCGTTGTCCGGCCGGTAATAGACGTCGGAGGGACTCCCTACCTGCATGATCTTGCCGCCCTTCATGATGGCTATCGTGTCCGACATGGCCAGGGCCTCCGCCTGGTCGTGCGTCACGTAGATGGTCGTAATCTTGAGCCGCTGCTGGAGCTGGCGAAGCTCTGCCCTGATGGAGACCCTCAGCTTGGCATCGAGGTTGGAGAGGGGTTCGTCGAGCAGAAGCACTTCCGGCTCCATCACGAGGGCCCTGGCGAGGGCGACCCGCTGCTGCTGGCCGCCCGAAATTTCCCCCGGCGTCCTGTCCAGGAGATTCTTTATGTCGAGGTAGCCCGCGGTCGTCTCGAGCTTCTTTTCTATTTCGTCCTGTGGCATTTTCCGTATCCGGAGCCCATAGGTGATGTTCTCCCGGATGTTCATGTGCGGGAAGAGGGCATAGTCCTGGAAGACCATGACCGCGTTCCGGAGATGGGAGGGGACGTCATTTACTTTTTTTTCGCCGATGAAGATTTCACCCTGTTCCACGTCGTAGAATCCCGCGATGGTGCGCAGAAGCGTCGTTTTCCCGCAGCCGCTCGGGCCGAGCAGGGTGGTGAAGCTTCCCTTCTCTATTTCCAGCGAAATAGTGTCGAGAACTTTTGTCTTTCCGAAACATTTGCTTACTTCACGAATAATTACGTGTGCCTGTGCCATTTTCTGCCACCTCAGGGTTTTATGCGATTCAAACTTTGAAGAACTGGACCTGTTTGCCCATTATCAGTTTTGCCAATCCGATCGTGCCGAAGGAAATGACCAGAAGCACACAGGTCAGGGCCGCCGCCTTGCCGTAGAAGCCATCGCTGACGAGATTCATGATGCTGAACGTCGCTACGGCGTTTTTCGATGTCGAGAGAAACACGATGACACTCAAGGTGGTTATCGCGCGGATGAACGACATTATGAAGGAAGAGAAAAACGGGCCTTTTATGAGCGGTATCTCAATTTCCCGGAAGATTCTCAGGCTCCCCGCGCCGAGATTGCTGGCCGCCTCGCTGAATGAAGGCGAGATTTGCTGGAAGGCGCCGATTCCCGTCTGGTAGCCCGTCGATATGTTCCAGAATATCATGCTCAGGATGATGATTGTCGCCGTTCCGTAAAGGTCGACCGGCGGCCTGGTGAATCCTATGGAATAGCCAATGCCGAGAAAAATACCCGGCAAGGCCGCAGGCAGCATACAGGTGAAGTCGACGAAGCGCCTGCCAGGGAATTTCTTGCGGGAAACCAGGAACGCCGCCGTCATGGAGAAAAGCGCGCTGGAGAAACCGGCTATGGCCGAATAGCTCAGGCTATGCACCAGTTCCTTCGAGCGGGTCGCTATTTCGGTTATGTACCGAGTCGTGAACGTCCAGTCGTATCCCCAGCCATTGACGAAGGCACCCACTATCAGTCCGACATAGACGAGCAGGACGAGGAGAGAGACGGCGGCGCAGACCGTGAACAGCACCCATTTCATCACTTTGCCGGTTTTCTGGATGTTGACCTGGGCCATTTTTCCCGTCACGGTCACGTAGGATTTCCTGCCGACCCAATAGCGCTGCACGAAGAAAAGAACCAGGGAAGGAACGAGGAGCATGATGGAGAGGACCGCGGCCCCCGCTATGTCGGCCCAGCCTTCCACCCGCATCCATGCTTCGGTGGCCAGAACGGAGAAGCCGCCCGAAATCATGATGGGGTTGCCGAAGTCGGCCAGCACCTGTATGGCGACCAGAAGGGCGGCGCCCGCCACGCCCGGCCGGGCCAGGGGGAAGGTCACCGTGCGGAACAGGGTGAAGCCATTGGCGCCAAGATTCCTGCCCGCGTATTCGAGCATCGGCGAGATGGACTGAAGCACCCCCTCCATGACGAGGAAAGCCACGGGGAAAAACGCGATGGTCTGCGCGAGCCAGAGCCCGTGCCATCCGAAAATATTGACGTCGAGACCCAAAAAGCCTTTCGTTATGAGGCCGTTTCTTCCAAACATCATGATATAGCTGAACGAGACCATGAAGGGCGGAGAAAAGAGCGGAAGCAGGGTGATGAACTTGAAAGCCTTTCGTCCCGGCACATCGGTCCGCGTTACCGTGTACGCAAAAATAAAGCCGATGAACGTCGCCGAAAGTGTGGACAGGACAAGCATCATGAGGCTGTTCAGTGCCGTCCGCATGTAGCGGGCATTGTGGAAAACGGAGACGAAGTCGTTCGCCTTTGGATAGAAAAACACTTCCACGATGGGATACACGACAAATGCCAGCAGGCAGAAAACGATAAAAAAGATCAGTAGGGACAGCGGCCTTTCCCGCACGCGGTGTTTCATACAGCTTCCTCTATGCCGTACGGCAGCCCCGGGCTGTCTGGCAGTCGGGGCGCCATACGTCTCTCGTACCTCTTGAGATTTTGGGACCAGTTACTTTCCGGTGATTTCCGACCACTGCTTCTTCCAGCGGTCGACGTTGACAGCTGCCGCCTTCAGGTCCCAAGGGGCAAGTTTGAGCTGGTCAAATGGGGGAACGCCGGCGGGCATCTCGACATCGGCGCGCACCGGGTAGCGGAAGCCATTTTTCGCATTGATTTTTCCGGCCTGGGGCGACAGAAGGAAGTCGATGAATTTCTTTGCCGCATCGGCGTGAGGAGCGCCCTTCAGGATGGAGCCGCAGCCGATTTCGAACCCGGTGTCCTTGGGAAACACGACGGTGATGGGCAGGTTGCCCTGCATCTTCTGCTTCAGGGCATCGTGGCCCCACGCGAAGCCGACCATGGCCTCACCCTGGGCGACGAGGGGAATGGATCCATTTGCGCCCTTCGTATATTGAGCGACATTGGGATCGAGCTTGCGAATATAGTCGAATCCGGCGCTTTCGCTGCCGAGCCTGAATATTTGCGCACAGAGCATCAGGTACGCGCCGCCCGTCGTGGCGGGGTTGGACGCGATGACCTGGTTCTTGTACACGGGGTTCAGGAGGTCGTCCCACGTGGAAGGTGGGTTGAGGCCGAGCGGCTTCACCTTCTGCTCATAGAGTCTGTTGTTGTAGATAAGGCACAGGGCGCCGAGATACCAGCCCGTCCAGTAGCCGTCCGGGTCCATGAAGCTGGAATCGATCTTCGCTTCCTTGACGACCGGCGACGTGTATTTTTCGAGATAACCGCCCGATGCCAGGTCCGTATGGAAGTTGGAGTTTCCGCCGATGAATACGTCGGCCCGCGGATGGGTGGATTCCGCCTTTATCCGTGCGGCGATCGTGCCGGCCTCCTCGATCTGGAGCGCTATTTCTGCGTTGAGGCCCGTCGCCTCCTTGAATGCCGCGGCGAGTTCGTTGGCCGTTTTTTCGTCCAGCGCCGCATACACGACGACCGTGTCGTCCTGAGCCCCTTTTGCGAACACACTCACCGTCGCCAGAAGTGCGCACAGCAAAGCAAGAAACTTTTTCATCACAAACCTCCTTTTCTTGATTCCTCTGACCGGATTGGTTTTCCGGCGTAGAATAAAAACGAAAGCCGCGCTTTCACGGCCTTTATCCTCCACAGTACAGCCTCGAAATGTTAGGCCTTCGTGCAATGACCGTTAAATTCTCAATAAAATGTCATACATCGCCACTTCCGAACTGCCTGCTTCCGTCATATATCCACGTTCTCCTGACAGCAGCCGCAGGACTGGCGAACCTGCAGCCGGGTGGGCAGGATGATCCTGTGTTCGTGGGAAACTGGCCGCTCTATCAACTGGATGATGCTTTCCATGGCTTGCGTGCCGATCTCGTACATGGGCTGCTGGACCGTCGTGAGCGAGGGCAGGAGGAACTGCGCGAAGAACGTGTCGTCGAATCCGGTGACGGCCAGGTCTTCGGGGACCCTGATGCCCTTTGAGCGGCAGTAGACGATGGCGCCCAGGGCCATGTGGTCGTTCGCGGCGAAAATGGCATCGTATTTTTTGTCTTCGAGCATTTCCCGGGCGATTTCGTGGCCGGAATTCTTGGCAAAATCGCCGTGGACGACATCGAATTGTTCCGGCTCGATGCCTTTTTCGCTCAAGCCGAGCCTGAATCCATAGATCCGGTCATTGGAATCGAGGTTTTCCTCGGGACCCGCAATGAAGAGTATCCTGCGGAAACCGTGCTCCGCGTAGTGGTGGGCCATCTGCCGGGCCCCACCGACGTTGTCGATGAGAATCGCGGGGCAATGTTCCTCCATGGGCTTCCCGATGAAGAGGAAGGGAATGCCCTTGCGCCTGAGGGTGACGAGAAAGTCGTGGTCGATCGGCTGCAGGCCGTTGTTCCGGATGATAAAAGCATCGACACGGTTGCTTTGTGCGAGATCCATCAACACCTTGCGACTGTTTCTTGTTTTGAGGAGGATGTTGTAGTTTTTTTCTTCGGCCACCGTGTCGATGCCCATGAGAAGCGCCGAATAGTATTCCGTTATGATGTCCGGAAGCAGGACGCCGATGGTGCGGGACTTGCCCCCCGACAGCGCACTTGCGATTGTGTTCGGCGTGTAGCCGAGTTCCTGGATGACCTGTTCGATTTTTGCCGCCGTCGAGGGCTTTACGCTCCCCTCGTGGTTTATGACGCGCGAGACAGTGGCCTTCGAAAAGCCCGATCTTGCGGCGATATGATCGATGGTCATACGCGGTTCCGTCTGTTTTTGATTCATAATGTAACCGGTTTCTATTTTAATCGAAGATTGCTACTTGTCAAGCAATTTTTTCTCATTTATATTTTTTCCTGCAAATGACGTTCTGCTGCCCGGGAGAAGTATGCTTCGTATCACGTTTATAAATGTCGGCTATGGCGATTCGATTTTGGTCGAGGAATTGAAATCTGGCCGGCGGATCTTCTCGATGCTGGTCGACGGGGGTAATCCTTACGACCAGCGCTACAAACATGCCTATGACAGCCATGCCGGCCAGACGCCGGCATGGCGCTATCTGCAGGGCCGCGGTATCGAAAGGCTCGATCTCGTCGTGCTGACGCATTTTCATCTTGACCACATCGGTGGCATTCCCGACGTGGTCAAGACATTCCCATGCGGGGACCTGTGGTCGAATTATGTCTTTTCCGGAAGACCGCCCGCAATCGATGTGGGAAAAAAGCGGCGGTACCGCCCCGAGTCGCGCATGATGGTACATTCCCTCCGACTGTTGGCGGAGCTGTCGGATTTTGCCGGGCATCAGAACAAGGAAATTCACGAGATGCGGCGGAACGAGTTTAATCTGCCACTGACTTCGGAGTTGTCCGTGGACAGATTCGGAGTGGATGAAGCCATCTATGCCCGCATGGATGGCCTGGTCCGCGATATCTGTGCGAAGGGGGGAGCCAGGGGCGCCACAGTCGGATCTGGCGATTGCGCCGCAGAAGATGTGGAGGCGCAGCTTTTCGGACTGGACAAGATACTGAATGCCTCGTGTGCCGCGCTCAGGCTCTCGTACCGGGGCAGAAGCGTACTTCTGGCGGCCGATCTTCCCGCCACCTACTGGTACCCGATCCTCGATGCAGGACACACGATCGGTGCGGACATCCTGAAGTTTTCCCATCACGGACAGAAAGACGGCGTCTCGAAGCGGTTTGCCTCCGCCGTCAATCCCTCCAACGTGGTTTTCTGCGTGTCCGAGGACAATCCGTTCCACTGCCCGAATCCGTCGGTATTTTCCTTTTTCGATGCGACGACGCGGTTCGACGCCACCGGAATCGTGCCGCTGCCGCCGGCGTGGAAGCCGCATCCCGCGCATTCCGCCGTCGTCTTCGAAATTGGGGACGATTCCTCCATACGGCTGATGTTGCAATGACCGGACTCTTTTTGACAAAATCTTCCAGTTTTTGTAAGTCAAATATTCGTCGCAGCATACCTTTGCGCGTGAGTGGTCGGGCTCGAAGGATCACGCCCTTTCTATTTAACCTTTAATTAACGCAAAATTTTCAATCAATTTATTGATTTTCGAAAAAGCGAGAAGGATACTGATCTCATGAATTACTCAATCGCACGTATAAGCTCAGGACGGGTTCGCTCATTCCTGTCCACGCTCATCTCAATCGTCCTTTTGCTTTCGCTGGGCGCATGCTCGACGGCGGGCCCCAATAGTTTCAGGACAGCTTCAACGGCAGCGGATCTTCCGCCGCCCCGCTATCCGGATACGCGGTTCATGGTGCTCTCCGACACGCATTTGTACGACACTTCCCTTGGAACGAGTGGAGAGGCTTGGGACGCCTATATGGCCGAGGATCGCAAACTCCTCCCGGACAGCGTCGAGACGTTAAGCGTGGTAATGGACAGAATAAAAAGCGCAAGGCCGGACTTCGTTCTCATCACCGGCGATCTCACCAAAGACGGGGAAAAGCAATGCCACGAGCAATTCGCCGCCGCGCTTGGAGAACTCAACAAGGAAGGCATCAAGACCTATGTGCTCCCCGGCAACCATGATATCAACAATCCCGCGGCCGCGCGCTTTCTGCCCTCCGGCGGAACCGAATCAATACCGACCGTCAATCCCGAGGAATTCGCCAGGATATATTCCGCCTCGGGGTATGGCGAAGCCCTGTACCGCGACCCCTCGAGCTTGAGCTACGTCGCGGAACCGACGCCGGGGCTCTGGATACTCGCCCTCGACAGCGCCAAGTACGAGAATAATGCCGGCAAGAAGTGGTCGGAGACTTCGGGTGCCATTAGAGAGTCTACCTACCAGTGGATCGAGGCCCGCCTTGCCGAGGCGAGTCAAAAGGGCATTGCCGTCATCGCCGCAGAGCATCACCCCATCATGGAGCATATCGACGGCATGAAGGATAAGTACCCCGACTACATCCTGGACGACAACTGGAGGCTCGCCAGCCTGCTCGCGAGCTACAATGTCCGGCTGCTCTTTTCGGGGCACTTTCACGCCAGCAGCATCGTCATGCACAGATGGAAGGAGGATGCCCCCGCTCAACTTCGCGGAAAGTACATCGTCGACATCGAGACGGGCTCCCTTGTCACATGGCCCTGCTCCTACAGGAGTGTAAGCCTTTCATCCCAGGATGATACCGTGACCATATCCACCGCGCGCGTGGATCAGCTGTCTTCCTACGCGGCGGAGGGGAGAAGCTTTGACGTGGAAGGCAAAAAGGTTATAGAGAGGGGCATAGGCAACATTGCCTCGGCAACCATGAAACGCTATCACGTGGCCCAGCGCGACATTGACGTCGTCACTCCGGAAATCGTGGCCGCGATGATGGCACACTACGCGGGCAACGCTCATTTCGAGGGCGAAGACATGCTATCCACCAAGGGCTTAGGTCTAATGGGCAGAGCGGTGGTCGCGTCCTACAACAAATTCGTCCACGGCCTCTGGAAGGTAAAAGCGCCCCCCAATGTAGAGCTCATGGAGGACAATAATCTTACGATCCGCGCGGATGGGAGTTGGATGACGATTCCTTCCGTCGAAGGCTTTTAGAGGATCTGTACGAAGCAGATATCAAGGCTTCATTCATCTGTCTTATAGCCCTTCAGGCGTTTGCCTGGAGGGCTATTTTATATATTAAGTCGCGTCGTTTTATCCCAGCACATAGGGGAAAGTTTGGAGAGAAACCAAGTGTGCCACAACCAATAAAACAAGTACAATAAGAATCATGTACCATCTTGCATGAAAGCGGGACAGGGATGCTTTCGCCTTTGGGCTTATGTGGGAGAACCTGATCATAATTCCTGCAAACCCCATCCATACGATGAGTGCGAAGAGTAACCAGTTCCAGAAACCTGTATAGGGAGCCATGATGATAGCGTGCACGATCATCACGATGACCAGGGCGATGTTCCCAAAATAATGAATGGGATGCCATTTTTTGCCCATATTCTCGAGCCACGGCCACTTGCTTTTAGGGGCAAAGATAGTATGAACCATATGAAGAATCACGTACAAATCGGCAATAAGAAAAAGAAGTGCGGCCAAGGCTCCCAGAGTTGTTCCCACGGTAACGCTTGTTGGCGTAGCTGTCATGTTATTCTCCTCATTCAATGATTAACTTAATTTATTGTGCGTAAGTCATTAAGAAGAGTCAAGAGGGAATGCACGCGCCGCATGACAAAAGAGAGGCTCTTTCAAAAGTCGGACGAGTTTTGAAAGAGCCACCTTTTATTGCAGCATTTGTGTACGGTTTCAACGAAACCGGAGC
>Ga0074197_1000555_pt1 | contig 17991 bp, 14 predicted proteins | sample EPASupsiteSAE305_FD_64526 | JGI IMG/M metagenome (GOLD analysis project Ga0074197, IMG submission 64526) | Bioremediated contaminated groundwater microbial communities from EPA Superfund site, New Mexico - SAE3-05 reassembly with SPADES | ecosystem: Environmental > Aquatic > Deep subsurface >...
GATTGACAAGGCGGAGCACCTTTCGCTATAAAAGGTGCTCCATTGAGCGGGAATAACTCAGTGGTAGAGTGTCAGCTTCCCAAGCTGAAGGCCGCGGGTTCGAATCCCGTTTCCCGCTCCAAAAGCTCCAAAGGCCGACACTTGTGTCGGCCTTTTTTAGTACGTATATGGAGTTATATGCCCCACGTTATCGTCATAGCTGGCCCCAATGGTGCCGGAAAATCAACAACAGCACCGGCAATACTGAAGGGAGCGCTTGGTGTCACCGAATTTGTGAATGCCGACACCATTGCTGCAGGTCTCTCAGCGTTCAACCCGGAAAAGGCCGCTTTCCAGGCTGGCCGGGTCATGCTTGAGCGCCTGCAACAGTTGGCAGAAGATCAAGAAGACTTTGCCTTTGAGACTACCCTGGCCAGCAAGACTTTTGCTCACTGGATTCAGAGCCTGAAACAGTCAGGATATGCCTTTCACCTTTTTTATCTCTGGCTCCCCTCCCCCGAGCTCGCTATTGCCCGTGTTGCCGAGCGGGTCCGTCTTGGTGGGCACCATGTACCGGATGAAACCGTTTTACGTCGCTACCATGCCGGGCTTAAAAACTTCTTCAACCGCTATAAACCGCTTGCAGATACCTGGCATATGTTTGAAAATTCAGATGGCATCAAACCACAGCTAATTGCATGCCATGACCGCAGTTCTGGCGTTTTCGTGAACAATCAGGTAGTTTGGAACAAGATTCTGGAGGAATACGATGGCTGCTCAATACAGAGATAAGATAGAGGAAGTAATTGCTGACCGCGACCGTATTGCCTCGGCTCTGGCTGAAGGAGTAAAGGACGCTTTAAAGCGTCATAAGCAGGCCGGCAATCCGATTGTGGTGATGCAAGACGGCAAAATGGTCTGGCTGAAACCGGAAGAGATTCAGGCTTAATCTTTCGTAAAACTTTCACAGGTTGGGCTAATTTTGGTTGTTTTCAGATGCTGCCAAATGGACAACCCCCACAGAGGAATTAAGGCAAAATATATTGATTTTGTTAAGATAAATTTGACATCAACAGATTACAACCTTTTCAATAAACGCCATTCTAATCCCGTCTCCCTTCCCATTAAAAGACAATTGTATTAAGTTGTTAGGCTGAACTATCCCTTGACTGTACCCGGTACCGTACCCAAACGTTGCCGGGTTTTTCTTTTAGCACCGTGAGTCCAGAGGTTTCCTGGCGGCAACGGCATTACCCTGAATCCCCTTAATCCCTAACTTTTGCAATTCAGATAAATACGCCTCTTGTTCAAAAGTAAGTGCAAATACACGTATATCAAGGGTAGCTGCTATGGCAACGAGAGATTCCAGATAGAAGCTGCCAGCATCTGTATCAATCTTTTCCGAAAGGGTTGGTGACAGCTTAATATATTCGGGAAGCAGGCGACGCAAAGCAGCAACTCCGCCCGCTGACACCCCAAAATGGTCAATAGCCACACCAAATTCGGCATTACGAGCTGCTTGTGCAAACCACTCTGCTGGTTGCGGGAGATTGACAACATCCTCTTCACGCAGCTCGAAGATAATTTTTTTCCACTTTTTCATACGGACTGCCAGTTGGGGAAGATTTTCGACGAAATCAATCCTGGACCATGTTTCAGCACTAAGATTCATTACAACAACATCGTCTACATCCAGACAGGTATTTGCCATAATCTCCAGCACTACTCGGTCAACATCTGCCAGCAAACCTTGACGGGAAGCAACATCAATCCACTGGGCAGCCACTTTCTCTTCTCCATTTGGATCAACTAAAACAGTTAAAAGCTCTCTATGCAATACAGATCGGCTGCCATCAGCATCAACAAAAACTGTTGGCTGTGTGTAGAGTCTAACTCGTTTCAAATCAAGCGCATCGCGTATGAGTTGTCCCCACCCATACGCAGTAACCTCGTAACCGGCATCCCCCCTATCAACAGCCCCCTCAAAAAAACAGCCGGGCAAGTCATCCTTAACAGTCTGTTTCAGCGCCTGATCTGCAGCCGTCAGCCATTCCCCAAGATTCCGTTGGCGCCTTAATGCCCACCCTGCCACAATATGCAAAGGCTCAATAATGGTCGAGCAGCTAAGGCCGACTACGTTGTGAAACGCCATACAACGTTCTTTAATATGCTCCTCAGATTCCGCATCATGCATAATTACTGCAAATCCTGACGCACTTAAACGCGCTATTACCCCGTCAGAAAAACAACTCTTAATGGCTTGCCCTAGCAACAGGATAAGCTTGTTACCAGCTTCTTTCCCTGATGTCTGATTAACGTTTGCCAAATCATGGCATTCGATAATACCAAGCCATGACTTCTCTGAGATTCCCTCATGTACATAGCTGGCCAGACCTTTCCGATTTAACATGCCGGTCATTTGATCCGTAAGCGATTCTTTGAGAAATCGCTCAGCACGAGCCTCCTCATGACCAAGTAATGTCTGAACAGCGTCTACCAAGCTATTAAAACCTGCAACCAAACGTCTGAGCTCAATTGAACGGGGTTTTAGAAGTACTTTATGAAAGCGACGCCTAGCTACTTCCTGGGCAGCTTGTTCAAGACTATTAAGCGGGATCAGGATACTACGCAGCCAAAAACGCGCGCCGATCCCGGAGAGTGCCGCAATCAGCAACATCCACAGCAGCACCTGAAGAGAACTGTCCCAAAGCTGTTCATAGGCAAAGCGAGGCTCACTCATCACCTCTACAAAGCCAAGCTGTCTCCACCCTGACGACACCACAGCCTGCTTTGCAGGCGGCTTAAGATCAGCAATTTTTTTGAACCATTTTGGTATGTTTGTAGCGCCATCATTCTTCAATTGCCTCTCAAACAAAACTTTTCCGTCAGTACCTCGTACTACTATACTTCGATAGTAACCCCGATCAAAAAGAGGCATCACGGTAATTTCTGCAAGTTGCATATCACCTGTGTGGATAGCGACAGGCAATGCCAAAGCAAGAGAGGAAGCAGCATCCTGTGCGTGCGAAGCAAGTTGCCGTTCAACGAATACACGGGTGGACTGCCAATATCCACCGAAGAGGCCGGATAATGTCAGAATAAAGACCGCCGTCATAAATCGCATTAACTGACTGTATAACGTTGTGCCAGTATGTATCTCGCTATCGGTATTCATAGCTGTTTCTCCTTGGTTATCCGTGCCACAAGATCTCCCCATCGGCGGACAACAGAAACGGAATCAACTTTACGAGAACCTGAGGCCCCCTCTCGATACATGTTTTCGTCATTGAAACTATATACGGGCATCAGATCAGGTCTCTGGGAAACTGGCAGCAGCTTGTGATTGATATTGTCAAGTACAAGCGGTTCAGAATCAGGAGTCTTGTAGTATGCCAAAACCATATGGGTTCCCAAGCGTCCCCGTAATAGAGCTCTTACATAAACAAATCGTAGTTGTGAGGCAGAAACACCATGAGCTCTCAACGTAAAGTACTTTGCAATCACATAATCTTCACAATCTCCGGCATTTACTGCAACCAACTCTGCTGGTGTGGCCCAGTAGTCCTCTACCCCCCATATATCTTGATCCGTACCATAAGGTATACGGTTTGCCAGCGTATTTACACTCTCAAGAAGCTGTAAATCTTTTACTCCTACATGAATACGTTGTTCGTTACGTTGCCACTCTTTAAGACGAGTTGTTGCCATCTGGCCAAAGCGTTCTGACATAACGTGCATCACACGTTCAGACAGACCGATCAGACAACCATGAGCGGTCCACGCACCAGTGGCTATTCCCCCCAGAGCAACAAGATACAGTACCCGTCTGACTAAATTATGCGTGTGTGACTTCATGCTACAGATTCAGCTCCGTTTGACAGGCAAACAGCACTGGAGTGAATCATATCCAGCATTGTCATTAGTAAACAGTGAACCAGAATGATCTGGCATCCACGCACTGGTTAAGGTTTCCGTCAGCATATTCATTTAGCAGCTCAGGAGATCCAAAACCCGTTTGTCTGACAGAACTGTTGTGCCAAGTGGCTTGTTCTCAATCAAGCCGCTAACGTTTTGCGCTTTTCCCTTTAACAGCAACTCCTGAACCTCCCCGGAAGGTAATGGTCGGCTGAATAAATAGCCCTGCATTTCATTGCAACCAAGACCTTGCAGTTTTTCCCTTTGGAAATCCGTCTCAATACCTTCTGCAACAAGGTGCAGGTTAAAGCCTTTAGCAATACCAATAATGGCTGGAATAATAGGTGAAATATGCGTTTGCTCCGTAAGATCACAGACAAATATCTTATCTATTTTGATGGCACTGACAGGGAACAGTCTTAGATAGTTCAAAGAAGAATACTGAGTTCCAAAGTCATCTATTGATATATGAACACCACTATTTCTTAACGTCTTCAGCGTGTCGAGGACCCATTCAGAGTCCTGAAGCAGAATATTTTCAGTAATCTCAACAACAAGCATATTGGGCAAAAGGTTATACCTGTTAAGTGGAGAGAGAACCCTTTCACAAATATCAGTACGCAAAAATTCGTTTGGGGACACATTGACCGACATTTTCAGGTTGCTGATACCCATTGAATGCCATGTCATCAACTGTCTGCAAGCCGTATCCAGCACCCAATCAGTTATTTGTTCAATCAGACCTGATTCTTCGGCGATTGGAATAAACTCGATTGGATTAATCAGTCCGTATTCCGGATGTCTCCATCTGATAAGTGCCTCAACACCGACTATGCTCATTTGGGCTGTGTTCACCTGTGGCTGAAAATGAAGCTCAAGCTCAGAATTATCGATAGCTTTACGCAGCTCATTTTCAAGTAAGATCCGATTTTTGAAACATGCATTCATTTCCGGGCTGAAAATTTTATAGCCGTTCTTCCCTTCTGACTTGACCCTGTACATGGCAATATCGGCATTTTTCAATAGCAAATCTACCGTTTCACCGTCTTTGGGATAGACCGCAATCCCTATGCTGGCTGTAGCACGAAACTCCCGCCCGGCAACAGGAAACGGGGTGTCAAAAACACTTTTTACCTTTTCTGCAATAATGTTTGCATCTTCAAGATAATGCAGTTCAGGCATAAGCACTGTAAACTCATCTCCGCCTTTACGTGCAACCGTATCCCCTGAACGCATGCATTTGCTCAAGCGGTTAGCGACAATTTTCAACAGATTATCGCCTTCAGCATGACCATAGGTGTCGTTAACCAGTTTAAACCTGTCAAGATCGATAAACATGACACCAACCATGACACCGCGCCTCTTTGAACTGGCAAGTGCTGTTTCAAGACGATCTTTAAACAGACGTTGGTTTGGCAGATGGGTTAACTGGTCATGGTAGGCTTGGAATGCAATGGTTTCCTCTGCAATTTTCCGCTCGGTGATATCACGGGCAACTCCGTAGGTACCCAAAAAACCATCGTGTTTCCGCGACTCAGCAGTTGTCAGGTCATCGTACATTCCCATTGCGCTCAACATCGCAACGATATGACGACTATCGACATTCAGGTAGCCAAGACGTTTACACTTAAGGCGCACTTCAAGATTCGTCGTATTCCTGGCGTCGGTTCTGCGCTCGTTAAAAGCATAATAGGCCTTGGCAACATCATCATCATGCACAATGGCTATATAGGGCTGCCCCATCAACTCTTCCCGCATATAACCAAGCATTGACTCAAAACGACCATTAACGAACGTAAAGCAGCCGTTTTGATCAAGTGTGTAGATAAGGTCTGGAGAGTTTTCCACCATGAAGCGATGGATCCGTTCTGACTGTTCAAGCCGGGAAGTCATTAATGCGTGACTTCTCTCAAGGCGCCTCATACTGAGTACCTGATCAACCTTGTGCTGGAGTTGTTCTGCTTCATACGGTTTACGGATAAAATCCGCTGCTCCGGCCCGCAAGGCACAAATAGCTGAATCAATACGCGTATCAGCACTTACAAAAATGACACCGACAGCCCCCCGGTGAATGGCAATCCATTCCATCACCTCAAGCCCTGACATATCAGGCAGATTAATATCCAACAACACCAGATCAATCTGACTGTCCTTCAGTTGCGTAATCGCATCAGTTCCGGTGGCCGACTCAAATATCTGCAGATTACGATCAGAAAGCAATGCTCGCAGACTGACACGCATGCCAAGCTCGTCATCCACAATCAGCACAGACTGTGGCTGCTGAACATAGGAGTGTTTCGCATCATGGTGCGGTTGAACGGGACTGGTCACTGTTGTTTCCTTCCGTGTATAGGCAATAGGATCGAAAAGAGCGTTCCCTGTCCCGGCTTGCTTTGACAGGTAATCCGGCCATCTAGACTTCCAACCAGCGCTGCCACAATTGACAGACCAACCCCTGAGCGCCCCGGGCGCCTATTGCTATCCAATGGTTTAAAAAGTCGGTCCATCACATCAGGTGAAATACCCGGTCCTGTATCACTCATCCTGACTTCAATGTAGCCAGAACCGTCCTGACCAACACAACGGCTGGTAGAAACAGATAAAACACCACCTGCTTCCATGGCATCAGAGGCATTGTTCCAGATATTGAAAAAAATCTGTTTGAGCGGATCACGATCACAGGTTATGAGGGGCAGGCCTTCATCAAGCTCCAATTTCACATCAATGCCACGGCTTGAAAACAAGGTCTCTTCGTAAATGACCAGCAAACTCTGGATTACAAGATTAACGTCCAGGGATCGTGCAGGTGCTTCAAGGTCATTAAAGCGGGCCTTTTTCTTTAAAAGTGTCGTTACTCGCTCTATTTCTTCCCTGAGCGCCTCCATCTCATGCTGAAAACAGCTATCTGCGGGTGACTTTTGAGCAATGACATTCAGATAATTTTTGATGGTAGCAAGCGGATTGCCAGCCTCGTGGGTGATTCTGGCAACATGATTTTCAAATGTGCTGATCAGTCTTTCCTGCCTTGTATCAATAAGATTCTGCTGGTTGCGCCAAGTAACAATTGCTGCCGCGATAACACGGGCTAACTCTCCAAACAGAGTAAGCTTTTTAAACAATCCTTCTGTATGGGCGGGCAATCCGCAGACCATCACACCAAATGTACTGCCAAGATTAACCAAGGGAAGATACTGAAGTCCGTCACTGCTCAGAATACGCGCTATCTGGAGATCAACCAAAGACTGATCCGGCCTGTCGGCATCTGAAAAAAATTCACAGCGTGGCGTTTTGTCAATAGCTACAGCTGCGACGCAACTGTGGGATGTATCAAGATGAATATCAAGATGTTGCAGTAGTGATGACTGGAAATCATTTTCGGCACTTACAAGTCTCGTTTTATCAGGTGAGCTGAATAGGAAGACAACCGGCACCAGCCCCAGGAGTATCCGTATAGCCTCACGGATGCCAGACAATAGCTCCGCTTCACTCTCAACAGAAGCAAGATCATATTGAAATGATTGCATCAAGGCCATGTCCCGTACCTGATCCCCCAACAGGGAGATCACTTCGGGGATATCTTTTTTAACGCTTGCAGGCACCGTGCAGGGCTGATGCAGAGATGCCGCAATCGTTTCTTCAGTACAATCAATCCTTAATGATTCTGCCACAGCCAACACCTTGCCAAGGCACTGTTCATAGAGTGCTGCAGCCCGATTCCTGTCGATATCCAACAGTGTCCTGACAATAGCAAGTTCAGGTGCTGATACCGATTGGCCGGTTTTTAGTGGCGCGTTATGATAGCATATCTGATGGGCTGACCAGACAATCCTGCTAAGCCTGTCAGCGGATAGTATTTTTTCAGCATCAACATGGTGGAAGAGGATTGCATCTGCAAGGAAGGTGGCAGGGATATTCCACTGTTCCACCATCCAGGCACCTACTGCTGCATGATCAGTCTGTAAACGGTACTTTTCCAAAGAATACAGCGGCTGTTCATCACAACATAGCGCCATAAGACTTTCATACTGTTCTGCGACCGCATCAATCAACAGCAGCTGGCCGCTGTCATGGAGCAAACCGGCTAAATATGCCTCATCAGCATCTGGATACCATGTCTCTTCAGCAAGCAGACGACACATCTCGGCAACCAGCAGGGAATGCCCCCAAAAACCATTCAGATTGTAACGTGCCAGCGCATCGGTTTTATTAAAATGCTTTTTAACAATCAGGCATGCTGCCAGGATTTTGATTAGTCGCGCCCCCAGCAGTAACAGGCATTGAACGAGGCAAATGGATGGTGGTTTACCTTGCCGGACGGCAATTGCATTAGCCACTGTTAAAATTTGAGAGCTTAAGGCGGGGTCTTGCCCGGCAAGGGTGGCAAGATCGTCTACGTTGGTACAACCATCTTCAGCAAGTTCATGAAATCGCAACAGGATGTGCGGGTGAGACGCCAGATGCATCGGTTCAATGGTGTCACATATTTCCTTTGGCACTCTGAGCATCTGACATTCTCACTAAACTGCAATTTCAACTCAATAGAATGTTATATAGTTACCACCGACAAAGAAATGGGCACCCGTTATACTTCGGGTGCCCATTCAGATCATCCGTCTACTGTTACGCCGAATGGCAATCCAGGGTTTCTGACCGTCTTCTCAAGCCAAACAGACCGGCCAGGCCAGAAAACAGCAGCATGGCAGCGCCAGGCAACGGCACCGGATTTGTCGAAATATCCCCACTGGTCCCTTCACCACCCTGAAAATCGTCAGGAACTGTTGAAACATTAAAAGCAAGATTCATTGCGCCGGTAAATAATGTACCGACAGGATAGCCAAAGTAGCTTGCCAACGCATAATTAGTTACTGTCAAATTTGAACTGCTGATTTTATACTGAGATGCTGAAGAACGGTCCAAAACTAACGGGCCGATGGTACCGGACAGCAGGGAAATACTTTTCTCGCCTGACTCTAACGTACCATTGCCATTCAAGTCAAAGCTGCCGATAACGTTAAACGTGCCATTGGATCCGTAGGTATACTTGTCTCCGTTTGAAGATGCATACGTGCCGGATGTAAATGAAAACAGCGCGTCACTGAACGGCAAGGCTGCCCCGGAATTTGCCGGAGTATTCACGCCAATAACATCACTTACCTTGATATTGTCACCTTGTACAGTTGAGTTGATCCCACCACTTGACCAAATGTGCGAATTACCTGACAGTGTGTAATCAACTGATGCTGCGCGTGCCTCACCGGCACAACATGCCATCAGGCAAACAGCCAATACTGCTGCCAAGCCCGGGGTGCCTCGTTGTATCTTTTTCGATGTTCCTCCCATAAGCCAGGTTCTCCTTTTCTGTCATACTTTGTACGGTGCATTTTTCTGATTAAACGGCAGACTCCCGGTATGGCGGTTCATGACCATACCGAGCAGCTTACCCGGCGGCAGCAACTCTATAGATCGTTTTACTTCTTCAATCGCAGTTGACCCCTCTCTGACGGTCAACACAATATGGTCAACCAAAGGTGCAAACGCGAGGGCATCAGCACCATCCAGAATGGCTGGCATATCAAAAATCACATAACGACTGGGATAGCGGGTACGCAGGTCTTCCACCAACTCCTTCATCCGCTGGGATCCCAACAGTTCGCTACTTTCATTCATATTTCTGCCACCGGAGACAACCGTCAGCTTCTCAACCCCCGGCCAGACAATCAGTTCAGACATGGGACGGTCATTCAGCAGATAGTCAATCACACCACCTTTACTCTCGTACCCCATATAGCGATGAACTGCCTGATTGCGCAGATCACAATCCATCAACAAAACCGTCTGCTGGAATTCACGGGCAAGGGTAATCGACAGATTGATTGCCGTAACGGTCTTACCTTCACCGGGAACGGCGCTGGTAATCATAATGGTGTTACCGCCCCCCTCCCGCGTTTTCTGCAAAATTTGAGTACGCAGTATTCTATACGCATCAAGCTCCGGTGCTTGAGAATCAAGGGCAATGCAACGGTTTGCCTTCATAACTGCCGGGTCAAGCGTTACTGTTGGCGATATGGTGTATTGAGGTGAAAACCAGCCGATTTTTGAACGATCAGAAACAGCCGGTTCCTGAGATTCCGGGATGTCATTATCTGCCAATGGACTGCCCTGCGTACCACCCATTTTTTCGCTCAGCAGATCCACCCTATCCTTACCTGAAATCATATCCACTGTTATTCCTCTCACGGTCACTTACGGCTATAGTGCAAGACGACGCATCAGTTTTGCCCATACTATGTCAAGATCCATAATCAAAAAGTGAAACAGACCTATTCCAACTATAATGGCGACCAAAGCGCCACTCCCTGCCAACAGCCAGGTCCTGTTTTTGCCCCTTTGATCGTTCTCATTCCGTATCTCAGGGATAACAGCCAGCACCGGAAAACCCGTCAACTTCGACAATACGTCACTATCCCTGACAGCATGGTCACTAAACTCCCGAAGTGCGGCAAGACCTGCTCCAGCACCAACCCCCAGCACTAAACCAATCAGAATAATTGCTTTACGATTGGGGCTAACCGGTTTCTCCGGGAGACGGGCCGCATCTATCAGGGTAAACCGTTCGCCTTTCTGTCCTTTTTCAAGTCCATAGGCTACTTTTGACTCCATGAACTTGCGTGTCAAATCATCATATTTTATCTGCAGATTGTTCCTCTCCAACAGTAATCCCTTAACTCCTTCTTCAACACGGGGAGAGGCATCAATCCGCTTTCTAAAGGAATCTTTCCGAATTTTTAAGACCTCAATCTGACGTTTTATCCCGTCAATTTCAGCCTTAACCCCGGCAAGCTGTGCTGAAATCGTTATATAGGCCTGATTCTCAGCACGGGTATCCTTTGTAGCCCCCCCGGAAGCACGAATCTGCTTCTCCATTGCAGAAATTTCAGCCTTTAACTTGATAACATCCGGGTACTCTTCAGAGACTCTGGTTTGAAGATTCAGCAGCTTGGCACGCAGTTCATTCAAGCGTGCACGGTCTGACGACAGTTCCTCTCCAGGAATTCCAGCCAACTGGGTCTGCAGATACCCTTCCCGCTCTCGCAACGTCCGCATCTGGTCATTCAGCTGACTCAGGTCCCGATCTACGTTGTCAAGACCTTGAATATTCATCATTGACAATTCGGGCAACGAATCCAGATTCCGCTGCTTATAGGCTGAAATCTGGGTATCAATCGCTGCCAGCTTTTCCTGCACCAGCTTCATCTCATCCTGCATGAAACTTGAGGTACCCAAAGTCTGCTGTTCCCGTACCCTGAGGTTTTCCTCCAGATAGAGGGTTGCCAGCACGTTTGCCACCTGCTGGACAACTGCAGGGTTTTTACCTTTGTAGGAAACAGAGAAAGCGATAGTTGCGGGCCTGGGCTGACCGCTGCGGGGATCTATGACATCAGCGCTTATCGTATCAAACTTGATGTCCTTTTTCCGCATCATGTCCACAATCTCTTCAATGGTTTTCTTCTGTTTCATATCTGCATACAAATTATATTTATTAATAATTTCAAGCAACTTAGGCGTACTCATAATCCGCTGATTAATGGATTGCAGTCGCTGGTCAGCATAGCCGGTCACTGTTGAAGCAACATAGTCTCTGGGTACTTCCTGATCCTCAATCAGAATCGTAGAGGAAGAGCGATAGATCCGTGGCAACAGAAACGCCACCAGCACCGCCACCAGTAGGATACCTAATGCAGGCAGTATGATACTGAACTTACGTCGTGTAATAATAGCTCTCAGCTCGGCAACCGTTACAACGCCTTCCATGTTTCCCCCTACTTCTGTAACCTATCGTTCAAAAAGCGGATATTTCCAGGTAAACCCGACAAAAATGACATTTCTGTTCACCTCTGCACCGCTTTTACGATTCACCAGCGCGGTATAGGAATATCTGGTATTCAAATTCATATCTTTGGTAAACTTGTATTCCAGGCCTGTTGATAGCTGCAGCGACTCCTGAGAATAATCACCTCCCTGAGATTGACTGAATGAAGCCTGATCCCATTGATAACTTGATGATCCCCGCAAACTCAGATCGGCAGTTGCCTGATAACTGATATCCCCTGAAACAATCGTTGTATTGGTAGGACCACTACGCCCGGCAGAAACCGTGACATCATGACTCACTTTCAGGTTCATCTGGGTCAGTTCTCCGGCACGACTCATCACCAGACTACCCACCAGCCCGTTCCCGTTGGAATGTGTAGTTACCTGCCGGACAATAGGCGGTATACCCATATCCGTTTCAGTAGCAGTGTATTCTGACTGGGTGTAACTGCCACCAAACAGAGCTGTCGCCGTCATAACCTCGGAAAACCGCCATGTACAACCTGCCGATGCCGACAGATTGCGTGTCCAGCCATCCCGATTGGTATACTGGGCTCCGTCAATCTCAACGATAGCCTGTGCCGGAGCCAGCCAGCGACTGATATCGTAATTCAATCGCAGACCGAGCGAATGCTGCGTTGTATCAATCAAAGTAGGATTATTGTATTCATCTCTGGTGTAGCCATAATTCAGATTGCACTTGGCAAGTTCGGTTACGGCGTATCCTGCGTCTGCAGCATAATTTTGACGACTTCGGCGGGTTGAGTTCAGTACAAGACCATTTTGCTCCAGTGCCTGATCAGGCTGGTTACTTACCCGATATGCCAGAGATCCGCCAAAATCAAATCGTGGTGTTGGTTTAAACCGGCCCTCACCACGATAGGAGTGGTTTATAGCGGTTGTCTGTCCTTGATGCTCGTCCAGATACAGATAAGCATCCATTCCAACATTCAAAAACAACCGCACGGTCTCCGTGTTGGACTCAAGGTCAAAGTCTGGAGAAAACACCGTCATGTACGCACTGGTCGGAGATGAGGACGAAAAATGGATATTATCGTTGAACTCTTCTTTGACTGTCAGGCGTGGTGTTATCTTATTTTCTGCCGCCAACAACTCCAAAGGCGTCATCAGCAAGAGCAGTGTCAGCAGCAGATACTGCAACTTCTTACAGTCTGTTATCGGTATCGCCATGTTTACTTCCGACGCACCACCACCCTTAAGGGACCACAATGACGTCACCGCGTTGAAGTTCTATATTTTCAGAGAGCCGCTCACCATCAATCACGTCGGTATAGTGGAAAGGCAGAAAAATTGTCTTTCCGTCCACCTGCCGAAAGATCTTGACCCGGTCTTTGCTGGCAAAAGGATTAAAACCGCCAGCCATAGCCAACGCCTGCAGAACAGTAATCCGTGTATTTAAAACAAGCCTGCCAGGAGTATTTACGCGACCAATGACATACACCATCATGCTGTTGGACTGCTTGACTTCAACGGACAACACCAGGTCAGGTACGTAGCGAGTCAACCGTTGCGATAATTCCAGTTTCAGATCAGCAACTGTTTTCCCGCCGGCTGCAACCTCCCCGACCAGAGGGAAGTTGATCTTACCATCCGGCAATACCACCGTTGTTTTGGTTAGCGCCTCATCTTTCCAGACCGAAATATCAAGCAAATCACCAGGTCCGATGATATAGTCACCAGCGGTTCTAAGCGGTGCAGCAGCATTCGGAGCTGAAACAGGGGCTGTTTCAGCTCCGAAGCAAGGAAACGCACCAAAAAAAACAGAGCAGGCCACCACTACCATCCACCAGCTACCAATCTTTCTGAACACTACGCAACTATGGCTCACGCAAAAAACCTCCTGAATTTTGCAACAGTAGCACCATGCTGTTACAGAACTGTCTCAACCTGATGAACTCTTAGTAAATCTTGCTATTTTGATCATTACAGCGTGTTCAGGGTTTTCTGGGCCAGATCCCGCCCCGTAAACGGCTGCTTCGATGACAGCGCTTTCTGCAAAGCCACTTTTGCTTCAGGGTTTTTGCCGCTTTTATGCAGCGCCATACCAAAATGGAAATTAATGATCTGACTTGCAGAAGCCTTGTCCCGCGCTTTACCCAGCAGCACTAACGCCTGAGGCAGATCCCCCTGCCGGTACTTGATCCAGCCTGCGGTATCAAGTACGGTTGCCTCGTCCGGTTTTATCGCAAGTGCCTTCTCTGCAAGTTTTGCAGCCTCATCAAGGCCTGCTTTACCGCTGCCATCTGTTTCACTTATGATAAAAGCGAGGTTATTCATGGTCTGCCAGGAGTCAGGCCGTAATTCCAAAGCCTTCTTGAAACTTGAAATTGCCTTGTCGTAACTCCCCTGAGCATTATAAATCTGCCCCAATGACCGATAGGCAACATCATCAGCCGGATTGTTTTTGAGACGGGCTTCAGCCAGGCTGATTGCCTGAGGATACTGTTTCTGCAGTTGATACAACTGCACCAGATGCTGGAAAAACTGTGGTGCAGCCGAGTTAAGACGTACCGCCTGTTCCATCTCCTTTACCGCAAGATCAAACTTGCCAAGTGAGGTATATAACTCTCCCATCTTGGCGTAACCAACCGGCAACTGCGGTGCAATTTTTTTCAGGGATGTAAACTCAGCTGTTGCTTTAGACAGATTCCGCTGAGAAAGGTAAAAATCCCCCAGATCAACATGAACCTCCAGATCTTTGGGATTTGCAGCAGCATACTTTTTCAGTAACTCTTCCGCTTTTGCCGGCTCTTTCTGCAGCAGATAACAACGAGCTGCCGCCTTGAGTACCTCACGGGTCTGCGGTTGCACCTTTAAAGCCTTCTGGATATTTTCTGCGGCAAGTCCGGCCTCCTTATTTAACAAGTGGGCCTCTGCAAGACGGGCATAACCGATCCCGGATTGGGGGTTTTCATTAATTACAGCGCGAAAGGCAGCAACAGCATTTCCACCGTCCCCTTTTGTCAGGAGAATGCTGCCCTTATTGTACTGTGCCTCCATATCCTTGGGATTGGACTTTAGGACCTCTTCCAGATACACCATTGCCGGCGCCAGCTCCTGCCTGCTCAGGTGATAATTAGCCATAATGTTTTTGGCACGCAGGACATCAGGAGCAGTTTCTTTCCCTGATTTGATTATTTCTTTAAGCAATGTTATTGCTGCACTTTCACGACCCGTATTGAAGAAAAGATCAACCTGGGCCAGTTGCAGCGTTGTGGCTTTTTTATTCAGATCAATACCATCCTTAAGCAGACCTTCCGCCTCCTTAACCTTACCTTTACTCAGGTAGAAGGAGACCACCTGCAGACGGCGCTGTTCGTTCTTGGGATCAGACGCAATAGCCGCCTTCAGTATGTCCAACGCCTTCTGCTCTTTACCGGTTGCCAAACAGAAATTTGCCAGCAACAGACGATGCGCCGTATTGGCCGGTTCAAGCTCAACAACTTTTTCCAACACACCAATTGCCTCATCCGGCTTACCTGTCCGGGCATATAATTCTCCAAGCACCAATCGCATCTGAATATGCTTGGGGTTGGCAGTTATCCCCTGGCGCAGCACCTCTTCTGCCTTTGCAGTTGCCCCTTCAACCTGATACACCGGCACCAGCAGCATATACAGTTCAGGGTTTCGTACTCCTGAGGCCAGTAACCCTTCCAGATGAGTGCGCGCTTTGGCCATTTCCTTGTTACTGACATAGACCGCACCAAGCAGAAGCAGGCCATCTTCATTACGGGGATCAGCCTTCAGAATAAGCTCTGCCTTCTCAAGCGCTTTAGCAGGTTCTCTGACCGCCAGCATCAACTTGCCAATTTCGTACTGTGCCTTAAGCAGCGCAGGGTTCAGTTCAATTGCCTTGGTAAAATTGCCATAGGCCTTTTTCAGATCACCCTTTTTCTGTTCCGTCATACCGATCAGATAATAGGCTTCAGCAAGCTTGGGGTCGATCTGCAGGGCATTTTTAAACTCAAGCCCGGCCTTGGCATACTCGCCTTTCTCATAAAGCGCCTTACCCTTAGCTAAAAACTTAGCCTTTTTTTCCTGTGGCCCACTGCAGGCCGTAAGCATGGTAAACATCATCAAACCACATAGAACTTTAACGCCATACCGTTTCATACGCACCTCTTGAGAGAATTTAGAAACTATTGAACGCCACACTCAACAGACTTACGATCGTTAATACCGCAACCGAACGCCATTTTTTTCTCAGCTCGGCAAACAAGACCTCAAAGCAGAAATAGAGCATGATGATCTTGGCTGCCATGATCACCGTACGATGGCTGTCATCACCGGGGACTGCTAAAAACGGCACAGCCAGCGCAAGGATGATCACCAGAAAATCAAGGGGAGTACTTTTGAATCCGCCTGCCCTGCGTGACAGTCGTGAAATCAAAATCATCAGGAGCGTAAAGACACCAAACATCATGTTGTAGAAGCTAAAAATCAGGTGTGGAAGATCAGATATCGGAAGGGGTGAACTGAAATAAACAGCACTGGGAACCAGCAGATATATCACCGGGTGCAGCAACTGGGGGAGATAGCGTTGCCGAGTCACCAGAACAACCAGCACGACAACAGCCAGCAGGCCTGCAACAAGGCCCACCGACCGGGGAACCCCATGGGATTGCAGGGCGGTAAGCACCAGAAACAGCGGAAGCCCGTACTCAAAAAGCGGAAAAACAATCCTGATCAGCCTGCCTTTACGCTTCCAGATCCGAAAGGTAATGGCTACCCGCTGGTTGTACCGCTCAACACTGGCAGGCCGTAGATTAGACCGGTCTGCCACATGCAAAAACCACAACAAGCTGCCGCTAAACAGCAGATATCCGCCTAAAAGCAGCCAGTCATGGTAATAGCGAAATACCACTGCAGTAACAATCAGCACCGTCTGCAACAGGTAGATAACCAGCACAGACTCCGGGTGGGGCAACCCCAAACGCATCAGGTTGTGGTGCAGATGGTTTTTATCCGCAACAAACGGTGATTGCCCCCGGGCAATTCTGGTGCTCATTACCGTCAACGTATCCAGAATGGGCACACCAGCCAGCAGTAACGGCAAAACAGGACTTAGTGCATGATATTCCTGCGTCATCGAAATTGACAGCACTGCCACTGAATAGCCAAGAAACTGGCTGCCGGTATCCCCCATAAATATGCTTGCCGGATGGGTATTAAAGCGCAAAAATCCGAACAAAGCACCGGCAAGAGCCAGACAGATCAAGACAACAGGCAGGTCGCCGGTCTGAAAGGCCAGATATCCAATACCAGCAACAACCAGTAACGATATGCCACCGGCAAGTCCGTCAAGCCCATCAGCAAGATTTATCGCATTGGTGACCCCTACAATAACAAACACGGTCAACGGTACAGCCAGCCAGAGCGGCAGTAACCAGCCGTCAGGCAGCAATAAACCAAAACTTCTAATGGCGACGTCACCGCCCCACACCGCTATAACCGCCGCAATAATCTGACCGCTAAACTTTATCTTTGGTGAGAGATCCCGAAAATCATCCACCAGGCCAACCAGCACCAGTACCAACCCACCCAGAAGATATGAAACTAAAAAGTGATCCAGCTCACTGAAAACAAGCAGAGAAACAAAGACCCCCACCGCCATGGCAAGCCCGCCAACACGGGGAATCGGTCGCGTATGCACCTTGCGCTCGTTGGGTAGATCAACCACATTCATCCTGACAGCCAATTTCCCCAGCAGCGGGACCAGCAGAATTGTCAAAAATACCGATGAAAGCAGGATCTCAAGCAAAACTGCGGTCATTTATCTTTACCGGGAATATACTTTTCCAGCAGGGGATATGCCTGACGGACAAACCCCTGCAGCCGCTGCTCTGCTGCGATAATATCCTCATCAGCAGCCACGGGGGTAATGATCCGCACCAGTGCCCCATCCGTCCTCTGTCGGGTCAGTGCATCCCAAAAAGCATACAACTTCAGTTCAAACAGACTGTGAAGAACTCTGCCCCGCTGGGCAAACCAGTAGTAGCTCAGCTGTTTCTGGCCGGTTTTCTCCATAACCGCCCGCTGCACCTCAAGTTTGGCGCCACCCGACAGATCAACCGGTATAATGCCGGACTCCTTGAAAACCCAACCACCACCGGGCAGACAACTTGATGGTGAGTGCGACGACTTGCCTTTGGACTGGGACTCATTGTAGGAAACATACAGGTTGATCTGCCGGTGATGGCTATC
>Ga0074197_1001648_pt1 | contig 17961 bp, 17 predicted proteins | sample EPASupsiteSAE305_FD_64526 | JGI IMG/M metagenome (GOLD analysis project Ga0074197, IMG submission 64526) | Bioremediated contaminated groundwater microbial communities from EPA Superfund site, New Mexico - SAE3-05 reassembly with SPADES | ecosystem: Environmental > Aquatic > Deep subsurface >...
CTACGCGGGCTTTAAAAGAAACCGGCCTTGATAATCTCGGCCGCCATATCGCGATTATCCGCCGGTTAGGGATTAACCCGATCGTGGTAATCAATAAATTCAAGAATGACGCGGAAAAAAGCGTCAATGAGATAAAAGACTACTGCAAAACCAAAAACGCGCTTTGCGAGACAAGCACGGCTTTCGCCCAAGGCGGAAAGGGAAGCCTTAAGCTCGCCGGGCTGGTTTTAAAAACGCTTTCCGCCGGTTCGGAAAAAAATCCGGCTCTAAAATCGCTTTACAGCCTTGATGAAAATATCGTAAAAAAAGTTGAAACAATTAACGCGGAAATCTTCGGCGGCGCCGGCGTTGATTTTTCACCGTTGGCTAAGGAAAAAATTGGACAATACGAAAAATGGGGCTACGGCAATCTTCCGGTCTGCGTGGCTAAGACCCAGTATTCGTTATCAGACGATAAATCCCAGCCGCGAATTACCGGCGGTTTTACTCTTAAAGTTACCGACGCGAGGCTTAGCGCCGGCGCCGGTTTTATCGTTATCCAGTGCGGCGGCATCTTAACCATGCCGGGCATGCCGAAGAAAAGCTAGAATTAAAACTATGGATGTTTTAAAAGTAAACCAGTTATGTTTTTGAAGGCGCGTGGGAAGTGATTAATACAGGTAAAATTGATCTATTTAAGATTTTTATCAGTTTCGCTCTGAATTCTGTTTATATGGTTTTAGTCTTTATTTATCTTAAAAAGTTATTATAAATTACTTAAACGAGGGTTGGTTAAGCTTTATTAGCCAGCCATTATTTAAGACGCGCGATAACAAAATAAAATGAGTGTCGAGAAAGAAAGCAAATTAACACCAAATAGTGAGGCAATACTAGGGCAAGAAGAAAAACCAGGCATCGCCATTGAATCAAGCGAAGGTCTAGAAAAAAAAGATTTGACCAGCCCGGAAACAGACTGGAGCTTAATTAATCCGAATAAAAGGGAAGGGCTGACTCAAATTCTTAAAAAAAAGGTTATTGCTCTGGAAACTGTCAGCCCTTATGAACGGAGCGGGCTGGGTGATTTTCAGTGTTTGCATAAAGTTTTTGCCGAAAGGGGAGTCTCAAGAAGCCTGGTGACTGACCGGAATTTTGGCTTACTGGACAGGATAGTCAATCTTCTTCTTACTTCGCGGTTTAGTAAAGAAGCCAGTCTTGATAAATTGGATAAAAATGGACTTCATGAATTCAGAAAGCATTATAATTTGAGCCATATGGCTATGGCCGATATTATTGAAGGCCTAGCCTATCATTTAGGAAAGTTTGGTAAAGAAAACGACCTGGAGAAAAAAGAATACCGGCGCTTAACCGCGGCTTATGAAAGTTCTGAAAGCCGGGAAAGTCATTTAGCTTCTATGCGCCTTAGGCATGGCATTTATTCTTTGGATTTAAAAGCCGGAAAATATGCCGAATCTTTTAAGGGGAATAATGATATTCTAAAACTATTGGAGGTCCCGGAGATAATTTATAATAAGGATCTGGCAGAAAAAGATGAACAAGCGGCTCAAAAAGAATATTTTGATTCCTATAGAAATGCCTTGAATGTTATTTTAAATCTTACTGAACCGAATGCGGCTATTTTAGCCGCTAAAGTTATTTACGGCCGGATGCTTACTGATACACTTCTATTTAATCATTCCCGATCTATTCTTTTTAATGATTTAGCCAATCTGTTTTTTAAACATAAAAACAAAGATTGCGGTTTAAGGGCTAAGGCTGAATCCGGAGAGAATGACGTGAAGATGGCAATCGGAAAATATGACGCGGAAAATCCGGATGAATGGAGAAAACCTTTATTAGACGCTATAGAAAAAGCAAAAACAGCTATTAAGAATTCTCGGAGTATCGGCCATCCAGTCGGAGAAATCGGCGGACTTAATTTGTATGTTGAAGCTGATTATCGCTTTGCCGAGCAAATGGTTTTAAGTTATGGCCACGGGCGATTGGCTGAGTATATCCCAGAAGAATTAGAGCTTTTAGAAACGAATCTAACCAGGTTAACCCGGAATTTAACCGAAGCCGGAAATTTAAGCCAGAAAGCGCATTATACTCCTCCGGTTAAGTATAAGCTATTAACAGAGGCTCTAAATTCTTTAAATAAAGGCGGGCAGATTCCGGGAGTGGAGGAGATTGTTGGGCATATTTTAGAGACAAATAAAATGGAATGATAAATAGTGGGGTGTGTGCTAGTCTTAGCCAGTATTGACATTTTACCCATCTTATGTTAGTAAAAAAACACTACAAACCGTTTGTAGTGTTTTTTTAGCGCGAGGCAAGAAGCTTTTGATAAGCTCCTTTGAATTGCCAGGCAAAGTTCTGGAATTTAAAAGAGTTTGAGAGCATCTTCGGCCTCATTTCGGAACTACGTTCTTTAATTTAGCCGCGACGCGGTAAGGAGGAGAAAGATGGAAATTAATATCCTTCTGGCGCGGGAGCGGCAGGAGGAATGGAAATGGGAAAGAAAAATGGCGGAATTGAGTTGTTGGCTGAGGAGCATTTTTCCCAACAAAACCCATGGGGTCAAACTGTCGTCGGCTGGCAACCCACCTCGCAAGGGATTGGAGGGTTACATAACCCTCGCGGGTATGCAATTCTTCGCGTGGTGCTCACGAAACTCGCTGAAGAAAAAATGGTACCTCTTTACGATCAGCCGGTCATCGTTGAGAATGCGGGATCTATCATCATCGCTCAGCTCGGCCAAAAGATTGGACTCGTTAAGAACTTCCGGATGGTCGGCGAGCGCATTCTTCCTGATGCGGCAGCCATGTATATCAAACAGCTAAATGAGAATTATCTTTGGGAAGAATTAGTTAATAGCCTCGGACAATGGAAACTGGAAGCACCCCGAGGTTTGATTCCTTTGGAGGTAGCCGAGAAGGGTGAAACTAAAGATATTGAAAAATTCATCCTCAAAACGGCGAAGATAGAATCTCTACAGGAAGCTGGCTTCCGAATTACAAACGCCAAAGTCATGGGTAAAGTTAATCCAAACTCGACGTTTTTCGTACATTCTCAATGGGTTGTGTACGCTAAAATAGAAGGGGTTGAAAAATCTCGGCCTGAGAACCTGGAAATCATCGGGAATTCAAAACTCTATTCTCTAGATGAACTTCGGGAACTCAACCGGTCGGGAGAATTCGACGACGGATTAACATTGGCAGCCATGGCAATGTGCGGACTTAGTCTTAGATAAAATGAGGGGGACCCTTGATCTGCTGGCTTACCAGGAGATTGACGGTCCCTTCTTTTCTTTTAAAGTAAGTATTGAAAATACTGCACAAATTTGCTAAGATAAATATAATTTGAGACTAAATTCAATATAGCCACTAGTTTTGATGTATGCCGAAAAAAATGAAAGGGGTAATACTGGCCGGAGGGTCGGGAACGCGCCTCTATCCTAATACTAAAGTTACTAATAAACACCTTCTGCCGGTCTATAACCAGCCGATGATTTATTATCCGATTCAGACTTTAATCAAAGCCGGAATTACGGATATCTTAATCATGCCCGGAAAAGACCATGCCGGCGACTTCGCGAAACTCCTGGGGTCAGGCAAAGATTTTAACGTCAACTTTACTTTTAAAGTCCAGGATCATGCCGGCGGGCTGGCTTATGCCGTCGGGCTGGCCGAGGAATTTGTCGGCGACGATAACTGCGCGGTAATTTTCGGGGACAACATTATTGAAGATAATATTATAAAAGACGTCCAGGATTTTACGGACGGGGCGAAGATATTTTTAAAACAGGTAAGCGATCCGGAACGGTTCGGCATTGCCGAACTTAACGGGGATCGGGTTTTGGATATTGAAGAAAAACCGGAAAAACCAAAATCAAACTGGTGCGTTACCGGACTATATATTTATGACTCCAACGCTTTTCGGTACATAAAAACCATGAAACCGTCGGCGCGCGGCGAACTGGAAATAACCGACCTTAATAACATTTACGTAAAAGAGGGAAAAATGAAAGCCAGTTTTGTAAAAGGGGATTGGTTTGACGTGGGAACGCATGAGAGCCTGACTGAGGCGGCTTACAGGTTGAAAAATTCCAATCGCCCCATAGAGGCCATTAAATTTGAGCAAAAAAATTCGCCGTTAGTCGTAGCCGGAGGAATTTTATTTGATACTCCGGACGGCAAATACACCACCTCCAAATACCTACCGTATTTTTTACCGAATATTAAGTCCCAGGATTACAAAAATTTAAAACTAATTTTTGTTGACAACAGCCCGAATGAAGACAATTTAAACGTTAAACACATAAAAAAATTTTATCCGGACGCGGAAATTATCCGGCCGGGATTTAACACCGGTTTTGGCAAAGCCAATAATTTAATGATCCGGCGCGCCCTGGAGTTCGGCGCTGATTATTTTTTCGCCACCAACATTGATATGGTTTACGAGCCGGGCGCGGTTGCCGAATTAGTTAACGTCATGATGAAATCCCCGCAAATCGGCTCAGCCACCTGTAAAGTCAAACGCTGGAATTTCAAAGAAAAAGACGGCGACGCCGGCGGACGCACCAATTTTCTCGACACGGCGGGAATCGCGATTACCAAAGAACACCGCTTCATTGACCGCGGCCAGGGCGAAATAGATCATGGACAGTTTGATATTGAAGAAGAAATATTTGGTCCGTCCGGCGCCGTTGCCATTTATAATATGCGCGCTCTGGAAGATGTAGCTTTTTTGAATGAAGAAGGGAAAAATGAATATTTTGACGAACTTATGTTCATGTACAAGGAAGACGTTGACCTTGCTTACCGTTTGCAGTCAGCCGGTTATAAAAGCCTTTATACGCCGACAGCGGTTATATATCATGACCGGACGATTGAAGCTAAAGGAAAGGGTCTTATTGATATTGTCCGCGGCCGTTTTAGGAAAAGCCGGAAAATAAAAGAATGGTCCTGGCTGAACCACCATATTATCCTTAAAAAAATGGTTGACAAGGATTATCCGGCCGGTATCCGCGCCAAAACCTGGTGGTATGAACTAAAAAGCAATGCCTTTGTCATTTTTTTTGAACCGTATCTGATAAAACAATGGTGGCAATTATTTACGTTAAGAAAGCGAATCCGCGCCCGCCGCGACCAGATAAAAAAAAGGATTAAAGTAAAGACTCATATTGAAAAACTAATGGAATAAAATATGGATCTTTCAATTATCACCGTTACCTGGAACGTCAATGATTACGCCAGGGAAAATTTTAAAGCGATTTACGCCAATACCCAAGGTATTAAGTATGAAATTTTCGCGGTGGATAATAATTCAAAAGACGGAACCGCGGACATGATAAAGGCGGAATTTCCCGGCGTACATCTCATCGCCAATAGCTACAATGCCGGGTTTGCCAAAGCTAATAACCAGGCGATAAAACATGCCAAAGGCCGCTACATATTGCTTTTAAACCCGGACATGCGGGTACTGCAGGGAACTCTTGAGGGAATGGTAAGATGGATGGACTCGCGTCCGGAAGCCGGAGTGGCGGGCTGTCATCTCATAAAGGAAGACGGCGCGACAGTGCCGCATGTCCGGCGCTGGCCGAAGTTTTGCGACCAGATGGCCATCATCCTGAAGCTGCCGCACTTTTTTCCGGGAATACTGGATAATTATCTTCGCAATGATTTTGATTACAAAAAAGAAGCCATAGTGGATTCAGTCCGCGGGTCTTTTTTTATGATCCGGAAAGAAGCCTTTAAGAACGAACCAACGACTGAGGATTTAAAAGCGGGCAAGACTTTGCCTTATCTGGATGAGCGTTATTTTATCTGGTTTGAAGAAGTGGATTACTGCCGGCAGGCGAAAAACGCCGGCTGGAAAGTAATGTACACGCCTTCGGTAAAATGCATTGATTACGTAGGAAAAAGTTTCGCCCTGATGAAGCGCGGCAAAACCCAGGAATATTTCCGCGATTCCATGATTAAATATTTCAAGAAGTGGCACCCGGCCTGGCAGGCGGCGCTTATCAGGCTAGCTTGGCCGATCGGAATTATGATTGCGGCGATCGGAGAAAAATTAAATCTTAAAACCAACGCCAAAACTTAAATCTAACAGCTCAACCAAGTTATAAGTTTCAAGTTATGATTTATAAGTTGTAAGACATGAGAATATGCCCAAAGTCGCCATAATAATGATAAATTATAAAACCTACGCCGACCGGTTCCTTAAGGATTCGTATGAAAGTTTGGTAAAAATTAATTATCCGAAAGACAGCTTCCGGATATATGTTGTTGATAATGTTACCTCACCTGAAACGCGAACCCGGATAAAAGAGCTGGCGCCGGAAGCGACAGTCGTCCCTTCCGATGGCAATGGCTGGGGGCACGCCAATAACGTCGGGGCGAAAAAAGCGATTAAGGAAGGTTTTGATGATTATTTTTATTTCGTTAACATGGATACGAAGTTTGATCCGGAATGCTTAAACGAATCTCTAAAAGCCGCTCAAAGCGACCCGAAAATCGGAATCGTCCAGTCAAAACTTCTTTTACACCCGCCGATTAACGGCGAATACATGCTTAATTCCAAAGGCAACTCCCTAACATTCCTCGGTTTTGGCTACTGCGCCGGGGACGGGAAAAAAGACGACGCCGGAAGCGAGGTGACGGATATCGTTACCGCGGCCGGCGCCGGAATTTTAGTCCCTAAAAAAGTTTTTCTTGAAGCCGGCTTGTGCGACGAAAGCTATTTTATGTATCATGATGATATTGAGCTAAGCTTTAAAATAAAACTTCTCGGCTACCGCGTGGTATTAGCGCCGAAGTCAGTAGTTTATCATAAACACGAATTTGGCCGTTCGGTGCGCCAAATCTACTCTATGGAACGGAATCGCTTCCGATTTATGCTTGAGTTTTATAAATGGCCAACTCTAGTCCTTATTTTTCCGGCTTTCGTATTTATGGAACTCGGCATGTTGCCTTACAGCCTGATAAATAATTGGTTCCTAACCAAGCTGAAAGCTTACGGTTACTTTTTAAGCCCAAAGGGTCTGTCTCAGGTTTTTGCCAAAAGAAAAGAGATCCAGAAAATGCGAAAAATTTCCGACCGGCAAATGCTTAGGGGCATAGTCGGCATAATTGATTTTCAGCAGATTGAAAACCCGGTTTTAAAATATATTGCCAATCCGATTTTTAATTTATATTGGAAACTGGCAAGCAGACTTATTGTATGGTAGAGAATGAACGCTTAAAAAACATTAAAGCCACCGCTATCATCCTGGATTTTATGAAAGGCGCGCGGGTCGTTGAAAACGTAAAATCCATTCTGGCTCAGGAAACGAATTTCGGCCTGAAAATTTTTGTCATAGATAATTCATGCGACGAAAAAAACGCCGCGATTTTGCGCGAAGGGCTGCATGATTTACCGGGCGTAAAGCTGGTCATCAATAAAAAAAATCTTGGCTATATAAAAGCCCATAACGCCGTAAAAGATGAAATAGAAGGGGAATACCTTTTTATAATCAATCCGGATATCATCTGGAAAGACGGCGACGTAATCCAAAAGATGGCTAATTACATGGACGCTAATCCGGATATCGGAATTTTAGGGCCGAAGCAAATCAACGACTCGGGCGAAACGGCCATGACGGTTCGGGCTTTTCCCAAACTGTATTTACAGGTGGCGCGGCGCACATTCCTCCGCCGCTTGCCCATACTGAAAAGCAAAGTCGCTTATGACGAAATGCGCCACCTTGATTACGATAAAATCCAGGATGTTGACTGGCTCCAGTCTTCCTGCGTAGTTATCAGAACCGATTTATGGAGTAAGATCGGCGGACTATGCGAGGATTATTTTTTATTCATGGGCGACGTAGAGCTTTGCTACCAAGCCTGGAAAAACGGCCTGCGGGTAGTTTATTATCCGGAAGTAGAAGTTTACGCCGACGGGAAAAGATTATCAGCGGGAGGTTTTAAGAAATTCTTTCAAAGCTGGGTAATGCGCCAGCATGTCAAAGATTCCGTAAGATACCGGCTGAAATATTTTTTCCATCCGAATCCGAGAAAAGCTTACTACGAGCAATCTAAAAAAAATTAATTAGCAAGCCTGAAATATGCCAAGCCAGCCGCGAATAATGGTCGGATTTATTCCGTACGAAAAAGCTACGGCCAGATATCTGCCGCATTTTTTAAAGAGCTTGAAAGAACAAACCTATAAGAATATTGATATTGCCGCGCTGGATAATTCCGCGGCCAAAAATAATGAAAACCGCGCCATTTTAAAAAATGAATTTCCCGAAGCGCGCCTGGAATGGGCAGGCGTTAACCTCGGTTTTGGCAAAGCCTATAACCGGATGATTAATATAGCCAAAAGCCGGGGTTATGAATATTTTTTAGCCGTAAATCCCGACATGATTTTTGAGCCGGACATGATTGAACGGCTTTACCGGGAAATCATCAAAGACAATAATATTGGCGCGGTTACCCCAAAAATTTTAAGATGGAATTTCGAGGTTAACGCTGAAACCGGAGATGTGTCGCAAAAAAAAACCGATCTGATTGATAGTTACGGCATGTTCATAACCCGATCCCATCGCTTCTCCGACATAAATCAGGGCGAAAAAGATAATCCTGAAAAAACAACCCCGGAAGAAGTTTTCGGCTTTACCGGAGCGGCCGTTCTTCTCCGCATGAGCGCCTTGACGGACATTGCTTATGATAACGGCAGTTACCGGGAATATTTTGACGAACTCATGTTCATGTACAAGGAAGACTGCGACATCTCTTACCGCTTGCGGCTGGCTGGCTGGAAAATAATTTTTGTTCCCGGTTCTGTCGCCTATCATGACCGAACCGCCGTGCCAATGGGAGAATCAAGCTGGTTGGTCGCCGTTAACCGGAAAAATAAAAGCCGTCAGCTAAAAAAATGGTCATACCAAAACCAATGGATATTAATATTAAAAATGTGGCCGCTTAATTTTTCATTAAAAGTCAGGCTGGCGACAGTCTGGTACCAGCTTAAATGCTTCATATATTTAATACTGTTTGAGCGCTTTCTCCTTAGCGAGTTTAGGAATCTTTGGTTAAAAAGAAAGGAAATTAGTAAAAAATCAAGATCCATGAAAGTAAGAATTAGATACCAGGAGATTGAAAAATTTATGCGATAGCAGCGAAAATATGACCAAAATCATCAGCGTTTGCCTAATAATCCGGAATGAAGAAAAGTGCCTGGAAAGATGCCTAAAAAGCCTTGACGGAGCCGTAAATGAAATTATAGTTGTCCATGACGGCGAATGCAATGATCAAAGCATGGAAATCGCCCGCGAGTACGGTGCAAAAACTTTCATAAGACCCGAGAGAGGATTTATGGAAGCGCATCTGCCATTTGCCGTGAATCAAGCTCAAGGAGAGTGGGTATTAAGGATTGACGCCGATGAATTTTTGTCGCAAAATCTCGGTAAAAATTTACGGATTTTGACAAGAAGAGAAGAAGCGGACGCATACGAATTTATTTGGCCAATCTGGAACGGTAAAAAATACACTACTATTGCCTGGCCACGAAAAACCTGCTTTTTTAGGAAAAAGGCTATCCGTTTCCTCGGCATTCCCCACGCCGGAATTGAAGTGAGCGGCAAAATTATTAAAACCAAGCTTGTCCTTAACCATCAACCGGGGTATGATAACCTTAGTTACAGAATTTTTAAGACTAAGTGGAAAAGCTGGGCTAAGCGCCAGGCCGAATATTATTTAAAAAACATTTCTGAAATTGAAAAATTTGGCGAATGGGAAAATAGCTGGCCCATGAAAATAAAGCTTAGAAAAAAATTTCCCCTGCTGATCGCCCTGCCGGATGCTCTAATCGCCCTTGTCAAGGTTCTCGCTGGCGGAGCGGCCAGGGAAGGATTAACCGGCTGGAAGGCGGCCGTTTTCCACGCCGCGTATAGAGTCACGGTGAATTATCACTTATTTATCTTAAAAGAAAAAAATAAATAATTTTTTATACTTATGAAAAAAATCAAAAAAGCCATCGTGGCGGTCGCCGGATCGGGAACGCGTTTCCTGCCGGCCACCAAAGCCATGCCTAAGGAAATGCTTCCGATCGTTGACAAGCCCATAATCCAGCTTGTCGTTGAAGAGCTAGTCGCGGCTGGTATAGAGGATATAATTCTCGTTACTAAATGGGACAAAAAGCCGCTGGAAGACCATTTTGATAAAGCCTGGGCGCTTGAGAATGAACTAAAAAAATCCGGCAAGGAAAGAATGTACCGGGAAATAAAAAATATTTCCGAAATGGCCAATTTTATTTATGTCCGGCAGAAAGGCCCTTACGGCAACGGAACTCCCATCCTTTCAGCCGCCAGCCTGGTTGACGACGAGCCGTTTGTTCATGTCTGGGGGGATGACCTGGTTAAATCAAAGGTGTCATTTACCAAGCAGATGGTGGATGATTACGCTCTGCACGGCTGTCCCATGATCGGGGTGCAGGAAGTGCCGGCCGACGAGGCCAGCCGCTACGGCATTGTAAAACTGAAGGACAATAGCATGGAACTGGAAGACATTATTGAAAAGCCCGAACCAGGAAAATCTCCTTCCTGCCTCGCCGATTTCGGCAGGATGATCCTTAACCAGGAAATAATTAACATCCTTCGCGAAATACCGCTCGGTAAAGACGGCGAGCTTTGGACGGTTGACGCCATCCGCGAATATGTCCGGCGAGGCAATAAGTTTATGGCGAAAAAAATTGAAGACGGCGAATGGCTTACGACCGGCGACCCGTTAAATTATCTTAAAGCCGTTGTTAAGTACGCCGTTGACAGGGAAGACATCGGCTCGGATTTCAGGGAGTTTGCCAGAGGGATAATTAAATAAAATCAACGCAAACTGCCTTAAAACCCCACCTCTACCTGATCCTTAATTTATATATTCCTTTTACGCCTTTGTCTGACCCAAAAAAATAGATTGACTCGCCGCTCTCGTCCAGACCCGGGAAAGAGATTGAATCCATTTTCGCGAGCGTAGTCACTTTTCTTTCACTCCCGGATATCTCTAGCATATTGATTGAATCCGGGGTGGAAAAAATTATGAATTTTCCGTCCGGATGCCAGATCAAATCTTTTACCTCCTGGCTAAGCCGGGTAAGAAGCTCCCGATCGGCGCCGCCGGATCCGGCTTTCCAGATTTCAAAATCATTGGCAAAAAGAAAATTATTGCCATCAATCCGGCCAAAATTCTCCGCGCTATCTATGACCTGCTTTATCGGTAAAAAAGCGGCTGGATCAATTATATAAAGGATTTTACCGTTTTTATCCAAAAGGCTTATTAGACCGTTCCCAATGTCAATAAATTCATAAGCCGGAGAAAAAGGCAGTTCAACGCTCCGTTCGGTTTTCGCGTCCCTTAAATTCCAGATATTTAAAAAAACCTTACTGGAAATCCTGCTGACATAAGCGAGCCGGTCTCCGGCGACTGAAAAATCCTCCGCCGCGCCGCTAATCTTAGTAACGCTTTCCGCGCTGTTCCGTCCGGCAACAACCCGGTACACGGTGTCAGAACTTAAAAAATAAATATTTTCGGAGTGTGTATCGTCAAATTTCAATAGCCGGTAATCTTTCTTAAGAGCGGGAGCGAGATCAACGCCCGTCCAGCCGTCGGATTCGGCGTAAAGTTTTTTTTCGATTATTACGGCGCTTCCGTCATCCGCCCAAAGAGCTTCCGCTATTCCGTCCGCCCCGTTCAGCCCGGCGGACGTTTCGTTTTTAATAAAAAATATTTCACTCCCTCTTTCGGTCAAGCGGATGAACTTTTTTTTATCCGGCGACAAAGACGCCGTGTCGCCTGATGATGCCGCGACAAGCAGAGGCAAATCCTTCCTGATAAGCACTATCTCGTCAAGATTGGCCGCCTCGCCGGAGTTAATCTTTATTTTCCTTTCCCAATCCCAATAGCCGGAAAGCTCCAGCCTTACCGCGTACTCGCCGGGCAGAAGGTTTTTTATCTTCGCCGGAGTAGTTATCGGCTCGCTGTCGCCAAAAATCCCGGCCAGATTCGCGTTGGTTCGGAGATCCCCGTTTAAGTAAATTGCCGCGCCTCTGGGCAGGGTTTCAATATTAAGCACGCCGGTCTTTTCTACCCGCCGCGAACTAAGGTTCAGCTTATAACCGGCCGCGTAAAGCATAACCAGCGGGGTGATGGTAAAAAAAGAAACTACAAACAAAAAAAATAATATTTTACGGAGTCGGTTAGACATGATGAAATAAGTTAAAAGTTTAAAGTGAAAAGTTAAAAGTTATTTAATTCTAATTTTTAACTTTGAACTTTTAACTTTTCACTCAATTCTTTTAATATCCGCCCCTAACTTATTAAGGCGGCCGACAATATCTTCGTAGCCGCGGTCAATAGAATAGGAATTCCTGAGTATTGATCGCCCGCGGGCGGCGAGCATGGCGATAAGTAAATTTATAGACGGCCGGAGCGCCGGAGGGCTGATGATTTCCGCCGGTTTGAGTTCTGTCGGGCCGGTGACGGAGACGCGATGCGGGTCGTAGAGCGCCACGTCGGCGCCGAGCTTATTTAATTCAGTGTAATAGATCGCCCGGTTTTCATAGATCCAGTCATGCACCAGAGTCTTTCCTTCCGCCTGCGTCAGGATCGGAACGAATAACGGCAGGTTATCAATATTCAAACCCGGGTAAGGCAAAGGATGAATTTTGTCCGGAAGCGCTTTTAAGCGGGAGGGGATGACTTCAATATCAACGAGATCAAAATAACCGTTTTCCGATTTATAAATTTTTGAAATTTTCAATTTTTGACCCATCACCCGGAGCTTTTCCAATTCCAGCCGTAAAAAATCAATTGGACAGCGCGTTATCTTTATCCGGGATTTAGTTGTTATGGCGATGGAAATAAAGGCCATGGATTCAACCGGGTCGGGCATGATCGGATAATTCTTAACCGGCGATAATTTTTTCACGCCCGCGATAACGAGCTTGTGGGTTCCGAGGCCGGAAATTTTCGCCCCGGCCGCGGAAAGGAAGCGGCACAAATCCTGCACCATGTAATTAGACGAAGCAAAATAAATTTCCGTCTTTTTGTTCCCGAGGATCGCGGCGAAGATGGTATTTTCCGTGGCCGTATCGCCGGCCTCGTGCATGGTTACCGAACTGTCGCGCGGCTTAATTTTTACAATCTCATATTGGCGGCCGTTATCTTTTATTGAAAACCCCATTTGCTCCATGGCGAGCTTGTAGGGAGTTACCGTCCTTTTTCCGAGTTTGCAACCCGAGCCTTTCGGGAGGTTGAAGCGGTTAAATAGCGGCGAAAGCGACCCCATAAAAAGCAGGGCGGCGCGGGTTCTCGCGAATGACTCATGGTTTAAATCTTTCAGGCTGATTTTGCCGTCATTAACGATTTCCAATTCATGTTTCCCGATCCATTTTATTTTGAGGCCAATGGAAGCGAGTATCTCAAGCATCCGCTTCACCTCTTCAATAATCGGAACATCAACCAGGGTTGTGCGTCCGGGAATCATGGGCATGGCCGCGAGAATAGCCACGGCCGAGTTCTTCGCCGAATTAGTCGCGACAGTGCCTTTTAATTTTTTTCCGCCGTTTATCAGGTAATTAGACATATATTGACACATTACCGGAAATATGGAATTTTTTCAACCCCGCGCGCCAGTTCGCATCTTAATCATTCCTTATGCTTTAACTTTTATAATATAAATGCTAGTATTATTGATAGTTAAGTCTTACTTATATGAAAAATTACAAATACGCCGCCGTAGCTTTACTGATTTTAATAAGCCTCTCCGCCGGAACGGCAAAAGCTAACGGTCTGCCGGATGAGGACAAAGACGGGGTTCCGGATCAGGACGAGACTAATATATACCGAACTGACCCGAAAAATCCGGATACCGACGCAGACGGTTTTAGCGACTGGCAGGAACTGACGAGCGGTTTTTCGCCGCACTCAGCCGAAAAAATAAAATTAGAAGATCATGACCTTGACGCTGACGGTTTAAGTGACAGTTTTGAATTAAGATTCCATACCATCCTTGATAACCCGGATACGGATGCTGACGGCCATCCGGACGGCGAGGAAATAAAAACCGGTTCTGACCCCCTGGATCAGTCGGCTGACGCCAGGCTGGAAAAAAGAATTGAAATCAATACCGGCCGGGCGCAGGCTTTAAGCTATTTTTTAGGGGGAGTCCGGCTCGGAGAATTCCGGGTTTCCACCGGCAAGCCGTTAATGCCTACGCCTAAAGGCGAATTTACGATCAGCTCAAAGATCGAAAAAGCCTGGTCAAAAACTTACGGGCTCTGGATGCCTTATTGGCTCGGCATGGGAAAATTCGGCATCCATGAACTGCCAGTCTGGCCCGGCGGTTACCGCGAAGGCGAAGACCATCTTGGCAAACCGGTTTCGCACGGCTGTATCCGCTTAGGCATCGGCCCGGCCAAAACCCTTTACAACTGGACTGAATTAGGCACCAAGGTCAATATTAATTAAATCATTTATTTAATAGCATGAGCGTAACAGGCAATCAATGCATTCCGTGTTACGCGAAAAAAATATGAAAGAAAAAATTGAAAAAGCCCTGGATCAGATCCGGCCGATGCTGCAAGCCGACGGGGGAGATGTCCGTTTTATCAGTTTTGACGAGAAAACCGGCAAGCTGAAAATTGAACTCATGGGCGCCTGCTCGCATTGCCCGATGTCGCATATCACCCTTACGCAAGGCATTGAAGAGGCGATTAAGAAAGAAGTTCCGGAAGTGAAAGAAATAGAGGCGGTGTAAAATATGCGTAAATATTACATCATCTTCAAAAATTCCATCCAGGCCAACCTGGCTTATCGTTTTAATACGTTTGCTTTTCTCTTTGCCGAGGCATTCTCTTTTGTTATAATGTTTTATCTTTTTTTCTCCATTTACGCCCAAGGGCAAAAAATGGGGAACTACAGCCTAACGAACCTTGTCGTTTATTTCGCGCTTACTAAACTAATTACAGTCACCTTGCTTTACGACAACTTTGGATTTACTGTCAGGGACGAGATAATGGAGGGCCGGATTGTTGAATATCTCGTTAAGCCGATCGGCTACATGACAAAATCTTTCGCCCTTAAAATGGGCAACATAATCTTCCGCTTACTGCCATTCATCGTTTTCTTCGCGCCGTTATACTTTTTCTCCGGCTTGTCCGCTGACCTCGCCGAAGTTCTTTATTTTTCCGCGTTTTTTTTGATCGGTTCTCTGATTAGTTTTTTTGTTTTTTACATTGTCGGCATTGCTTCTTTTTTTCTCGGTGAAATAGTCGGATTCAACTTTCTTTTTTTAAATATTATATACTTTTTTTCCGGCAGCGCGATACCGATTGACCTTTTTTCACCGGGCATCCAGTCAGTAATTAATTTTTTTCCTTTCAGACTGATCGGCTTTATTCCAGTTTCAATTATTACGGGAAATTACGACCTCTCTTCCGCGCCCGGTGATATTATCTCCGGCATGATCTGGATTTTATTATTTTACCTTTTAGCGAAGGTTCTATTCGCGTCGGGCATCAAGCGGCTTGAAGCCTATGGGAGCTGAAATTTATGCTGAGATACTTAAAAATCTGGAGAATTCATGTCCGGGCGGCCTTTATGCAGAGGATGGCCTACCGCTTTAACTTCTTTTTGATCGCGGTGGCCGTAATAATACACGCCGCTATAACCGTAATTTTCTTTAAAGTCCTGTTCGGATACGTTAATAATATCGCGGGGTGGAATTATAATGAATCCATGCTTATTGTCGGCTCATTCCTTCTCGTTGACGGTCTGATCTGGACCACCTGTGCCCAGCTTACCGGAATCCCTAAGCACATAAAACTCGGCACCCTGGACGGTCTGATCGTAAAACCTATAAGCACCACCCAATTTTTAGTTAGCGTTTTTCGAGCCGACCCTGAAGACTGGGGCCGGGTCGCGACCGCGCTTTTTCTTTTAACCAACAGCGCTATAGCGCTTAACTATAGTCTCGCGGATATATTTTCGCGCCTGCCTTTTTATATTATAACCATTGTCTGCGCCTCTGTCATAACTTACAGCATTGTCGCTTTCGCGAGATGCCTTTCTTTCTGGTTTACCGAAGCGGGCGGAACCTGGTATATTTGCGAAAATATTATTCGTTCGGCCGGCTATCCGACCGATATTTACAGCCATGTTCTCGTCCGCCTCCTTTTCTCCACCGTTATCCCCCTTGCTTTCATGGCGACTATTCCGGCAAAAATTTTTATCCATGGCTTTGATTTTTGGCTTATTTCTTCGTCAATCGCCTTGGCCGCCGTATTTTTCTACGCCTCCCGGCGGTTTTGGAAATTCGCCCTAAGGCATTATTCTAGCGCCTCAAGCTAAATTTCTCGTAACTCACAACTCATAACTCATAACTTTATTTGCCAGTCTAAAAGTTAATTTGAGTTATGAGTTATGAGTTACGGGTTGTGAGATATGCGTAAATACTTTACCATCGCCAAACTAAAAACTCAGGTTGAGCTTTCGCACCGGGCCAACGTCTTCGCCTACATCGGCGGCAATATGCTGGATTTTTTCGTGCAGGTCATTATCTGGACGGCGATCTTCAGCTCGGTTGATATTGTCGGCGGTTATACAAAACCCGAAATGATTACCTATGTCGTTGTCGGCTGGATTTTTATGTATCTTTCAACAAACTACGGCTATGAAGAATACATAAAAAAAGATATCCACGAAGGCAAGCTTTCCGGCTATCTCATAAAACCGGTCAATTATTTAAGCTATATTTCTTTCCATTCAATCGGCCGCCTGTTATTCGCTTTTTCCGTTATCCTCGCTCAGGCTTTATTTTTTATTGTGTTTTTCCGCCAGACGCTTATTTTCAGCCTTAGCCCGGCCGGATTCGCCATGTTTATCCTGATGTTTATTTTTTCTTACGCCATAAAATTTTCGCTCGCGATAATTATCGGCTTCATATCATTCTGGGCCGCGGACATAAACGGCCTTTACTTCGCTTTAAACATTTTAAACCGTTTTTTGTCCGGCGCTTTTTTTCCTATTGCTTTTCTACCGCCCCTTTTCGCGAAGATAAGCTATTTTTTTCCCTTTATTTATACCTATTTCCTTCCGATCCAGTTTTATCTCGGAAAAAATTCTTTAACCGAAGGCATGCTGATAATCGCGGGCCAGCTCGCCTGGATTGTCGCTTTGTATCTAATTATTAAATTCATTTGGAAAAGGGGACTTATGAAGTTTGAAGGGACTGGAATATGAAAAAATATCTCGCTATTACTAAGATTGAAATGTCGCGCCAGCTAACGCACCGTTTTAATGTCGCGAGCTACCGGGCGGGAAATCTTTTAGAAGTTTTAATTCCGCTTATAATTTGGACTGTCGCTTTCCGTTCGACTGAAGTTATCAAAGGCTATACTTATGATGAGATGATAACTTATGTAATTGTCGGCTGGCTAATATTATACCTGACGGCGAGCTACGGCTTTGAACGGGTGCTTGCTTTGCTTATTTATGACGGGACGCTTTCGCAATTTATAACCAAGCCGATCAGTTTTCTCCGCTACGCTTTTACCCTCGGATTTAGCCGTTCGCTTTTAGCCATTTTTCTCTCGCTCATTATCCAGGCCGGGGCGATATTTATAGCCCGGGAGCATATCGTCTTCCGGGCCGGGCCGACTGATACGCTCATGCTTATTTTAATGGTCGCCCTGGCCGTTGTTATCCGGCTCTTTTATTCCATTTTAATCAGCCTCGCCGCTTTCTGGACGGATGAGATTTCCGGCGTTGACTTCACGGCCTCGTCCATTATAAAATTCTTTTCCGGCGCTTTTTTTCCGGTAAATCTTCTGCCGTCTTTTTTCATGAACCTGTCCCGCCCAAGTGATAATGTCATAGGGCGGGCAAAGTTAAAATGTCATAGTTAACCGTTTCTTGTGCCATAATAAGATTTAAATTAATGAATTAATTT
>Ga0074197_1001649_pt1 | contig 17960 bp, 15 predicted proteins | sample EPASupsiteSAE305_FD_64526 | JGI IMG/M metagenome (GOLD analysis project Ga0074197, IMG submission 64526) | Bioremediated contaminated groundwater microbial communities from EPA Superfund site, New Mexico - SAE3-05 reassembly with SPADES | ecosystem: Environmental > Aquatic > Deep subsurface >...
TAAACAAGCACGTGAAATATTGGAGTTTGTCGGCATGAGCTACGCGCAAGCGATCAACATGTTCAACCGCATGGTCGTACTCAATCACGGACTCCCTTTTGAGGCAAAAATCCCCAACAAAAAGACGATAGCCGCGATGAAAGAAGCAAAAGAACTAAAAGGGGAGTTTGTAACGCTGAGTGATCTTGAGAGAGAACATGCAGCTGTTTAATCTCCGTTCGCCCTGAGCCTGTCGAAGGGTAAGAAGTTCATGGTTCGATGGGCTCACCACGAACGAAACACTCTCCCTCATTCCCAACTCGGTTGGGAATCTAGCCCCTTTTCCCTTGCAAACTTTCTCATTTCTGAGTAAAATCTTTAAATATGTCATTTTGTTTAATTTTGATAGATAAATTTTAATATTCAGATATTCTAAGTATCCGATGATTGGTTTAGAATTGGCTAAAAAGGTAGATTTTGGGAATGAATAAAGAATTAGTTATAAATCAAAAGGATCGTCTTTGAGTAAAAAAATAGATGAAGCTAGAAAGATTAGTGAAGCGTTATTGGATGATTTAGAAAGTTCTTCATCCAAAATAGATGCAATTCTGATGAAAGCCAAAAGGCTCGCTAGGTTGATGCGCGATTCGGATGCGCAACTTTGGCTAGATCTAGAAACAAAAGGATATCCTAATGAATTTTCATTCGAAGTGTTGGGTAGTTGTGTAAAGTATGCAGAATCTGGAGGACGGCTAGATATTAAAACATCCAAATATTATCTTCAAAGTCTACCTACAATTGAAGCAAATATGGAATCAAATGAAGCTTTACTAAACTCACTAAGAACTACACGTACCCCAACGACAAATGTAAAAAATTTCCTTGAAAAAAATGCTACAGAAGCACTAATGCACACTCAGCTAGAATATCAATCTCAGCAGAAAAAGAATTACGCGAGTAGTAAATCCTTATATTCCTCAATGAAGGCTGCAATACACAATTATGCTACTGATACATATTTGGCAGTAGAGTTTGGTGATGTTGCAGAAGATATTTTCGAAGGAGCACGCAATCTTGTTGATACTTTCATTCGCTCTCACTGTCCTAAATCAGCAGAAAAAATAGTTGCTATCAACGAGAGAATGGCTGATGCATCAGAAGAATCTAGGTCAGCGGCATTAACCTCTTGTAGACGCTTACTAATGGATGTTGCCGATTCAGTGTTTCCTTCGAAAGAAGAGGAGTGGAAAGATCGAAAAGGAAAAATTAGAAAAGTTGGTAATGATCAATACAAAAACCGTCTTCTAGCATATTTATCAGATCTTGGAGAAAGTGAAGGTAGCTATGCTCTATTAGAGTCAGAATTAGAACATCTTGCATCAAGGCTTGATATTATCTATGAAAAAACATGTAAAGGTGTACACATTGATGTATCGCTTAATGAAGCAAGATTGGCAGTGATACATACATATTTATTTATTGGCGAGGTTGCCACATATAGTAGTCAGAGTCATGACTAACAAATCAATGGAACTAATTAAAAACCTGCGAGTGGCTTGTGTTAAATGTTAGGACATGTAAGGAAAGAAAATGGATTGGATGACATTCATAACCAAAATAATTGATTCAGTAGCATGGCCATTAGCGATTGTACTCGTAATATGGTGGCTTAAAAGTCACATAGGACAGCTTATACCATTTACAAAAAAATTCAAATATGGCGAATTAGAAATAGAATTTGATCAACAATTAAAAGAATTAAAAAAAGAAGCTAAAGCATCAAAACTGGAGCATGCCACACCTGAACGAGACAGTTCTGAAATGCTTAAGTATCTTAGTGAAACTGCCGAGGTGTCACCAAGAGCAGCTATTGTGGACGCCTGGGTAGGGCTGGAATTAACTGCATTTAGTTCTGCTAGTTTACTAGGTATCGGAAATGATAAAAGACCAATGCCATTTAGTCGTTTAATACAAATTTTAGAATCAGAAGGTATTATCAAAGCAAATGATGCTTTAATTCTCAGTAAATTGCAGCGCCTCAGAAATGAAGCATTACATTCTCCAGATTTCCAAATAACAAAGAATGAAGCGCAAGAATTCGCTGAATTGGCAAGGGATATGGCAGATTTAATTGCTGGTGAATGTTTCCAAAAATCTGGTGGTTGTGGTCATTAAGTAATAAGAACCCTAATAAAAAAGGAAAAGAAAAAGAAGTCATGTATTCGATCTTCACTTTTCTAAGATTAAATTACAAAAGAGAGCTAGATTTACCCAAAGGGCACTTCGCCCGATCTATCCTGAAGGGCGCGTGAAGTTGAGGATCTAAGATTGCGGATCAAATCCGCGATGACGGAGAGTATCAAGCACGGAATGACGAGAGTTACTTTTTAAACATTTCGTATCGATATTGACTCATCGGGGTATCTTCGCGATTCCCCCACTCTTTCATCGAGGCATCGTACAATCGGACGTTTTTATATCCGAGGACTCCGCTGAGGACGAAATAGTTAAACGATGTCTCTAACCCTCCCGTACAATAGACCAGAACCTCTTTGTTTTTATCCAAGCCGTACCCCTCTTTAAAAACACTCTCTAACATCGCTTTGGGTTTTAGAATATACTCTTTGTCCACCGAATAGTTCCATGAGTAACTCATCCCCCCTTTAATATGACCGTTGCGTTTTACCGTCGGAGTCGGAGTAACCCCTAAATACATATCAGACGGGCGGGCATCAATCATCGGGAGTTTACCGAGGTGATTTTTCACGTAGGTGATGTCGGCAATTTTAGCAGAGTCGATTTTGGCTTTAAACGCAGTCGGTTTGATCGAAGATTCTGCTTGTGTCAATTCCAGTTTATGATTTTTCCATGTTTTTAATCCACCGTCTAAGAGTGCAACATTCTTAATACCGTGATAGTTCAATGCCCAGTAGATATAGCTGGTTTTCAATACGTCTTTAGAATCGTTAATCGGTGCATAAAGGACAACCTCACTTGTCTCATCAATCCCTAAACGACTTATCTCTTTTTCGATCTCCGCTACCGGACGGATAGAGAGGAAAGTACCGTTGTCATATCGCCATTTTCCAATCGTCGTATGTGCCGCATTAGGGATATGTTCCAAACTATAAAGATCACCTTCTGAGACCTCGATGATTCGGAGATTACCCTCATTTTTGTGTTCATTGAGCCACTGTGAGGTAACGATTGGATCAATCGCCAACAGTGTTGCGGCGGCTCCGATTAAGGTTGCTAGAATTTTCATAATTTTCCTTTTAAAATAATTTTGTCAATCATAAAGCCTTTCGACTTAAATGATAATTTTTTTCCTTTGTTAACTTTTTTTCGCCGTTTATATTTCATTGACACCATTTACTCTATTGTTACCAAAAATGGAATACTATGATGGAATGAAAAAACGATACGTAGTGACACTTCCATTTATTCTCATTATCAACCTTTTAGGCAACGATTCCCTCCTCTCTGAAGAGAAACGTAAGCTATTACGTCAACAGCAATCTATTTATGAGTCTGAACATGAAAAACTCCGATACAATTGGATAGCCCCTATCAATCTCAATGGCACCTACAGCTACGATAAAAGTGCGCAAGGCGACTACCATAGTGACACGCAATCTATCTCAGCATCCCTTTCCCAAGATATTTTCCGATCCGGCGGTATAACCTATCAAATCGCGTATGCCGATGCAAAAAAAGAGAGCGAGACGTTAGCGCTTCAAAAACAAATTGCTACGTACAATCAAGACCTTTTTATAGCGTTATTGAATTTTAAAAAGAATCTCATTTTACGAGAACAAAGCCAAAAACGTCTCAATAATAAAGAGATCGAAGTCTTTATCAAACGGCAACTTTATGACGCCGGAAAAGTTGATATTACGGAATTAAATAATGCTTTAATGGAAAAAAGCGGTGAACTAAAAACCATCGCCTCTCTCAAATACTCTCTCGCCGAACAACGTTTTGAAATTTCGAAAATCAGCAATATGACTCCGGAAGATTTTACCCTTCCCCGTTTTGACCTCATCGAAAAAGAGCAATTTTTAGCCCATCAGCTCGATTTGCGATACGTCCGTTCCCAAACAAAAGTTCTCAAAAATCTCGCGGATGTAACCTCTAGCCAATATCTCCCCACCCTCTCTCTCAATGCGGATATCGGTTATCGCAAATACGATCCCAAAGAACTGAGCGGGAGTTATAACGGGAACTATTACACGACGGGGATTCAGCTCACATTGCCTTTAGCCTATAACGCATCAGCCACTATCCAAGAAGCACAAGCAACCTATCTCAAAGAGAGTGCCAATGCCGCCGACAAACATAGAGAATTGGAGGCAACCTATACCCAAATCATTGAAAAAATCGAAAGTTATCGAGAATACAATACCATCACGTCTCAAAACCTCACCCTTTATGATGATCTCCTGCAAGCCATCCAAGCGGGGGTCAATGTCGGAACGAAGACGGGTTATGATCTCCAAACGCTCCAAAACACAAAAGCAATCGAAGAGTTAGAGATCAAAATCAATGAGATCAATATCCAAATCCTCCTTGCGCAACTCCATTTTGCCCTTAACCCCTCCAAGGAACTTTTATGAACCCCTCTACCGATTCCATAGAACAAACACTCGGGCTTAATACTCCGAAACCGTCTTCTCTTAGAAAATACATCCTCATCGCTCTCCCCATCGCCCTTTTGATTGCAGGAGGTTGGTTTTGGATGAAAAGTACTCAGAGCGAAAAAATCGAATACTTAACAACTTCCGCGAAAATAAAAGAACTCACCACCACCGTATCGGCAACAGGAAATCTGGAACCTACCAATACTATTGAGGTGGGGATCGAAGTTTCCGGAACCATCACGGACGTACTCGTCGATTACAATGATCATGTTAAGACGGGTCAGCTGATGGCGCGGTTGGATACGACGAAACTCACGTCTAAAGTGACCAGTTCCAAAGCTGCTTTGCTTCGCTATAAGGCCAATATCTCCGCCGCTAAAGCAACTCTTGCAAACGCTCAAAACGAATGGGAACGCTCTCATAAAATGTATACCTCAACCGGAGGAAACTACCCCTCCAAAAAAGAGGTAGATGAAGCCGATAATGCCCTACTCTCAGCCAAAGCAGGACTTGATGCCGCTTATGCTCAATCAGCACAGGCGAGTGCCGAGTTGGAAGCGGATGAAGATAATTTGCGTAAAGCCGTCGTTGTCTCACCGGTTGATGGAATCGTATTAGAGCGCAAAGTAGAACCGGGACAAACCGTTGTCGCTTCTATGCAAACACCGGTTTTATTTACGATGGCTAAAAGTCTGGATATGATGAAAGTGATCGTTAGTGTCGATGAAGCGGATATCGGCGAAGTCAAAGAGAATCAGAAAGTAACGTTTAATGTCGATGCCTATCCAAACCGCCAGTTTCATGGAATCATTACCCAACTTCGTCTGAACTCTCAGATGGTCAACGGTGTTGTCACCTATGATACCGTCGTCGAAGTACCAAATCCCGATCTCAATCTTCGACCGGGAATGACCGCAACGGCTCAGATTATTACGGGAGTTCTCTCCAACGTCCTGACTGTTCCTAATGCTGCTTTGCGCTTTATCCCGCCTACCGAAAAAGGTACGCCCGAAAAAACACCCTCTTCTCTCAACACAAACGGAAAAGGGCTATGGGTACTTCGGGATAAAAAACCGGTTAGAATAGAAGCAGAGATAGGAAAAAGTGATGGAATATCAACCGTAATCCACGCTCCGAAACTTAACACTACCGATGCCATCATCATCGGCATAGAAGAACATTAACGATGGCTTCGCTCATCCGTTTTAGCAACGTTACAAAATCCTACGGTAAGGGAGAAGCAACCGCATATGCCCTGCGCGGTGTTGATATAGAAATTAACAGCGGGGAGTTTGTCGCTATTATGGGGCCCAGCGGTTCAGGGAAATCAACGGCCATGAATATCATCGGATGCCTTGATACTCCAACGCAAGGTGAATATCTTTTTCAGGCAGTTGATGTCGGTACTCTTTCACGTGATCAGCGTGCCCTGTTACGACGCCATTACATCGGATTTATTTTTCAAGGGTTCAATCTTCTCGGAAAGACTTCTGCCGTCGAAAATGTCGAACTTCCTCTTCTTTACCGTGGATTTCCTGCCCACGTTCGGAGAGAAAAAGCACTTGAAGCGCTCAAAAGTGTCGGATTGGAGCACGTCGCACACCATACCCCGGGTGAGCTCTCCGGCGGGCAACAGCAACGTGTTGCTATCGCCCGTGCTATCGTTACCGATCCTCTTGTCCTCCTCGCGGACGAACCGACCGGAAACCTCGACAGCGCCAAAAGTATTGAAGTAATGGAACTCTTACAATCCTTTAATCGCGATAAAGGGATTACGATCATCATGGTAACCCATGAAGATGATATGGCGTCGTATGCAGAGCGGACGATCCATTTTCGTGACGGTTTAATCGATCAGGTAGCTCATCGATGATTTGGAATGCCTTTATTTTAGCACTGCGAGAGATACGCCGTAGCGCCATGCGTTCGATTCTAACAACTCTGGGGATTGTAATCGGGGTAGCGTCGGTTATCGCGATGGTGATGTTAGGAGATGCCACCACAGCTTACGTCTCCAACAGTATCTCCAAATTGGGAACGAACATGCTGATTCTCCGTCCCGGGCAAGATCGCAAAGGACCGCGCAGTGAAGATACTACGGCGAAGCGTTTTACCCATGATGATGTGCAAGCGATTCACAGAGAAATCGGTGATATTCGAGGAGTCGCTCCGATAGGTTCTAAAGGGGTACAAGCCGTCTATGGAAACCAAAACTATTCTACCACCATCGATGGCAGCGATAATGACTACTTCACTGTTAAAGATTGGGTTTTTGCATCGGGGCGGATATTTACACCCGCAGAGTTGCAAGTGGGAAAATCGGTTTGTATTATTGGAGAAACGGTACATAAAGAACTTTTTGGCGAGCAAGATCCTATCGGTGCTTCGATCCGGTTAGGCAGTTTTTCGTGCCAAGTGATCGGTCTGCTTAACTCTAAAGGCGCTTCAATGTTCGGGATGGATCAAGATGATATCATCGTTGTTCCGATTCGACTTCTCCAGCGGCGCGTTAGCGGAAACCAAGAGATATCGATGATTCTCGTCTCCGCCTCATCGCCTGCCGTGATCGAAAATGTCAAAGCCTCACTCACTGCCCTCTTCCAAGAACGTCGACGAATCAAAATGGGGGAAGAAGACGATTTTAGCGTCCGTGATATGCGTGAAATGGTACAGACCCTCACTTCTACCACAAAAATGCTTACCCTTCTTTTGGGTGCCGTCGCGACCATCAGCCTCCTCGTCGGGGGAATTGGGATTATGAATATCATGCTGGTCTCCGTCACCGAGCGAACGAGAGAGATCGGAATCCGCCTCGCCATTGGAGCGCTGGAGCGTGAAGTATTACTCCAATTTTTGGTTGAAGCAATCGTCCTCTCCTCACTAGGAGGGGTGATCGGAGTCGTCTTAGGGCTCAGTTTCGGGATCGGAATCAGTCTCTTTTTTGATCTTCCTCTGGTATTTAACACATCTATTGTCCTTATCGCCTTTTTATTCTCAACTTTGGTTGGCGTTGTTTTCGGCTATTTCCCTGCACGTAAAGCGGCCCGACTTAATCCTATCGATGCTTTACGGTATGAATAAAATGTCGATATTACTTTATACAGATGAAAAGGAGTTATGATGCAAATCGGAACCGGAACATCGACTAATCCCTATACTAAAAGCGGCATGGCATTAAGCGAAAAAGAGACTCAGGAGTTCAAATCCAAAATCCAAAGCGGTGAGATTTCGGGTAAAACTCTCTCCCAAGCCTATTTGGTCGAATACTCTCTTAAAATTGAGAGTTATTCTTCGAACAATCTTCAAGCCCAAAGTGCTCCGTTTGATCTTGCGAAAGTGAAAGATATCCTTAGCTCCATCGATTTTGAAGCGATCGGCTACACCGGTAAACCGATTGCCGATATGACCCCCGACGAGGCCAAAGCGTTAGTAAGCGAAGAAGGATATTTCGGCGTCACTCAGACATCCGATCGTTTAGCCAATTTTGTATTGAGCGGGGGAGGTGATGATCTCGAACGGCTCAAAGCGGGTCGTGAAGGGATTATCAACGGATTCAATGAAGCTGAAAAAATGTGGGGAGGAAAACTTCCCGATATTTCCTATGAGACCCTTGAAAAAGCCCTTGCAAAAATCGATGAGAAAATCACCTCAATCGGAGGTAAAATTTTAGATGCAACGGTGTAAACTAACGTGTTATAATGTTTAATTATTGCCCTATGATTTTGGGGGTATACGTGTAAGGTTTTATATAGCTACGGTCTCTTCCTCTTCTTTGTCTCAAACACATAGCGACCGTATCAATGAATGGAGCATAGGCATACTTGTTTTCTGTATTACCGCGCTTATATCAGCAGGGGTAATTTTGCATTTTGATGATATGCATATCGAGAAAACAAAGCATGAAATCAAAGCAATCTCCGATAAAAATGTATTCTATTTACATAAAAATATCGATCAAATCATGGCTCTTTGCTATCCCATCGCTTCCACCGTTCTTGAAGACGGAAGTATCAATAATTTTGAATTTATTGCTGAAAAACTTATTGCCCATTATCCCCTGATTTCTGAAATAGCCCTTGCACCCAAAGGTATCATTACTTGCGCCGTCCCCCTTCGCGGCAACGAAAAAGCCATTGGGTTTAATCTGTTCACCGATTCACAACAACAAGCCGAAGCATTCATGGCACGCGAAAGTGGAAAACTGACCCTCGCGGGACCATTGCATTTAGTGCAAGGGGGAGAAGGGCTTGTCGGACGTATGCCTATTTTTAGAGGTGCTGATAAAAAATTTTGGGGATTTGTCCTTATCGTCATCCCCTTTCCCGAAATTCTCCAAATCAATACTCTACAAACCCTCTCTCTCAACGGTTATCAATATACCCTAACTCGTCTCCATCCTAAAACCAAAAAATTACAAACCATTGCCGCTTCAAGCACTAACGCCCTTGATCACCCAATGAAAACAATCATAAAACTTCCCAATGCCAATTGGACACTGAGTATTGCACCTGCCAACGGATGGCATGATCGATGGCTTTTAGCATTACACTCTGCCCTAGGGTTTTTAGTCAGTCTTTTGATGGGATATATTGCCAAACAATACGTCGAACTGCGACATCACCGTTCTCTACTAGAAATGCATGTTGAAGAGAGAACCTCTGAAATCTTAAAAACAAAAAATCAGCTTCATGCCCTGCTTGATACGATTCCTGATCTGATATGGCTTAAAAATAAGGAGGGGGTATACCTTCTTTGTAATCCGATGTTTGAACGTTTTTTCGGTTCGAAAGAGGAAGAAATCGTCGGAAAAACCGATTATGATTTTGTGGATGCCGAACTCGCCGACTTTTTCCGTGAACATGACCATTTATCAATGTATGCAGATAAACCGACCATCAATGAAGAGTGGGTAACGTTTGCTGCAGATGGGCATAAAGCTCTTTTAGAAACCATAAAAGCTCCAATGTATGATGAAAACCATACCTTATTGGGCGTATTAGGGATTTCGCGAGATATCACCCAGCGGCATAATGATGAGCTTCATATCAAGCGGCTCTCTCAAATCCATGCCGCTCTCAGCCAAGCCAATCATGCTATTGTCCATTCAGCTACGGCTAACGAACTGTTTATCGAAATATGTAAGAGTATCGTCTCAGTAGGAGGAATGGAAATGGCGTGGATCGGGTTGGTCGATCCAAAAACAGGTATAGTAACCCCTACAGCCTTCTACGGTGAAGGGGTCAACTATCTTGAGGGGATACATATCTCTATCAACGAAGATGACCCTTACGGCAAAGGCCCTACAGCTATCGCGATACGCGAAAATCGTCCTTTTTGGTGTCAAGACTTCATGAATGATCCATTAACTGCTCCTTGGCATGAACGAGGAGCCTTGGTAGGATGGAAAGCCTCAGCAGCCCTCCCTATTCTACAATACGGAAATGTTATCGGCGTCCTAACGATCTATTCTGATATCCTCAACGCTTTCGATGCTTCGATTCAAGCATTACTGATCGAAATGATTATGGACGTAAGCTATGGAATTGAAAATTACGATCGTGAGATCAAACGTAAATCAGCCGAAGAGAAAGCCCATTGGCTTGCTCATTTTGATATACTCACAGGGTTACCGAATCGTACCTTACTCAATGACAGGGTTCAAAATGCCATCAATATTGCGGCACGAACAAATGTCCCTCTTGCCTTGATATTTTTGGATTTAGACCATTTTAAAAATATAAATGACACGCTCGGACACAATATCGGTGACGCTTTTCTCATTGAAATTGCATCTCGGATACACTCGGTAATGCGGGAAGGAGACACACTTTCACGACAAGGCGGAGATGAATTTGTTATTCTTTTGCCGGGCACAGATGCCGAAGGGGCAGCCCATATCGCTGAAAAACTACTCACTGCCATCTCACAAACGTTCCGTAAAGATCAGCATGAACTTATCATCACCGCATCGATCGGCATTGCACTCTATCCGATTGACGGAAGAGATGTTCAGGGGTTATTCCAATCAGCTGATGCGGCAATGTACCGTGCCAAATACGACGGTCGAAACTGCTATCGTTTTTTTACCTCTGAAATTCAAACCCGTTTTTCACGAAATTTTGAACTGGAAAACGGTCTTCGTCATGCGCTGGAGAGAAATGAACTAGAGCTCTATTATCAACCTCAAATCGCAATTCATTCCGAACGGCTCATCGGTGCCGAAGCTTTGTTGCGTTGGAAACACCCTACGTTAGGGGCAATCTCTCCCGTGGAATTTATCCCAGTTGCAGAAAATAGCGGTCAAATTATTGCTATCGGAGAGTGGGTATTGCGCCGTGCACTACAACAGCTCAAAGAGTGGATAGAGAGCGGCATGGAACCTTTTATTATGGCAGTCAACCTCTCAGCTATCCAGTTTCGCGACCCTAAATTCATTGCGCTCGTTTTAAATATCCTCGAAGAGATTCAAATCAGCCCGGAATTCCTCGAACTCGAACTGACGGAAAGTATCGCGATGGAAAACCCTCTCGAAGCCATTGAAATTATGAATGCCCTCCACAAGCACGGCATACGGATGTCGATCGATGATTTCGGAACCGGCTACTCTTCGCTCAATTATTTAAAAAAATTCAAGGTGTATAAACTCAAAATAGATCAATCGTTTATTCGTGATATTGGTGAAAATTCTGATGATAAAACCATTGTTAATACGATAATCAACATGGCTCATAATCTAAATATGCAAACGATTGCCGAAGGGGTTGAAACCCTTGAACAACTTGAATTTCTCCGCCAAAACGGTTGTGACGAAGTTCAAGGATACTATTTTAGTCAGCCGATTCCCTCAGCAGAATTTGAAGCCTACCAAAATTCACACCTGCGTTAAGGCTTCTTTGGCTATTTGATTTTATTTTTCAAGAATATAAAGATTATTGCTCGCATCACATGCACTTACGAAACGCTCTTTCAACTCCCGATCAAATGTCATCAAATAAATATCGGCATGAGAGGGGGCCAACGTCAAAAAATTTTCTAACAATACCGTATCGGCAACATTTTTCCCGTGATCGCATTTCGTAAATTGAAACGATTTAAGAGACTTGCCGTAATCGTACAAATCAGCTTCCCATTCATCTTTAAACAAATAAAGAGAATCAGGGTTAGCCGCCATATAAATATGATAATCGGGAACTTCATATTTTTCGATTAAATCGGTAAATACCGAACCGATATTGGAAAAATTCTCAATATCCCAAAAAATATAAACGGCATCGGAAATTGATTTAACTTTTTTATTGCACAATGTCAGCCGTTTGGTAATATTAAAATGGTTGTGAGCAATATCATTGGTCAGCTCAATCGAATTTTTTAGTTTTTCGGCATCTACAGTGTCAAAACGTAATACTTTGCCAAGTTCAATGTAAAGCTCCAAATCCAAAAGTTCCTGCCATGCTCCACCCACTTGATAATACTGAAGAGCCTTTAATTTTCCGGGAGAAAAAAGGAGATGGATATTCATCGGTTTTTGAGCGGCATAGGCTTTTGTAACACGAACAAAAACACGCCGTGCCGCATCGGTAGAAGGCAAATCGATGGAGCCGAAATATTTTTTATTGATTATAATCTTTTCCACTTTTGCCCTTTTAATTGTTGAGCCATTTTATCGTTTACAACTTAGTACACACTTCAATAACTGCTTCATAGTGCTCTTTTAATCTCTCTCGAAAGAGCAGAAATAAAGGGTTTCTGCCTATTTTCTCTCCTTAGCAATGGATAATTTTATTTTATAATCAATCAAACTATGATTACTGTATATTTTTTAAACAATTATTGGATGTCCTAATTTTAATATTCTCCGTTAAACTCAGATATGATTACATACATAAAAACATATCTTAACATTGAAACAGGTTTACAAAAATATGCAACCGTCTAGTATTTCACAGCTTTTTCCATTTATACAAAAAAGTGTGCAATTGTTTGACGGACAAAATCGATTTTTAAAAAAAATCATCCTTACGGGAAAGATATGCGCCATTGAAAAAGCGGCGAATCTCTTCTCCTTTACCGAAAAAACAATTGAAACCTTTAGTAATCTTCAAGAAGAACTCATCCCCCTCCTAATTGATGAAAATTTAAAAAAGCATACCGAAGAATTACGTTCAAAAGCTCAAGTCAGTATCGATATTTTAATCCGTAATTTGTTTGAGCGTACCGCCGATGTGGGATTTTTAGCAACAGACGAGTCTATTATTACCTATCTAAAATGCCATGAAAATCCTGAGCAACTCCGTCAACGTCTTATCGAATATACAATGAAGTACAGTGTCTATAATGAGATTATTATCACCGATGCAAAAGGGGAAATTCACCTCAATATCAATGAACAAAATCCTCTTACCCATTCCAATGATCCTATTATCGCTGAAGCACTTCAATGTGATGGTTATATTGAACGATATGCACCTACCGATTTGTTTGCTTCTCAAGAGAAAACACTTTTATTTGCACAAAGAATTGTAGAAAATACTCAAACACTGGGCGTATTGATCTTGTGTTTTCGTTTTGATGATGAAATGTCTCATATCTTCTCCTCTTTACTCAATCCAAACGAACATATCCTCTTTACAAACGGTAAAGAGGTTATAGCCACATCCGATCATAAACTCACTTCGGCACATGAGATAATTCGAATAGATCCTAATGAACCTTATGTTTATAAAAATGGATCTCTTTTTGTTTCGGCTAAGACAAAAGGGTACGAAGGATACCACGGTGCACAATGGAATAGCATCGCTTACAATAACAGACTGAGTCATTCCCAAAACCTCCCAACAACCACATCGACAACGATTAAATGTACGTTGAATGATAATATTCGATCCATTATTATGAAAGCGGATGATGTTATCGAGGATCTTAGCGATGTCATTATCAACGGAGAACTTATTGCGGCAAAAGAGAGGGTTTATGTATTAACCCCTGTTTTAGATAATCTGCGCGATATTAGCGCCTCAATTTTACAAACCATTAAAGAGTCCGTTACCAATCTTGAAAATACAATTATGGAAGGGTTGGTTTTTGATGTTCAAGCTTCTGCAAAGCTGGCTATCAACATCATGGATCGAAATTTGTATGAACGCGCCAACGATTGCCGATGGTGGGCTATGACCCCTACATTTGAAGAGGAACTCTCTCAAGAGACTCCTGATATTAAACGTATCACCGATGTACTGCAATACATAAACAGCCTCTATACGGTGTACACCAATATCTTTATCTTCAATACCGATTCAACGATTATTGCCGCTTCATCCGATCAGAGTATCATCGGAAAAAAAGTTTTCGGAGAGTACGTTTCAAAGACTCTTTCCAATCAAAATACCCAAAATTATTTTGTCAGCCCTTTTGAAAAAAGTTCGTTTTATAATGACATGCCAACCTATATCTACAGTGCCACTATTCGCTATAACGGTAAAACATTGGGGGGTATCGGGATTGTTTTTGATGCGTTTCCACAATTTAACGCTATGCTTGAAGATAGTTTTTCAAGTTCTAAAAACGGTTTTTCCTGCTTCATCGATCGTAAAGGGGTAGTTATAGCAACGACTCATCCAAACATGCAATTGTTACAACAACTTCCGCTTGAAAATGAGATTTTACGCTTTAACGGACAAGAGTCAACTCACTGCTTTAGTGTTTTTGAGGATAAAAAATACCTTGTAGGAATTGCCCTCTCAAACGGTTATCGAGAGTATAAAACTCAAGACAACTATAAAAATGACGTCCTCTCTCTCACATTTGTCGAATATTGATTTTCGCTTCTTAAATCATTGCTCCGGTTAGACGGGAAAGCGATGTATTCACTGCAAAAAGTTTAGATCGTATTCCGCGAATACCGAAACTTTCCAATCGTGCCGTATGCATTGTCAAATAGGCTTCAGCCGATGCCGTATCCTCGAACAGATAAATTCCCCCTGACTCTTTCGTCTCACGGTTCTCTGTCCATATCTTCCAAATCAGCCCCGGTTCCTGACTAATTGATTCGGCAAGCGGTGCGAACGCCTCTGTCATCTCTTCTCCAAACGGTCCCTCATAAGGAAAATCGATTTGTAATAATACACTCATGTTGTACTCCTTAATGATACGGGATAAATGCATATCCGCTGTTTTGTAATTCAATAACTCGTGTAATCGAATTATGGACACTTCCGACATATTCAGGTAAATCTGATTTTTCGATTCCAAATCGTTCCATCGCAATTTCACAGGCTTGAATCTTAACACCGTATTGATGATGCAAAATTTTCAGCCGCTGTGAAATTCCTTTTTTCACCTCATCATCGCCAATCTCTTCGGTGATGATTGGTGTACACCCCGAATGAATTGTCAGGACAAAAGTATACGGGATGTTTTTAGCCTTTAACTCTTTGGCACTCTCTTCGATCAAAAACATACGTGACGCAATGAATCTCGGATCCTTAGCAGCACAATCAAAAACAGCTTTGATTGTTTCAGCACCAAAAAGAAAAGATGCTGTTACCCCCAAGCCAATAAAAATTTTCTTCATCTAAAAGTCCTATCGCGATCGTTTCTGGGTAGTATAATCTCCTCACCCTTAAACCTCTACAAGTTCCCATCCGCTATAATTACCGACATGAATAATGAGCCAAAACCCTTTCATATCAACCCTACCCCGACATTGCCCACACGAAAGTGTAGACTTTTAGCACGGATGATGGGATACGCGCTTAGTTATGGAAACTATCTGATCGCCCTACTGATATGGTGGCAAAGTGATTGGTTTATCGCACTGGGGACGATGTTATTAGGATTTATTGTCTTCGGAATAATCCGAAGTAAACTCCGTAACAGCTCCATCCCTCCCGCACAACGTGAAACTCCCTATACCGATTATGCTATCGCAACGTGGTTTTTATCACGAACAACGTGTTTTACACTTCCTAAGGAATAATTTTTATGGCACTTGTCGATCTTCTCAATGTCTCTAAACACTATGAAGCCCAAAAAATTCTAGAGACTATTAATTTCCACATCGATGAGGGTGAACGCGTTGTTATCGTCGGAAAAAACGGAAGCGGTAAATCGACTCTGATGAAAATCGTACACGGTTCATTGGATGCCGATGAAGGGGAGCGAATTAACCGTCAAGGGATCGAGATCAAAATGCTCTCGCAAGTGCCGAGGTTTGATCCCTCTCACACTGTTCGTGAAGCGATTGAAGCGGGTTTGGGGGAACTCAAATCGGCGAAAGTCCGTTTCGATGAGATTTCCATCCTCCTAGCCGAACACTATGAGACTACAACACTTCTCGATGAACAAGCCCGTTTGACCAATTTTTTGGATCATCACAATGCATGGAATCTTGATGATAAAATAGAGCGTGTAATGCACCATTTTATGCTCAAAGAGTATGAAACGAAAAATGTCGAACTCCTTAGCGGCGGAGAACAACGTCGTGTTGCCCTCGCTTCGCTACTCCTCCAAAAACCAGACATACTGCTACTGGATGAACCGACGAACCATCTCGACGTCTACATGGTCGAGTTTCTCGAAGAGCTGATCCTCAAAGAGCGCTTCACCCTCCTTTTTATCTCGCATGATCGTTATTTCATCGATCAGATTGCTACCAAAACCATCGAGGTCGAAGATTGTTCTTTGAGGGAGTTCAACGGCGGCTACAGCAACTATCTCGAACAAAAGCAGGAACTGCTTCGCACCATGGCGCAACAACACGACAATCTCCTCAAACTCCTAAAAAGTGAAAATGAATGGCTCCGACGAGGAGTAAAAGCACGGCTAAAACGAAATGAAGGACGCAAGCAGCGGGTATTGCAACTGCGTGAAGATGCCAAACATAACCCGTCAAAAATTCGTAAAATGAAACTCGAATTGGAACGTGAAGCAAAACACTTCAACCGAGGCGAAGGGGTAAACCGTCAAAAGATGCTTTTTGAGATCGAGCACTTGGGGCTTCAACTCGGAGATAAAACACTCATCCGCGATTTCTCGACCCGAATTTTGCAAAAAGACGTCATTGCCGTTGTCGGACCTAACGGAAGCGGTAAATCAACCCTCCTTAAAGCTCTTCTAGGACGTCTTAAACCGACAAACGGCATTATCAAGATGGGAGAACTTACTATCGGATATTTCGATCAGCACCGCGAGATGCTGGATGATAATCTCAACCTCATCGAAACCTTCTGTCCTCACGGCGGAGATCGAGTCGATGCACAGGGGCAAGACTATCACGTCTACGGCTATCTCAAAAACTTCCTCTTTCCGCGTGAATTTCTCGATAAAAAGGTCGGGGTTCTCAGCGGCGGAGAGAAAAACCGTGTCGCCCTCGCCCTCCTCTTTACTAAAAAAGTGGACTGCCTCATCCTCGATGAACCTACTAATGATCTCGATATTCCCACCATCAACATCCTCGAAGAGAAACTCCAAAATTTTCCGGGTGCCGTGATCCTCGTGAGTCATGATAGATATTTCGTCGATAAGATCGCTAAAAAACTCTTTATTTTCAAAGGGGACGGTACTATCGAGGAGAGCTACAAACCTTACAGCGAATACCTCGAAGATGAAAAAGAGTTGCTTGAGATGGATGCGATGGAAGCGGAATTTTCCAAATCTGCAACCGCTACTGTAACCCAGCAGAGCGAAAAGCCGAAAGTTCTCAAACTCACCTTTAACGAACAACGTGCTCTTGAAAAACTACCCGCCGAGATTGAGATACTGGAAGCCAAGATCGATGAACTAAACGCCTCTCTTGCTGATCCTAAAAAATACGAAAAAATCGGGATTAGTGTTTTGGCCGAAGAATTGGAGAAAGCAAAAGTACTTTATGAAGAAAAAGTAGATGAATTACTAAGCATCGAAGAGAAAGCGGAAGAGATTGAAGCGCTTAAAAAGGAGGCTTAACGCCCCCCTTTGCCTCCACCCATACCGGAACCCATACCGCTTCCTTGCATCATTCCTTGGCCTGAGCCTTTGTTTTGCATTTTCGGAGTACGGTTCTCCGGCTTATTCATAAACTTCTCTTTTTGCTCTTTCGTCATCGTTTGCTGACGAGTCATAAGTTCATTGTGAAGTTGCTCTCTCTCTTGCTGAGTACTCATCGTACCCCGTTTTTCGAGGAGTTCATCCGTTTTCATAGATTTAAAACGGTTTTGAATTTCACTTTGGGTTTCCACACGTTCTTGGTTCACAGACGGCATTTCTGCACATACAATAGTCGAGAGTAAAGCCGTAGCCGACAACACATTTAGTAATACTTTCATGTCATACTCCTTTTTCGATTTGAACTATTATAATTCAATA
>Ga0074197_1001651_pt1 | contig 17952 bp, 10 predicted proteins | sample EPASupsiteSAE305_FD_64526 | JGI IMG/M metagenome (GOLD analysis project Ga0074197, IMG submission 64526) | Bioremediated contaminated groundwater microbial communities from EPA Superfund site, New Mexico - SAE3-05 reassembly with SPADES | ecosystem: Environmental > Aquatic > Deep subsurface >...
ATCTGTATCCGGAGGAAATGAACTCAGGAATACCATATAAATCTGCAATTAAAGGACTCTTAGATGGACTGGAAGACCCTTATTCATCAGCGTATGAGCCTACGGAATTCTTTCAAAACCAAGTATTATTTGATCAAATTGATTTAGGATTTACTCTTGATACAAGAACTTCTAACAGCCAAGAATACTACTACGTGGATTACATTGACCGAAATAGTGAAGCTTATAAATCGGGCTTAAGACAAAATTATGTCATTATAAACCTACTGACGTACGAAGAGGGTGAGACGTTTTTACCTAAACTCCTGATTGAATATCAGACATCCATTTATGATGGAGCAGTAAAGAAAATGAAAATACCAATTGAAATACTAGACAATGAAGCCATTTATGCAACATATATCAATAATGATGTTCTTTATTTGAGAATCAGAGAATTCTCCGAAAATATAGTCAACACATTAGAAAAGTTGTCTGCTGATTTATCTAATAAAAATATTAAAGTATCACAATATATCTTGGATTTAAGAGGAGATAGAGGTGGCGAACTCAAATCTTTGATAGGTGTAGCCGAGTTTTTGTTTGAAAAAAATAAAACCGTTTTTAATACCGTTGATAAATTCAAAACCAATAAACCCGTAAGAACAACCAAAGATCCATTGAACAATCAAATTTGGAGAGAGAATAAGCCTTGGAAAATAATTGTAAATCAGAACACAGCTTCAGCTTCGGAAATGCTTGCCAATGCAATAATTGACTATAAAACACCAACAACGATTCTGGGTGATTATTCTTACGGTAAAGGCAAGATGCAGGCCATATTTTCCCTTTCCGATGAAAATTTGGTATTAGCTTTGACCACAGCGGAAATTACTTCTCCCAAAGGTAGAATTATTAATGAGAATAGTCTAAACCCTGATATTAAATTAACTTTTGGAGAACTCTTTCCTGTCAGAGATTTGACAAAAGACAAAGCCGTCCAAAAAGCCATAGTGGCCAAATAATTTCTAATTGACTACAAGTTTAGAAGTTTAACAACAAAAGTTTAATAGTTTAATAATGACTACTTAAACATTTAAACTGTTTTATATTTGAAAATTTATTGAAAATTGAAGATTGAACATTGAAAATTGAATTGGTTAGTGTTACATTTATGCTTGCTTTTTAAGACGTTAAATAAAAAATGTCAATTCAGAAAAAGGCTCTTATAACTGTGTCTGACAAGACAAAAATTGTTTACTTCGCCAAGGAGCTATTAAATTTAGGTTATGAAATAATCGCTACAGGAAACACAGCGAAGCTTCTTGAAGAAGAAAAGATAAAAGTAACACCAATTGAGGAAGTTACTCTAAATCCTGAGATTCTCGACGGACGTGTAAAAACTCTAAGTTTCAATATTTCTGCTGCCATTTTATATGATCGCACCAATCCGGAACATGTGAAAACAGCCAAGGAACATAAGATTCCCGATATCCAAATCGTTGTCTGTAATCTTTATCCTTTCAAGGAAACAATCAGAAAAGCTAATATCACGCTGGAGGACGCAATTGAAAAGATAGATATTGGTGGACCCACACTTATTCGTGCGGCAGCCAAAAATTATAAATCAATGACTGTCGTTATTGATCCCAACGACTATGAGAATATTATTCAAGAACTGAAAGATAATGACGGACATACAACACTTGAAACGAGAGCTAAACTTGCGGTAAAAGTTTTTGATCATACTGCTGATTATGATTCAGCAATTGATAAATATTTGAGTCAAACGATTGATAATAATATTAAAATCCGACTTAAATTCACCCATGGAAGGAAACTCCGCTATGGAGAAAATTCTCATCAAGATGCGGCATATTACATAGATGAAAGAGTAACAGAACCCAATCTGCCTAAAGCCAAACAGTTAAATGGTAAAGAATTATCTTTCAACAATATTATTGACGCTACCTCAGCTTTGGAAGCGGTTAAACCGTTAAAAAATGTCAAAGCCGTCTGTATCGTAAAACACAATAATCCATGTGGCTATGCGACAGGAGAAACAATTCTAGAAGCCCTAAAAGCATCCTGGACCGGAGATCCTATTTCCGCATTTGGTTCAGTAATTGCTTTTTCCACGGAAGTAGATTTAGAGACTGCGGAATATCTTCATGATAAATTTGTAGAAGTGGTAATAGCTCCCGGATACACGAAAAGTGCTCTAGATTACTTATGCCATAAAAGCTCACAACTTCGCATCTTAGAGATTCCACCTCTTTCCTCGGGAAGAATTAGGAAAAGAACATATAAACACCTTATTGGTGGTATTTTGGAGCAAGAGAGAGATCTGACAAGTTTCGAGAAATGGGAGAATGTCACAAAAGCTAGTTTACCGAAAGAAAAAAGAAAACTTGCCGAATTTAGTTGGCTTTCAGTGCAGTATGTAAAATCAAATGCCATTGTAATCAGTGAAGAGTATAAAAAAGGTTATTATAGAACTCTGGCGATTGGAGCCGGGCAACCAAACAGAGTCGATGCTCTCGCCAAGTTGGCGGTTCCTAATGCTCATAGCCACCTTAAACTAGCCTACCCTAACGAATATACAGAGGAGTGGGGAAGAAAAAAATTATCAGACTGCGTTATGTCATCTGATGCATTTTTCCCGTTTTCTGATACAGTGGAAGAGTCAGCTAAGGCGGGACTTAAATATATTATTCAGCCTGGAGGATCCATGAGAGATCAAGATTCCATCGATGAATGTAATAAAGAAGGAATAGCAATGATTTTTACACATACAAGACACTTTAATCACTAATCTTTAATTATGACCAAGCTAAACACGGTAGCAGTAGTAGGAGCTCAGTTCGGAGATGAAGGTAAAGGGAAAATAGTCGATTTAATCTCTAAAAAAATAGATTACGTTGTTCGTTGCCAAGGGGGAAATAACGCAGGTCATACAATAGTGGTAAGAGGTAAAAAATTGGTAACTCATTTGATTCCTTCAGGAATTTTGCATCCTACAGTCAAATGTATCATCGCATCGGGAGTTGTATTAGATATCAAAGTTTTAGTCGAAGAAATTGAGGCATTGGAAAAACTCGGATTAGATGTTAAGAAAAGACTTTTTGTTTCTGATAGAGCTCATTTAATTCTACCAAAACACATAGATAGAGATAAAAATAACGAAATTTCCAAAGGTAAAAATAAAATTGGAACGACTAACAGAGGAATCGGCCCCGCTTATGAAGATAAAGTCGCGCGAATTGGAATTAGAGCTGGAGATCTTCTGGACAAAACAGTAGCTAATAAAGTTCTAGATAAAGAGTATCTAAAATGCGCAGAAATCATTTCTCCACTAATCACCGACACTCAAAGTTTAATTAATGATATTGTTTTCAAAGGTAAAAAAGTGCTTTTCGAAGGAGCACAAGGAGCTCTTTTGGATATTGACCATGGAACATATCCTTATGTAACATCCTCGAATACAACTTCCGCCGGAATACTAACCGGAGCGGGAATTGGACCAAACACTCTTAAGACAATAATTGGTATAACTAAAGCCTATATAACAAGAGTAGGAGACGGACCATTCCCTTCCGAATATGACGATAAAAATGCCGAGAAAATCAGAGAAAAAGGTGGCGAATATGGAGCCACAACGGGCCGACCACGAAGATGTGGCTATCTGGATTTAGTAGCTTTAAAGCACGCTATTCTTCTAAATGGACTAACCGATTTGGCTATTACCAAATTAGATGTTCTAGATGGCGAAGAACAATTACAAATTTTAATTGGATATGAATTAAACGGCAAGAAAATTAACTATTTCCCTGCAAATTTAAAAGATCTGAAAGCTGTAAAACCAATTATTAAAACATTCCCAGGATTCAAGTCCCCTACCGCCGGCACCCGTAAATGGGACAAACTTCCAGATAACGCCAAGAAATATCTTAAATACATCGAAAAAGAATGTGGAGTTAAAGTGAAATATGTTTCCACTGGCCCAGAGAGAGATGATACAATAATTTTATAAACCCATGATTTCTTATTAAATTAAGAAATCATTAAGTAATAGTTAAAACTATCTTAACGATTTGGGCTTTCTAACGAGGTTATCTTGCGGTCGTTAAATTATTACAAATTGTGTCACGCTATAATTTGTCAATGAGACATTTTAAAGTGTTTTGGTTTCATTAAGCCGTTTTTTAGACTACTCATATATTTTTTATTTAGTTTTCATTGCCTCTCCCGATATTAAGGAATTATTATAAAGTTCCCGAAGAAAAACAAAAACACATAATTTATAATGCAATTCACCAGTTGTCTAAGCTTTTTTGGCCCTTTATATTTTTTTGGCCCTCATTTATTATCAAACAACATGAGCACAGATAAAAACACTGATAATCCTTATTCCAGTCTCCCCGATTCAAACAGAAATAATATTAGCAAATTAATATCAACTATTAATGGTGTTAAAACAAGGGATGACTTATCCAAAGTGTTTTCTTTACTGGATAATATGAAAGATGTTCTTTTGGATGAAAGTCTATCCGATGACGACCGCAATCTTATCAACAACTTCATTAAAGACACTGAAAACTTTAGAGAGAATCCTTTAACTGTTTCGTTTTCCAAAGAATCAGCGTCTAGCTTAATCACAAATGATCAGGATAAAATATATTTTGAAGAAATTTTGAAGAAATTATCTGAAGAGAATCCACTTGTAAATAGTGAATTTCTATCAAATTTGTATGAGAGCTTTATAGGTGATAGTAATCTATCTACAGATAATATTACATCAAAGAGCATAGAAGATGACAATCCAAATATTGATCCATATTTTAGCACTATCAATAAAATTATTGGTCTAAAAGATAATCCTATATCCAACATGGTGCCAGAATTTGCTGAATTTCTAGAAAAAACAGAAACACAACTATGTGTATCAATGAATGAAGATGACTCCACTTCTTTAAATCAAATTGATGCTGAAATAGAGAATATGTGGTCTTTATTTAAAAATATTGAAAAAACAAAGAATGATTCTAACAATATCTATAAATGTTTATCAGCTTCAACACAAATCAGACTTTCATTTAATTATCTATTTGTTGATACAATGCCACATATTCTAGAAGTAAATCTTGTATATATTTGCGGACTCCCAGATATACTCCCTAAAAACATTAATGAAAAAGCAGATCGCCTACAAAATTCAATACGAAGTTTTAACAATTACAAACTCTCCTGCTGTGAAAACATCTCCATCAATACAATGTCTGAAGAGGATGTTCATATTTTTAAGAATATAGAATCAAAAGCGATATCACCCCTTCATGACGATCCCGAGAATTGCTTAATCAATTATAAAGAATTTATCCCCAAGCTGGAATTTCTTGAAGACCAGATTGACAACTGCCTTGAATACTTTTTAGATATTCACGAGCAATGCCAATCAACACTAGATGAAATACAAAAATTATCCAATCAAGAGAAACTGGAGATTATTAATGCAATATACGATGATGGTGACACTGATAAATCAATCATCCTAGAATCGTATGAAAAAGAGTTTAACGATTACTTTATTAATCCACTTCGTGCCCAAAAAAAAACTCTCACAGACTATTGCCAGCTACTTGAAGACTTAACTGAAAAGGGTTTTTACATCTATCAAAAAACCGGAAGAATATTCCTTTCTCATATATCCCCGGAGTAAAACAATATTAAGAAACTCTTAAATGCTGATTAAAACATTCTTAAATATTTTGGCTTCCACACAACAATATCCTCCATTCTTTAAATTATTATAAATTGTATTACCATTCTGTTTGTCAACAAACATTTTAACACTTCTTGTCTTTCTTAAGCCTTCAACAGGCTACTCGCACACTTCACTCTTAGTTTTCATTGCACCTTCATATATTTTCAACCTATTATTAAGTCCCAAAAGCAAAATGAATACACAAATCCATCGAATACAATTGTCCCGTTGTTTGTATTTTTTTGTCCCCATAATTATTCCCCTTCCTTATATGTTCAGACAATTTACTCTAGTAGAATCATTTTAGTTCCAATCAAATTTATATAAAACATCTAATCCTCTGTAATGGAAGCTGAAAGTGCTCATGTTGTTCTATTTAGTGACGGTGATGAAAAATTAGTACTTTGTCGTTCACTGGCTATTGAAGCTGCGTCAGAGGTAATAAATCATGACGACTCAGATATCCACCAAAACGTTATAAGTGGTTATTCCGGCAACGATAATGAGATATCTATCGGATATGACTTAGGGGATATAAAAACCGCAGAGAAATCATTTGCTTTACATAATTATGTCGTAATCATTAGGAAACTAATTGATGAGCTATTTATTGATGTTAGTAAAATCGAAACACCGGAAGCTCTTTTAGATGAAATAATAGATAAAATTACAAAAAGAGACTCTTTTCTTACAGAACAGACCATGAAAACAATCAGATTCCGTTTGCATGATATTTTTGACGGAGTGGAGAATATTAGAAAATCTAACAATAGAGCTAATTTCAAGGTATACACAATGTGTGACGCAGATAACTATTATTCAACAAACAGTAGTGAAAAAAAACTGGACTCCCTCATAGACAATATCATCACGAAAATACAAAGTAATATAAGCGATCAAACCGCAAAAATATCCTTTGTAATGGATAATAAGTCTAAGCTAACTGGTCCACATTTTTTCTCTTCAAATCATCAAAGCATTGACTTGCCCCTCAAAGAGAAGGATTACTCGAAACTGAATGATTTGGTAAACCAAATAAACTCACCTTTTCTCATCTCTTCCAATAACGGACCAGAATTAAATATCTTCCAAAACGGAGATGCAATCCAGATTTCAAGCGTGATTGGCGTGCCTGTACGAGATAACCTTGACATCTTGGGCTCTGTTATAGTTATGTCTTCTGATCCGAAACCCCTTACTGAAAATGATAAGAATATCATCATTGATACGGTCTATAGCAAACTCACAAGTCTGAAATACTTAAGCATGAAAGAAAATATTGGTAAAGATAAATTGGACGAACTGGGACTCTCTGGGGAAAATATTCTGACAAAGGTATTTGAAGATAGTATTTTGCATTTATTCAACAATAGCTTGAATGCCGTTTTCAATCTACATGAATATCTACCGATAGAATCAAAAGAGTCAAAACAGCTATTAAAAATACTTACTCAAAGAATTAAGAATTTTAGAGAATTTGATAACTCCAGCCAATTCATTCCGGAAACATCTATCTACAATAAAATCGATGCTAATTGTGTTCTAGCCACGCCCGACTCTATTACAAATTTCTTCAATATCACAGAATTGGAAAAAATACCTACACCACCACAGCTCAAAGAAATAAGAGAAAAGATGCTCAACCATATTCATACGATTCGGAAACTTCTTCAAAAATCTGAAGAAGAAGTTATGGCTTCTATTCATAAAAACACACCTCTATATTGGGATGAGTTTTTGGAATCTCTTTGGAAATATTTTCAGAATGAAGACTCACAGACCGATCTTCTGGGAGACAAACCACACCCCGAAAACGAAAAGCATTTACTAACAATAACCAAGAGATTTTTTCTAAAAAGTTATAGGTTAGCCGACTATCTGGAAAATCTAATTGTTAGATCTTTTAAAATTGGTCTCTTCCCTGTGGAATATGATGACCATCGATTTATGTTTGCTTCACATTTGGACAAACCTGAACAAATGGTGGCATTTCAAAATATTCTAAATAATGACAATTTTAGAAAATCAACCATCGAAGAGAAAGAAAATGAAATGCAAAAAATTCAACCTTTCGACCAACTAACGACCGAGGGGAGGCTACAAGCAATTAATAAATTATCAAATGTTGAAATTAAATTTTTAAACTTAAGGAACCTGTTCAATTATGATAGAACCATTTCAAATCACTTTAATTAGACAAAAGTTAATTTACAGACAACTGTTCAAAAGGAAATTTAACACTAAATTCTGTTCCCTCGCCTTTTTTTGAATCCAAGCTTATCTCTCCATTCATCTTACCAACAATCGTTGTGCATAATGATAAACCAAACCCTGTTCCCTTTTCGTTTTTAGTCCCCTTGGTTGTTTTCCCGAATAATCTCTTATTAAATTCCTCTATTTGTCTTGCGTCCATTCCAATGCCAGTATCTTTAATATGGAGAACCCAATGTCCTTCATCAAATGAATCATATACTTTAATACTTCCACCATCTGGAGTGAATTTTATTGAGTTGTTAATTAAATTTCTTAACACAATTTGTAGTCCATATTCATTAATAAGCACTTTTTCCTTATTTGTAACATTATTAATCAACTCAATCTTCTTCATCTTAGCCGGATCACGAACACCATTGGACAGAACACCTTCAACAATTGCTTTAACATCAATCGATTCCAGCTTTAAATCCATATTTTGATGCTCTCTTAAACTATTGAATCCGCTAATTACCTCCAGGATTGCAACACCTGAATTATTGATAGCATTAGCATACTCTTTAATATCATCAACAGAGAATCCTTCTCCACTCCCCATCAATTCTGAATAACCCGTCACCGCACCTAAAGGTGCCCTAATGTCATGAATGACGTTTCTAATAAAAAAATCAGTCTCATTTTGTTGATTCTTTAGTTTTTCTATTTCCCCTTTCAAACTTTCATTATCCGCTACAAGCTTTTCAATAATATCTACTAAATCAACTTTTTCAACACCTGTAAGCGCCTCATACAACTTATTCCTATTGATAACAGCCTTCTTTAACACTGCTTCCTTTCCATTACGGGAAAGATCAATAGCATTTATTATTTCTTCAACACCTTTTTTGTTTTCACTCATCACACAAAAATTACATTAAGAATCAATTATCAAACACCGTTTTTGATTTTACTACCATATTTTTTAAAACACAAATAAAACAGTGTTAGTTTAACGATTAGTCGCCTCTATATCGCTTATATATAAGCCCGAAGAGATCTCTAAAATCTATTCCAACGTCTTTTTTTTGAATTAGAAGAAGAGATTGGTACATGGCGGAGAGGGAGGGATTTGAACCCTCGCGGGCTTTTACACCCCTAACTCGTTAGCAGTGAGTCCCCTTCAGCCTCTTGGGTACCTCTCCAATACCTATTATTCCCCTAAATTATGCTACTCCTTTTTCTTTCTTAATAAGAGCCAATGTACTTTCCGGCACTTTTACATACTCGGCAAACTCCATACTGTAATTTGCTCTTCCTTGAGTCATAGACCTAAGATCAGTGGCATAACCAAACATTGCCCCAAGTGGAACTTTGGCATCAATAACTTTTGCATTTCCACGATCACTCATTTTGGTAATTTGACCTCTTCTACTGTTTAGATCACCCATAACGTCTCCCATATAATCTTCCGGTGTTACAACTTCAATTTTCATAACCGGCTCAAGTAGACATGGATTACCTTTTCTTACACCTTCCTTGAAACACATTGAAGCAGCTATCTTGAAAGCCATTTCCGAAGAATCGACTTCATGGAAAGAACCATCAGTAAGTTCTACTTTCAAATCAGTCACAGGATAACCGAGTAAAACTCCATTAGCCATTGCTTCCTTGATTCCTTTATCAATTGCAGGAATATACTCTTTTGGAATAACTCCACCTTTAATTTTGTCAGTAAATTCATAACCACCACCACCCGGAAGAGGTGTGATCTTAAGAACGACGTGTCCGTACTGACCTCTACCTCCGGTCTGTTTAACGTGCTTGTATTCAATCTCAACTTCCTTTTGCATTGTTTCTCTATATGCTACTTGAGGCTTACCGACATTAGCATCGACTTTAAACTCTCTCTTCATACGGTCAACAATAATCTCCAAATGAAGCTCTCCCATTCCTCGAATGATTGTCTGTCCTGTTTCTTCGTCTGATTTTACTTGAAAAGTTGGATCCTCTTCAGCAAGTCGCGATAATGCAAGACTCATTCTTTCTTGATCAGCTTTCGTCTTTGGTTCAATAGCAATATCAATCACTGGTTCGGGGAAAGTGATATTCTCTAAAATTAAAGGTTTCAAATCATCACAAATGGTATCTCCAGTTCTGGTGTTTTTTAGACCGACCACAGCGCCAATATTACCCGCTGATATTTGAGGTATGTCTTTCTTTGTATTAGCATGCATTTGCAGTAATCTTCCTATTCTTTCCTTTTCAGTAGATGTTGAATTTGTAACATAACTTCCCGATTTCAAAACCCCGGAGTAAACTCTAATAAAAGTCAATTTTCCAACGTATGGATCTACAGCAACCTTAAATGCCAAGGCACAAAGAGGATCGTTATCATCTGCTTTTCTTATTTCCTCACTTTGATTTTTTGGATGAATCCCCATCACAGGAGGCACATCTAGTGGCGAAGGAAGATAATCTTTTACAGCATCTAAAAGTAGTTGAACTCCTTTATTTTTGAGAGCTGATCCAGTTAAAACAGGAATAAATTCATTTTTCAAAGTTGCTCTTCTTATACCAGCCTTAAGGTCCACAACGGAAATTTCTTCACCGTTTAAGTATTTTTCAGCGATAAAATCATCCGCTTCCGATACTTTCTCCAAAAGTTTATCTCTCCAGACTAAAGCTTGCGCCTTCATGTCTTCCGGAATATCTGCATCTTTGGATCCACCTAATTCGTCATCAAATATTCTTGCTTTCATTTCCACTAAATCAACAATACCAATGAATTTCTCTTCGAGGCCAATTGGAATTTGAACAGCAGCCACCTTAGTTGTTAATCTATCCAAAATTGAATTGAACGAAAACTCAAAACTGGCTCCCATTCTGTCCAACTTATTTATGAAACACATCCTTGGAACTCTATATTTATCGGCCTGTCTCCAAACCGTCTCAGACTGTGGCTCTACTCCAGCTACTCCATCGAAAACAGTTACTCCTCCATCCAATACGCGTAACGATCTTTCTACCTCAACAGTAAAGTCAACGTGACCAGGAGTATCAATAATATTGATCTGAATATCTTTCCAGAAACAAGTTGTAGCAGCGGAAGTAATTGTAATTCCTCTTTCTTTTTCCTGCTCCATCCAATCCATCGTAGCTTCTCCATCATGGACTTCTCCAATCTTGTAGTTAATACCAGTATAGAAAAGAATTCTTTCCGATACCGTCGTTTTACCTGCATCAATATGTGCAATGATTCCAATGTTTCTAATCTTTGATATGTCAGCCATTTAATTTTGTTAATTATACTTATAAAAAATAACGCCATATTAGTATAGCGATTTCGAGCCAAAGCGCAATATTTTTTAAGCTACTTTAATTAGAACCTAATTCATTTTGTAGGTCATTGCATTAACTCTTAATATCATATGACTAGTATCTCGCGAAGTGAGCAAAAGCTTTATTGGCTTCAGCCATTTTATGAACTTCATCTTTCTTCTTCACTGCTGCACCCTGCCCATCCAAAGCAGCTATCAATTCATCAGCTAATTTTTCACTCATGGCTTTACCTTTCTTTTGATTTGCAGCATTAAGTAACCATCGCAAACCCAAAGCAATCCTTCTCTTTCCGATAACTTCAATTGGCACTTGATAAACAGCTCCTCCTATTCTTCTTGGTCTTACTTCGATAATAGGATATATGTTCTCTAAGGCTTTTCGTAAAGTATTTTCCGGCTCTTTATGACCTCTTTCATCCATTATCTTAAGCATATTGTTATAAATACGCTCAGCTCCATTTTTCTTACCTTTTTTCATGAGGTAATTAACCATTTTCTCCTTAAGTGACAATTCTTTTTTAATCGGCATAATTGATTATTTTACTTTTCTTTCTTTTTACCATACTTACTTCTTCCTCTTCTTCTTGTATCAACTCCACTAGCATCTAATGCTCCTCTAACCACGTGATATCTTACTCCCGGCAAATCTTTTACTCTTCCACCTCTAACTAATACTACTGAGTGTTCCTGCAAATTGTGTCCAATTCCAGGTATATATGCAACAACTTCTGCACCATTTGATAATCTAACTTTTGCAATTTTACGAAGAGCGGAGTTAGGTTTCTTTGGAGTTGTCGTTGTAACTTTCGTACAAACACCTCTTAGGAATGGATTGCCTTTACTTACCTCAACGGTTCTTCTGGTCAAAGAATTAAAACGAGTCTGAAGTGCAGGACATTTCGATTTTTTTGCTTTGCTTGCTCTGGCTTTTCTAACTAACTGATTAATTGTTGGCATTGCCTTGTCTTTATAAAATTTGGCTAAAAGAAATTATCATAATAACATCACTGCGTCAATCTTCCGCTTCTTCATTGTAAGAAATAAGCTCGTCTCTCAGGTCTCTTTCATAGTTTGTTCCTACTGGAATTAGCTTACCAATAATCACATTCTCTTTAAGACCATATAATCTATCTACTTTTCTTGTAACTGATGCTTCTACTAGAACTCTGATGGTTTCCTGGAAAGAAGCTGCTGACAACCATGAATTTGTGGATAAAGATAAACGGGTTAAGCCGAGTAGTAATCGATCGACAACAAGTCCTGTTTCCAAAACAGCTTTCGGATCTTTCAACACATTCTCAACCTCAAGATAATCGACAACCTGACCGGGCAAATAATCTAATGTTCCCGGATCAATGATTCTCGCTTTAGAGAACATTTGACGTACAATTACTTCAATATGTTTATCGCTGATTGACTGTCCTTGGGAGCCATAAATAGACTGAACCTCCCCTACGATATAATTTTGAGTATTAACTACATTAACAGCATCAATGAGTTTTTTAAGATTTAAGTGTCCTTCTACCAACGGCATTCCTGCTTTAATCTTCTCTCCGTCTTTGACAAGCAAAGTTTCTTTAAATGACAGAATCTCTTCTTGTACTCTTGGTTCTTTATGTCTGATAATGATTTTCTTACCTTCAATAGCTTCAATAACTCCAGCAATTTTCGCTTTAATATTGCCTCTTCCTTCTTTTCTCTGGGCAATGATTTGTTTCTCTTTGACTTCGTCACCAACCGCAACAACAGGAGACAATCCGTCAATTATTAAATATTCGTTAGAAGCAGGCTTATCCGCATGTATATTAACCATTATTTTAACTCCTTCTCTTTTTATTTTTACTATTCCATCAATCTCGGCAATAGGAGCTTCATTCTTAGGTGCTCGAGCTTCAAACAATTCTTCAACTCTAGGAAGACCTTGAGTGATATCCTTTCCTTCCGCGACTCCTCCCATGTGGAACGTTCTCATCGTTAACTGAGTTCCAGGTTCTCCGATACTTTGGGCTGCAATAATTCCTATCGCTGTACCTCTCTTTACAGTTTTATTTGTAGCCATGTCTTTACCATAACATCTGCAACAAATACCACCTCTTGTCTTACAAGTTAAAACAGATCTAAGTTTTATTTCTTTAATATCATATTCAGCGATTAGGTCATATATTGCTTGATCAACTTCTTGACCTGCCTCAATTACAACATTACCTTTTTTATCTTTAACATCCTCCGCAACAGTTCTACCATACATTTTCTTTTCAACAGTCTCTCCTAAATTCTTGCTATCTTCAATAATAAATTGTACATAACCATCAGTTCCACAATCATCTTCTCTAATAACAACATCTTGCACTGCATCAACCAAACGTCTAGTTAAATATCCGGCTGAGGCTGTTTTAAGAGCTGTATCAGATCTTCCTTTTCTACCTCCGTGCTGAGCAATAAAGTACTCCAACATTTCTGCTCCTTCTTTAAAATTAGCTTTAATAGGAAGCTCAATAATACGACCAGCAGGGTTAATAACCAGTCCCTTCATTCCAGCCATCTGAGCTAGCTGTCCAATATTACCTCTTGCTCCTGAATTAATCATCTGAGCAATCGATCCGTATTTATCAATACAGGCCACCATTTCATCCGTGACCTTATTCTTGGTCTCAGACCATAGCTTGATAACGTGCTGATATCTTTCTCTGTCTGTAATTAGACCTTTTCTATATTGTTTATTGATAACATCCACTTTTTGTTCAGCATCATGCACAAGAGCTTCTTTAGTTTTAGGAATAACAAGATCTGAAGAAGATAGTGATACGCCCGACATAGTAGAGTATTCAAATCCCAAATCTTTAATCTTATCACTAGTTTTACTGGTTTCAGCAATACCGTAAATGTTGAAAATATCAGTCATTAATTTACTCAAACTCTTTGATCCCATAGCATCATTCACCACTTTATAATCTGCAGGCAAAATATTGTTAAAAATTACTCTTCCAACCGATGTATTGTAAATCGTTCCTTTGTATTTAATCTTAACCATTTCTCTGAGGGCTATTGTATCCATTTGCCAAGCTAATATAGCTTCATCAGCATTCCCAAAACACAAATCTCTTTGTTTAATTCTGTCATCTACTGAAGTAACATAATAACAACCAAGAACTATATCCAAAGTTGGGTTAATGATTGGCAGTCCAGATGATGGTTTGAGTAGATTTTTGTCTGAAGCCATGATGTTTTTTGCTTCCCACTGCGCCATTTTTGATAACGGTACGTGGACAGCCATCTGATCTCCATCGAAGTCAGCATTGAAAGCAGTACAAACAGAAGGATGTAACTGAATAGCCTTACCTTCTACAAGTACCGGTTTAAAAGCTTGAATACCAAGACGGTGCAAAGTAGGAGCACGATTTAAGATGACATAATGGTCGTTTGTAACCTCATCCAAAGCGTCCCAAATCTCGGATCTATTCCATCCAACTAATTTTTCGGCATTCTTTATATTATGCGCAATTTCAGATCTAATTAATTTACCATAAACAAATGGTTTAAAAAGCTCCAAGGCCATTTTTTTAGGAATTCCACACTCATTCAATCTTAAGTTTGGTCCAACCACGATTACGGAACGTCCTGAGTAGTCAACACGTTTTCCAAGAAGATTTTGTCTGAATCGTCCTTGTTTCCCTTTTAATATATCTGATAAAGACTTTAGTTGTAGACTTGAACTTCCTGTTTTGGTAATCGCCTTTCCTTGTCTGGCGGAATTATGGATAAGAGCATCTACAGCTTCCTGCAACATTCTTTTCTCATTTCTACAAATCACCTCGGGAGCTCCAATCTCTAAAAGTCTCTTTAGACGATTATTTCTATTTATAACTCTTCTATATAAATCATTTAAATCAGATGTAGCGAATCTACCTCCATCCAATTGAACCATCGGTCTTAAATCCGGAGAGATAACAGGCAAAACTGTCATAATCATCCACTCAGGTCTAATATGTGCCTTCAAAAGGCTTCCCGCTAGCATTATTCTCCTAACTAGTTTTGTTCTTCTCTGTCCTGCAGCTTCTCGAAGCTCTAATTTAAGTGCTTCAATCAATTTTGCTAAATCAATATTCTTAACAACTTGTGAAATAGCTTCGGCACCGATTCCAGCCCTGAACACATGTCCAAATTTCATTGAATAATTTCTGTATTTAAGTTCGGACAAGACTTGATATTTCTTGAGATCTTTAAGCTCATTTCTGACTTTTACATGTTGATCGGAAAGCTCATCAAACTCTTTCTGAAGATCTTTTTCCATGCTTATCTCCTCCTTCTTTCTATCTTCCGGACTAAGGTTCCCCATTTCACTTTTTCTTTTCTCTATTTTTTCAACAGCCTTCTTCTTGAACACTTTAAACTCTCCGTCCAATTGAGAAATAGCTGACCTTCTAGCGTCATCATCGATTTCAGTCACTATATAATTAGCAAAATAAACAACTCTTTCAATTTCCTTTACCGGCATATCGAGAAGAAGACCAATTCTCGAAGGACTACTTCTTAAAAACCAAATATGCGTTACAGGAACTGCCAATTTGATATGACCCATTCTAACACGTCGAACGGAATTTCTGGTTACCTCAACTCCACACTTATCACAGACAATATTTTTATGTCTCAATTTCTTGTACTTTCCACAATAACATTCCCAATTCTTAGTTGGTCCAAAGATTCTCTCGCAAAAAAGACCACCCATTTCCGGTTTCTGAGTTCTGTAATTTATAGTTTCAGGCTTTGTAACCTCTCCATGAGACCATGACAAGATATTCTCTGGAGATGCAACAGATATAGATATAGCATCAAATTCGCTCGAGATTTTATCCTTTTCTTTTACCGGCATAGAGCTTTTAGGTTAGTAAAGTTTTAATTAAAATTTTCATCATCTGAGGAATCATCCTTAATTAGCATTTCCTCGTCCATATGTTCAAGTGATCCTTCTAAACTTTCATCTGAACTATCATCATCAGTCTTGGAATTGTCATCCATATCTAGAAGACCTGCATGTTCTTCACTCAAATCATCTTCAAGCAACGCGACATCTCTTCCTAATTTATTAGAATCATCATCTTCGGGGATATCTTCTTTTTTCATCAAATCAACTTCAAGACCCAAGCTTCTAAGCTCTCTTACAAGCACATTGAAACTCTCCGGAGTTCTTGGAGTTCTGATATTTTCACCCTTAATAATTGATTCATATGCTTTTGATCTTCCATAAACATCGTCTGATTTGATTGTTAACATTTCTTGTAAGAAGTGAGCGGCACCATAAGCTTCAAGAGCCCATACTTCCATTTCTCCAAATCTCTGTCCTCCATGTTGAGCCTTTCCTCCAAGTGGTTGTTGGGTAACCAATGAATATGGACCGATAGATCTAGCATGGATTTTATCATCAACCAAGTGGATAAGTTTCATCATATATATCTGCCCAACCGTTGATTCATTTTCCAATGCTTTTCCTGTCATACCATCATATAATTGCACTCTTCCCGTTTCGGGAAGTCCTGCTTCTTTTAATAATTCTCTAAATTCACGTATTTTTTTATAGAAAGGATCTATTACTTCCGGTTTGTGTTCATACAAAGCCTGTTTTGCTTCTTCATATGCTTCTTCGGGTTCAGACTCACAGAACTTTTTGCATGCTTTTTTATTATTCAATATTTTTGGGAGCTCTCTTACGGATTGAGCATTTTTAAACCTATCTTCTCGTACCCATGAAACAAATTCATCAATGAAACCTGGAGAAGCTTCAGCTCTTTCAACAAGTTCTTTTTGGTGATAAAACGCATCGAAATAACTGTATTTTTTTAATTGATCTTTATGATCAGATGTTTTGATATCAATTATTTCCTTTGGTAAAAATTTCTCTGACATTACCTCGTATGCTTTTAACATTGCTTCTAGTGTTTTATTATGAATTCCAAGTTGTTTTTTTATATCTTCCGGACTTTTCTTTAATACTCTAATCATTTTATGCATATATGCTGCTTTTTCAAAAGCGTCCCATTCTTTTTTACCCTTTATATGAAAAATTCCAAGTATGTAAAATAATTCTTCCTCAGTTACGTCATCAGGTAATACTCTAGCTTTAATTTTTTTCCATCTATCTTCAGAAGGATTTTTTGTACTTAACCTCCTATAGGCACATAATCGAGTATTCCCTTCAACGACCTGATTTCTTAAAACATAAATTTCATCTATCATTCCTTTATTATGTTCCAAATCCTGTATTCTTTCCTTTGTAGAATCATATCTTAAAAGTTCTTGTTCTATTAAATCCTGCGTTACTTTAGAAGGAGGAAATTTACTAATAATATAATTTATTCTGGGATTATCTTTATAGTATTCAATTGAATGAATATCAAGATCAGCAATTTCATATTTAATATCCCGTCCTTGTACCGTAATTGTCTTAGCTGTCACATCATCCTCCAAGAATACTTAATAATTCTTTTTTATTTGTTAGGAACTCAAATGTTTCATTTTTTAATACCGGTTTATCCCCCTGGATAAATGATGCAATATCACTTTTTGCATCAACATGACTTTCGATGTATTCATCAATAGTATTCTTCGCTATTATTTTATAAATTGTACAGACTTTATCTTGTGATATCCTATGAATTCTATCTTGCGATTGAAGATAATCTA
>Ga0074197_1001652_pt1 | contig 17941 bp, 26 predicted proteins | sample EPASupsiteSAE305_FD_64526 | JGI IMG/M metagenome (GOLD analysis project Ga0074197, IMG submission 64526) | Bioremediated contaminated groundwater microbial communities from EPA Superfund site, New Mexico - SAE3-05 reassembly with SPADES | ecosystem: Environmental > Aquatic > Deep subsurface >...
AGATAATCCTTTCTAATTACACTTGCTGGTTGGCATCATTACTGAGAGCTGCTGGTGTGTGAGGAACACAGACTAGGGCACTTCGATTCTAAGTCTACGCAAGGATGAAGATTAGAAAGAGAGAGATAAAATGAAAATTTTTCAATGCCCGAATGAAATTCCGTTCCCTGAACCTGACTACAAAAATTATGATCCCGACAAAGAGCAAGCAAGAGAAAAGAAACATCAAGAATTTCTTTTGAATTGGTTACTAAAGAATGGTTTTACTGGTGAAATGACGGGAGAAATTTTCAGATCACCTATGGCCGATGGATATGCCTTGTATATGTTTGCTGATGGGGGAGAAGAGACATGTTTAATTCATCTCCCTTATGGTGATGCTTGGCATGATAAAAATGTTGAATTTTTATCAGTAAAAGAGGTTATTCGTAAAATAAAAAATCTACACAATCATTCCCTTTTTGGGTAAAAAGGCCACAGACTAGGGCACTTCGATTCTAAGTTCCTATCCCTATATAGACTATAGGCAATAAGCCTAGAGATTATTGTAAAGGATGAATATCATGGCTTCGACAATCGCTAAGGTCCAAACCATTGTTGGTCATGTCTTTGAGCATGATCTTGAAAAGTCTTCTTTCGGTGTTTTGTATGATCTCTTTAATTGCGCCAAAAGCAATATGCTTCGGTTCAATTACAAGGGTTGTGCCTTGGCCCCCATGTCGGCGGCTGGTCGCATTGCTTCGGGGGAAACTGTTTCCTCTGACGCTATGGGCCATGTCCAACATGGCAAGGAACCCTTGTCCTTCCTTCATGTTGGTTCCCAAAAGGATAATCTCAATGTCCTTCTGTGTCGTGACATGACTTCCCGTAAGATTAAGCTTGACAATTCCTACGATTACCGGTCATACATCATGGCTTCTCCCATCAATGGAATCAATGTCAAGGAAATCGAAATCCAAAAGAATTTCGAGGGATGGAAAACATATTCTCTTGACAATATGCCCATTTTCCCTCAACTCCATTCAGTTGATGACATTGAAATGCTTCTGGTCGGTCTGATTCTCCGCGCTCAAATCGAACATGACAAGGCCATTATCGATAATGAAAAGAAGCGTCTCATGACCCAGTTCAAAAAGCTGGTCAAGGAAGGTAAAACTTCTTTGATTGGTGATGACGGCATTGTCTATTACGTCCCTGCCAGTGGCACGACCATGGCTCTTGTGGACAGTGAGGGCAATCGGATCAGTGGCGTTCCCTCTGAATCGAATAATGGGGTCAAGCTCATCCCTCAAGTCACCTTCACCAATGATCCTATCAAGGAAAGCGGAAAGGAAACCATTGTCCAGACAAGGGGGAAAAATGCTGGCAGTCTTGTCTTTGCTAACCTGAACGACCTTCCTTGGCTGTTCTCCGAAAGCAAACGACTCAGTGATGAACTCAAGAAAATTACTGCCAACATTCGACCGTTTGAACTTGGAGTTGCCGAAATGAACATTAACGATCAGTACGCTGCGTTGGCTGGTCATTTGCTTAATGTTGTTCGTTTCAGTGTGAAAAGCTATGACCTTCCCCCCGAAACATCCGATAAGCTTGATGCTGGTGAATGGAAAATGGCGGAAGTTCCTAAGAGCAAGGGACGCAACATGTTTAATCCTGATCCCAATTTCGATACAAAACGTGTCGAAGAAAACGAAAATGAAAATGAAGATGATGAGGAATAAAATGGCGAAATAAAAAGCTTTACAAGCCATACCCATTTCCGTATAATTTAAATATAGAATGTTTGAATTAAGGGAGAGTAAATCTAACCATGGTTACTAATAGAGCAAGATCCCCGACCTAACTATGATTCATATATTCTTTATTTAATTAGATGCCGCTAAGTAGTATATATAATATTCATACTACTTAAGCAAAGAGTATTGTAGAGAATTCACTTTACTCTTAAAATTGGGAAAAAATGGGTTAAAGGCTATTTATAAATGCTTTTAGCCCATTTATTTTATTATGAATAAAAAAATAGAACTACCATTTAATCCGTTTGCATCAATTGATTTTTCTCCACAATCAATCGAAAAATCTTTTAAAATATTTGATTCGTCTTTCTCTGTAAATATTTATAGAGAAAAAAGATTTAATAAATTTATAAAAGACATTATGACAATAGGCTATCAAGCTCATGAATTTGAAGGTACTTTTAAAAGACCGTATATCACTATTGAACGCTCAGATTTTGACACAGTTAAATCAAAAATAACTGTCCCAATTCTTTGGAGATCAATAAGTGATAATAAAATTTTAATATATCCAAGGTAAAATATGTTTTCAAACAGAAGCGAGATACTACAACATATCATCTCTCCACACACAGACTCTGACGGCGAGCATATCTGTCTGTGCAAGAAACCCTATGGTAATCTTCTATGGTCAGTTTGGATATGTGGACAAAAAAAATATATCAGATTAGATATTTATAAGTTCAATTTTGAACTAGGTGGCTGGCAATATACAACCCAATATGAAGGATATTTTGAACATGACAATTGTCCACTAGGATACATTAAACAAACTCCCATTATTGATCAAGCTTGGAGAGATAGAGTTCTTTCCCATCATTCTCATATATCCCTTTGGCGGGAAATAAGGGATTTGTTTACAAAGATCAGAAAAGAGAGGAAAAACGAAATTATTGTCCTAGAGATAGATTGTGATTTACCTTCCAAAGAGTTTATACTAGAATCATTAAAACCTATCCGAGCAAGAAATATGGGTAAGCTATGGAAAGTTCGTAAGCAGACAATAATTGGGTATAGGATATCTTCGGGCACTTCGATTCTATAAACTTAAGATGATTGATTTTGTAGGAAATATTATAGAGAGATTATTATGACAGACAAACCTTTAATTACCCATCGAGATCCTTATTGGCGTGAACGTCATTCCAAGAAGGAACAGACTCATGCCGATGAAAAGAAAGCTTCTTCTAAAAAGAAATGTAGAGAGAAGATTGAAGAAGAAGAAAAATAATGATCACATATTTCCCTACTATCAAATATAATCCTGAAATTATAGATTCATTCATTAATAAAATAATGAATCTAACTAAATATGATTGTCCTGTAATAGATTATGATGGAGCTAAAAGATGGTATAATGAAAAAGGAGAGATTCATCGACTTGATGGTCCAGCAGTGATTTATCCTAACGGAACTCAAGCATATTATCAAAATGATAAACTCCATAGACTCGATGGCCCAGCATTAATCAGGTTTGATGAATCTAAAGAATATTATCAAAATGGATTATTACATAGACTCGATGGTCCAGCAGTAATTTATAAAAGTGGAACTCAAATGTATTATCAAAATCATAAATTACATCGACTTGATGGACCAGCAAGGATTTGGTCTGATGGATCTGAAGAATATTTTCAAAATGGAGAACGGCATAGACTTGATGGACCAGCTATAATTAATTCTGATGGATCTGTAAAATATTGGGAATATGGCATGAGAATATCATGATATTATCCTTCCCTGAAATAGAATATAATTCTGAACTGATAGATTCGTTCATTAATAAAATAATGAATTTAACTAAATATGATTATCCAGTCGTAGATGAATATGGGGTTAAAAGATGGTTTAATGAAAAGGGAGAACTTCATAGACTTGATGGTCCAGCAGTAATTCATCCTGATGGAACTCAATATTATTATCAGAATGACATACAACACAGGGAAGATGGACCAGCAGTAATTTGTCCTGATGGATATCAAGTTTATTGTCAAAATGAATTAAAACATAGACTCAATGGTCCAGCAGTAATTCATGCTGATGGAAGAGAAGAATACTGGGAATATGGTAAAAGAATAAAATGATCTCATATTTTCCCGAAATAAAATATAATCCTGAACTTATAAATTCATATATAGATAAAGTTACAAATTTAACTAAATATGATTATCCAGTCGTAGATGAATATGGGGTTAAAAGATGGTATAATGAAAGGGGAGAACTTCATCGACTTGATGGCCCAGCTATAATCTGGAATGATGGAAACAAATATTATTATCAAAATGGAAAACGGCATAGACTTGATGGACCAGCAGTAATTCATGCTGATGGAAGAGAAGAATATTGGGAATATGGGAAACTAATAATTAAAGATTAACCTAAGTAGGGCACTTCGATTTTAAGTTCTTGTCCAGATTAGTGATAGAGAGAAAAATACTGAAAGGAAAGAAAAATGGAAACTGTCACAAAGCCTTACTCAATTGGTTCTTCAATTAAGGCCAATCCATTCTGTGGGGTTGGGAAGTCTTTCTCCACCCGCGATTTTGATGAAGCTCTACGCGAATGTCAACTGGATTTTACCGTTTCTCAACACCAAAATCTCATCCTTGACAAGGATGCTTCTTGGGAGTTTGGCCAAACTGAGGACGGTCGTCCCTGCATCATCCTTAACAAGGAAAGCAACTACAACGGGATCATGATCCCCGAACAACGTCCCTTGGTGCGAGATGATACCCTTGAAGGGTTGATCACCCTTGGCCATGGCTATGAAATCCTTCAAAACAGGGATTGTGCGGGAATCATCGAAGATATCCTGAAAGAGGACGAAAAGATTGAGATCGTCCATGGCGGATCCTTCAAAAACTGTGAACGTTGTTTCTTGGTTGCTCGTTTACCTGAGCCGATCAAGGTTGGTCATGACCGTATTGAGAAGTACGTGATTATTAACTGGTCACATACTGGACGTGCCGCTCTTACGATTCGTTTCTCTCCCATGCTCAAGACTGGAAAAAATGGTGGGATTTTCCTTGACACTTTCTCTGGAAAGAATCAGCATGAGTTCAAGATTCGCCACACAAAACAGGGTCCGAAAAGGTTGAAGGAAGCCACAAATATTCTTCAAAAAGCTTACTCTTATTTTAACGAAATGAAGAATGTTTTTGCCCGATTGAAGGAAACTCCCTTTGACAATGATGCCATGATGAAGTACCTGAACTACATCATGCCCAACAATGATCCTGATGAGGAAGGGAAAACGAGACGCTCGGTTAACGAGACACGTAGGGAAAAGGTCAAAAGCATCTACGATGGAGACGGGAACGATACTGAGAAAAGCGCATTTGACGCTTACGCCTCAATCTGTGCCTATACTGATGTTGTCGCCACTGGCCGTAAATCCAAAAAAGGGTTGACTGGAGATCCGAAAAACTCCGAAAGTGATATGCGGCTTGATAACATCTGGTTCGGGACTGGGGCCAAAATGAAGGCTAACGCTTTCAAAGCTCTGACTGATCATTCTTTTGTGACTTTTTAGGTTTGACTTTTACCGCCAAAATGATACAATAATAAGAGGAAGGCAAGACAAATGTCCTTCCTCTTATTCTTTAAAAAGGATCTTATTTTTATGAAGCCTGTAGAAATTTGTGTCTCCGGAGACACCGTTGTTGCTCTTTATCCCCGTAATTGTTATGAGATCCAAGAAAAAGATTTGATTGATAAAATTCCTGATCTTAATTCTGAAATTATTCAGGAATTCATCAATTGGGCAGAAAATAACGATTACATCAATCGATACCACCCATTTGAATATGAATATGAATTCAGTATAGAACCTCAAGATTCAAAATATATCGAAAGAATTGGTGTTCCCAATAATTTTCGTGTTTTCTTTGAAGCGGCAATCAAACATGCAAAAAAGATTTTTGAGGAAGAAGGAAGATCAAGTTATTCCTTGGGATTCTTCTTCACCAAAGAATTTCTTGATAATTATAATGTCGAATTATAGGGCACTTCGATTCTAAGTACTATACAGGTTAAGTGAAAGAGAAAGGGAATTTATCATGACGAAAAAAACAGTTTGTATCTATCCCGTTACGGAAGAAAACGATCCGATCATATCTATCCTTAATTGCCTTCATTTGGCAAATATGCACGGATCTATTGTGGGGGTTATCCATCAAATCAATCCTCGATTGGATAACAATACATTCGTTTTCTTCAATGACGGTTATGTCCATGTGGCCAATGGTTTTCGCACTGGCGAAATCAACGATGAATCCAAGGATAGTATTTGTGGACTTTACACAATCCTGAATATGATTCCATACCTCTCCCCTCATATTTTGGTTAATTCTGAAAATATTAAAGATGTACCATTTGGTTGCGTCGATATCTCTCTCTATGGAGATAAGAAAACACTTTCTGAAATGTCAAAAAATAACAAAACAATCAATTATATCTTTCGGCTCCCATCGGAAACACCTGAGGATATTATTGATTGTGATGGAATGAAAACCCTTGACAATCAGATTCATTATCTTTCGTTAGACAAAACTCAAATTATTGAAGAAGGGGCATGGTAAAATGGCTAAGAAAATGATGAAAGAAAAAATTGATATGAAAAAATTTGAAGATATCGTAAATGATTATAATCCGCCTAAAATTACGGATGAAATGCTCAGGCTATCTAAGGAACTTGATAAACTTAACGGTTTCTCTAAGGACAAAAAATTTCTTCCATTGATAGGCTCTCATCTGGCATGGGGATATGATCTTAACGGAACCATTTGCGTAACAAGTAAGAATAATATCAATTCCGTTTTCACGATTCTTTTTGTCACACCAACCCTGAATGAAAAGGTCAATGATGAAATTGAAGGTTATAATACCCTCGATGAACTCAAGAAATTTTTCGCAAAATGGCTTTTGAACAAGGATTACGACAAGGTTTCCAATGATGAACTTCGGGCAACATTTTTCAAACATACTTGCCTTTTTTCTGTAAAAAGCGTTCCCATCGGCCTTAAAGACGAATTCATCAATGATATCGAAAAAACGAATATTATTATTCGTCAAATAAATCCTGAACATATGACAAAAACATGCCCAGTATGCAAAACGACAATCATGATCGATGGGGATGAATTGATCTCATCATGCACACAATGCGGAATGAATTTTGCCTGATCGAAACAATATAGTTTTCGGGCACTCTAATCCTAAAAACAAGACAAGATAGATCGTGTAGGGAAAAAAAATAAGAAAAGGAACTTAGAAAATGTCGGTAAACATCAAGCCTGATCAAGTTGAAATCAACAATCTCGTTGAATTCCTGACGAACAAAGCAACGGAACAAGGGCTTCGGAGAATCTCTCTGACTCATGAGGAACTGTACCCTTACCTCAACGAAAAGAACATCAATCGAATCAGACATTTCCTTAAAATTCCTCTCGAAAGGGCTGGGATCAAGGCAAGCCTATCTTCAACTGGCTATGTTTTTACCATGCCAACCTCAATCGATCTCAAAACCATAAAGGTCAATAAACCTAAGATGATTATTGGTGAAGAAAGCAAACAAGAAACATTTTCAAATTTCTCGACTCCATATATCGCACCTGCAATCTTCGCGGATGTACGTGATGCTGTCGCCAGAAATCGTAAGGTTCTTCTGACAGGTCCACCGGGATGCGGCAAGTCGCGCATGTTCGAACAGATTGCCGCTAATGCTGGTATCCCCTGTTATCGTAAGGCTTTATCGGCCATGGAAAATCCTTTTGAGCTGTTTAGCACTGATCAAATCGTTTCGGAAATCGACAATAACGGCAATAAGGTTTCGGTAACCAAAACCGTTGATGGTATCCTGACGATGTGTATGGAGAATGGATACTTCTGTATCCTTGATGAAATCGACAATTCCCCTGCATCATTCACTGAAGTGCTTAAATCGGTTTGCGAGGATGGCGGTAACCTTACCCTTAACACAGAGCAAGGGACACGTATCGTTACCCCTCATCCGAATTTCCGTTTGTGTTTCACCGCCAATACAACGGGCATGGGCGATTCTACAGGGAAGTTCCGCAACGCGCATACACTTAATGCTGCATTGCTTGACCGTTTACGGCCTAAAATTTCCCTTGACTATCAGTACCCCATCGAACGTGCTTTGATTTCCACTATGCTCCCCGCTCATATTGTCGATGCACTCTATACTCATGATGAACGCAATTCCGAAAATTGTGGTATCGTTTATATGATTCGTAGGGCATTGCGAGATAATGGGATTAACTCTTTCCTGACACTTCGGGCAATCCTCGGTTTCGCGGAAGATTTCGCTTATCTTGGTTGGAATAAGGCCATGCTTTATTCCATCGTCAATGATTTCGAGGAAGATTATCAGGAACTCATCAAAAATATTATTACATCTCGTTTGGGTAAATTTGCCCTTCCCACTAATGATGAGACATTTCTTTCTCAATATGACTCTGAAATCAAGAAGAATGCCTTTGGCCCTACGGAATAAAGAATAAGGATACGGCAATATTGTGAATTGGTTAAAATATATACTAACTATTCTGTTATTTATTGTCGTATCCATCCTTCTTTTTATAAGTTATCTGATGGAATTTTTAGGTGAAAAAATAGAAAGCTTCGGCCTGTTCCTCTCCAGAGTAGGGTATAAATGTAAGCTATACTCATTCAAGGGAATATCTAAAGACAAATGAGAATGACGGGCACTTCGATTCTGAGAACATTATTGGTTAGAGTATAGAGGAAAACACTATGCCAAGAAAAATAAAATCCAATCCCTTTTGTTCGACCTTGCATATCCATGCCACGGCATTGACGAATGACAAGGACCTGAAAATTGTTTGGAAAAAATTGCCCCCTGATATGGGAGCTGGTTACGACTATAAGACAAACACTATTTTCATGCCAGCGGTCAATGTCCCTCTTTTGACAGAGTTGGAAAAGATCAAGCTTATGGCATTGTCTTACCATGAGCGCAAGCATCATGCTCTTTCGGAATGCTCTTTGTTTGAAAAGGCTCTGAAAGAAAATACCGATTGGGATCCCAAAACTAATCCCAATGCCCAACCTAACGAACTTCTTAAAAATCTTTTGAATTGCCTTGAAGATGCCCGAATCGAAATGTCCAAACATTACTTTCTCCCCGGCGATTTCGAGGATTTAATGACATTCCGCAAAGAAATTTGCAGGGATGACGAAAATTACAAGATGCCTTTATGGGAAAAAATACAGAGGCAGAACCCTTATGGGGCGATGATGATGTCGTATATCTTTAGTATTGCTGGTTATTTTGAGCTTCCAATCATCGATGAACTTAAAGAATTGCGTGAAATTGGATGGAAAATTCTTAATGACGGTCGATTTCATAAAGCCGTCGAAATGAGACGTGAAGGAACACAAATTTGTTACGAAATTGCACAGGACATTATTTTGGCTTGGGGAAATCCGCCGAAAGAATCCAGTGGACAAGGTAAAGGTGAAGGTGGTTTGGGGCAAGGAAATGGTAAGGGGAAAAGAATCAAATGGGAAGATCTAACTGACGAACAAAAAGAAGCTATTCTGGAGATGATCAAGAAGTTTAATGAGGATCAGGAAAAAAATGGTGGTGAGTTTTCGATCAATCCCGATTCTCTTAATGATGAAATGGCGGAATTATCTCGCGGTAATGCTGATTCGGAGATGGGAGATATCCCCAATTCTTCTATGAATGATATCGACCATAGTGATGCCTATGTTCCGTATGATCCCTATGACCGTACCGTCATTGCGAAGAAATACCCTGTATCCTATAACGAATTCAAGGCCAGTATTAACACTAAAATTACTCATGCGAAAAATACACTGACAAAGGTCCTCATTGCCCTTAGTCGTGATGAAAAAAATAATTGCCTTCGGCATGGGCATATTGATCGTCGTAGACTGTCAAAGGTCATTACTGGTTCTGATCGTATCTTCTACAAAAAGACCGATGGAATCAATATCAAATCGGCGGTTCAACTTGTAATCGATCTCAGTGGTTCAATGTCTGGTCATCGGGCTAAATTGGCCGCTCAAGTGGCCACACTTTTTGGGGAAACTCTGAATACATTGAACGTCCCTTTTGAAATCATCGGGTTTAACACCAATTCGATGGATTCATCGGAAGAACGTAAAGCCGATAATGAAGGGTACAATCGTACTGGAGACATTATTAACCGTTGGATTTTTAAGGAATTCAACGAAAATTTCAACACTGTCAAGGAAAGACTTGGTTCGTGTGGACACAGTATGGATGAAAGTAGTCATAAAAAAAATTGTGGCGCAATTGGCGGTTGCAATATTGACCATGAAGTCATACTATGGGGAGCGAGCCGTCTATGGTCCGAAAACGTTGATAGGAAAATCCAAATTGTTCTCAGTGATGGACTTCCATCAGGGTATCAGCATACGTATGGTGGTTTACTGCCCCGTATGCTTAAGGAAACCAATGAGAAAATTGAAAGAAACGGAATCGAACAGTTTTGTTTCGGCATAAACTGCGAGGAAGTAAAACATTATTATTCAAAATACAAGATTATAAACAATCTTGAAGAAATGAATATGGAAGCTCTAAACTTCCTTGCTGATTCCCTTAAGAGAAAATTCATAAGGTGATAAAAATATATGCAATTGGTAAAATTTAGTGAGACTCAACATCACATCGATCAAAATGGAACACTAAGCATTATTATTGATAAGGAAATCATATTAAAGCTATCTCCAGTAGATAGCTTTATTTCCTGTTTGGAACAATTAAGACAACTACTCCCTATTGACAAAATAGGAATAGTAGAAGATATTGTCACCAAGATCATGACAACAATGGATATCCCTCAGGAAATTTTAGAAAGGGTTTCATCGGGGTTTCAACATAGTAAAAAAGACGAAGATCATCTATTGACAACCGACCATAATGATGATAGTATACGAATATCCCAGTCAAAAAAGATTGTGACAGAGACTGAAAGTGTTATTAACGAGACAGAAAAAGATTGGTTATTGTTCGTAAGTAAGCTAGTGAACGATAAACATCCGGTCTGTATATTCGATATCGAGGAAATCAACGAAATCCTTGATGGAGAATGTATGGAAAAATTTGTTAATTTTTTAGAAAAAAGATATTCTCTCAAGATTTATAAAAATTCAATAGAGATATCAATTAAAAGGGGTTAAGATGATGAATTCTTTTGTTATCCATGCCGTTACTGTTGGTCATAACCCTGATGTTTATGATTCTACTTATATCCCTGAAGTATCATTCGATATTTCAAATAGTTATTCAATTCTTAAGAAAAGTTTAAGAGAGGCTGAAAAGGAATATTCCTTAAGGGAAAGATCCGAAAGATTTTTAAGATTTAACGAAAAAGCAGAATGTTGCAGACAAGAAATAATTAACTCATTGTCTGGATTACCAATAGACTATAAGATGATCGTTTCTCAAAGTTTTCATTATGCCTTAAAAAATATTATCATCCTTCATATTCTTGAACATAAAGATTTGAGAGAAAAAATAAAGTTTTTTGAAAATAATCAGATAGACGTTCATTCTCTTAGGGAAATCAACAAGGAAGTCTATTCAACTTCTCAAAATGATATTATCAGAGAAAACAAAAACTATATTCAATATATTAACATGCTTATGTCCCCTGATTTTGAATCTAATTCACCAAAATATCATCAAATGAAACAAGATAAAAAATGGGCTTTGGATAAAGTCTTGAATAATGGATTCACTCTCCATTTCTTTTGTGATGTTTTGGGGATAAACTATTCCTCTGTTTATAACGGAATTAAGGCATTAGGGTCCCTTTCTCTTGATGAACTGATCAAACGGAAGGATTCTCTATATACCCTTTGTCCATCTGATGAGTGATGGTATCTAGGTCACTTCGATTCCAGATCTTTTATCGGCTTAAGATTACCAGAAAAGGAAGGGAATCGAAAAAATGCCGATCATCACGAAATCAGAACGGGCCAAGATAGGAAGATTAATAGGGACTAAAATCCTTAGCCCATATTTTTTCTCAAATACAAAGACTTCAGGCATATCTGTAGACTTTCGTGTATGTCAATTCATGAATCGTGTCAATGGCGTCTATGCAAGCAAAACTTGTAAGGGATGTTATTCGGCAAATATAATGAATGTCTACCCCATTCTTGCAAAGAAGATTGAATCCCTTCCCATACAAGACGATACACAATTGGCCCTCTTCGAAAGATCATGCCAAATTGTTAATAATCTTTTCCCCTCTATCAAAAAACTACGTTTCTATTCCTTGAGTGATTTTCATACGGGAGATCTCCCCTATGTGGAAGCTGCTAGTAAATATTTCGTAGTTGATATTATTTCAAAAACTCTTACTCTTCCGCAAAATTTTAATAGTCTTGTGAAATTGACCAACATGCCTAATGTCTGGGTTTCTCTGTCCTTTAATAAGGATTTTATTGCCCATCTTCCGAAAATTATTGGATATCTTGAAAAACAAAAACCAAATAATATTCAGCTTAACTATACCATGAATTATCGTGAAGAAAATCCCGATGATCCATTCTTCAATGTTTTTTCTGTTCTCCATTTTAAAAATAAATACAAACGATTGGGAATTGAAAAATTTACTAAAGTCACAGAAAATCGGATATGTGCAATTATCGGCCCTGACGGCAAACCTGTCGCCGCGCATGGTTCATGTGATAAATGCCATAATTGCCATATCTCTTTCCATAAAAACAAAGAAAGGATGGAGAAATCTATGGTAAAATAGTAAGTTGGCGATAGTTGCAATGGCGGTCGTAAAGTGATACACTGTTAATGTTGGAATGTATATTACTGTGAAGGAAGGTCTCTTGCGGCTATAATGAATACACCTAAGATTCGGAATAAAAAGTTCAAAAATAAAATTGAAGAATTCTTCCAAATGTCTTTCTCTGAATTCGTCTCAAAGAATTTTAAGATGGGAATGACACGAGTCGAATGTTGCAATCTTATTGGCCAACTATCAAATGGTAAAGTCTCTCCCAAAACTTCCACTGTTTGGAACTATGTTAAACAGGGAATAAAAAATGGAGAAATTACAGATTTTGATTTCTGTGGAAGAAAATCAAAAGGAAACAAAAAGTCAAAATCCATCAAAGTCCCAAAAACAATTATTGTTGCCCATAAAAATCAAAAGACGGTTATCACCTTTACTTGTCAATGTGGTAATACCCATACCGAAAAAATTGATTTTACTAGTGATAACTCAAGCCTGAACATAAAATTGCGAGTTCATAAGTGTCCATCGTGCGGTCAAAGGGCCTCATGTAGTGCAGAATTCGTTTACAATGATATCCTTATTAGAAAGGCGATAGTTGATGAGGATAATATCCTCTGTGAATGTTTCGTTGACGAAAACAAGAATATCATATTGAATCCAACGATACAGTATGATATTCTTAACGAAGAAAGCGTAGAAGAAAACGCAGTATAAAATCAATCATTGGAGATGTGTCATGGCAAAAGTTAAGGTTAGTCGGAAAATCAAAAAGAAATGAGTGAATATCATGGCTAAGGGAAGACAATCAACAAGCTCAATTCTTGAAGAATTGTTTAAAGACAAAATAGAAAACATTCTTCTGAAAAATTTCAAGGGCATCAAAACAAACGCTGAAGCCGTTGAGAAAATGCACAAGATCACCAAGGGGGTCGTGAAGGTATCCCATGTGACAATTCAAAAAATGGTTTATATCGCTCAAGCAAATAAGTCGATTAACCCTGATGATTTCCCCTTCGCTTATATTGACCTTCCTGCCAAAACTGGACATAGAGGGAAAATTTCTATCCGCGAAATCCTTGAAAAAAAGCGGGGAAAATCATTCTGGACAATCATCGAACCTTACAAAACAATGCCCAAGGAAGATGCCGCAAAAAATCTTGGGGTCAACTATGCCTCTATCCTGAATACCATCAAACGGGCAATTGATAAAAAAGAAGAATTCAACGGGGAACCAATCTCTGAAGAAGATTTCCCTCTTTGGTTTAAACAAAAGAAAATTAAACCTGAAAAGGAAAAGAAAACATCTGAAATTGAATCCGTTGAAATCAATGAGGAAATGTTCAAGGTCAGGGTGACTTGTTCAGAATGTGGTCATGTCCATGGATGGTACGAACGACCTTCCCTTTGTGGAACAACTTTCGACATCGGTCTGAAGGCCCGTAGATGCCCTAAATGCCACAAATGGGGAACATACATTGCTAACATCGAAATTAACGGAGTGAAAATGATCAAGCAAGTTATCCATCATAAAGAAAATGATATGATCTACGAGGATTTCGTCGATGCCAACGGCAAACAAATACCTCATCCCTTACTGGCTAAAATTTGATAGGGCACTTCGATTCTATATTTATATCCTCCTATTAACTAGGGGGATATATCTTTTTTGGAGAGAATACAATGGATTCAATTTTTGAAAATCCTTTTGAAAAAGCTACAGATAAATTTGATGAAGAAAAGTACAATAAATTATTAGATAGATTTCTAAGTATTGATGCATCTATCCTTAAAGAAATTCCCCTACAAATTAAAAAATTTCAATTAATTGATATTGTCCACAATCATTATAAATTTTACCATATTTCATTACTTGAAAATGGATACATCGTTCATTATGGTAGAATAGATACAAAAGGTTCTATCTATGATTCAAGAATTAAAAAGGGAGTTATGTCAAAAGCTCATGCTTTAGGTGAATTTAAAGAAAAATGCCTAGAAAAAGTGAGTAAGGGGTATAGAGAAATATCATGATCAAATATTTTCCTGAAATAAACTATAATCCTGAACTTATAAATTCATATATAGATAAAGTTACAAATTTAACTAAATATGATTATCCAATCGTAGATTCTGATGGAACTAAAAGATGGTTTAATGAAAAAGGATTAAAACATAGACTTGATGGGCCAGCAGTAATTATGGTTGATGGATCTGTAGAATATTATCAGAATGATAAACGACATAGACTTGATGGTCCAGCAATTATTGATGCTAATGGTACTCAATATTATTATCAGAATGATAAACGACATAGACTTGATGGCCCAGCAGTAATCTATAGTCATGGAACTCAATATTATTATCAAAATGGGAAACGTCATAGACTTGATGGTCCAGCAGTAATCGAGTCTAATGGTACTCAATATTATTATCAGAATGATAAACGACATAGACTTGATGGTCCAGCAGTTATTTATTCTAATGGGACTCAAGAATATTATCAAAATGATATATTACATAGAATTGATGGACCAGCTATAATCGAGTCTAATGGTTATGAAGAATATTGGGAATATGGCATGAGAATATCATGATATTATCCTTCCCTGAAATAGAATATAATCATGAACTTATAAATTCATTCATTAATAAAATAATGAATCTAACTAAATATGATTATCCAATCGTAGATGAATATGGAACTAAAAGATGGTACAATGAAAATGGAGAACTACATAGACTTGATGGCCCAGCAGTAATTACTACTGATGGTACTCAAGCATATTATCAAAATGATAAATTGCATAGACTTGATGGACCAGCAATAATCAGAGCTGATGGAACTCAATATTATTATCAAAATGGAAAATGTCATAGACTTGATGGACCAGCAGTAATTTATCCTAATGGAGATCAATATTATTATCAAAATGATAAACTTCATCGTGAAGATGGCCCAGCAATAATCTAGGCTAATAGTAATGAAGAATACTGGGAATATGGGGAAAAAAAAGTTAGAAATAAAGTTTAAAAAAGTACTTTTTTTTATTTGACAAAGACTATACCCTATGATATATCTTTCTAAGAATCCAAAGGAGGGTTCAATTATGACAGGACAAATGACCCTTTCACCAGCCACCGAAAAAGCAGCCAAACAGGCAGCTAAACTAGCTGCTGAACAAGCCTATATCAATACCATTGCTAAAGCTCAAAATAAAGGCAAATCAGCAGGGATGAAACAGGTGACAACCCCTATCTCAAAACAGGAATTCTTGGGAAACTCTGAATTCACTGAGTTTGAGATGTCTCATTCCGAAAAAATGCTCAATGCTTTCGTCGATAAATGTGATGTCGATGGAAACATTGCAGGTATGATGAGACATGTCTTCTCCCCCAAAAGCCATGAAGACCATCTCTCGTTCACCGATGCTTCTAACCTCTATTTCCCCGGAGAAAAAATCGGCTCTGTCAAGTACCGATTCAATGCCGCTTGCTCCAGTATCGTCCAGAATCTTCTCTTCGGCCAAAAAATGCGGGAAGAAAAAAATCTCCTTCCTGAAAAAACCATTTCTGAGGGGAAACGTTCCTATACCCGACTCTCCAAGGAAGAGAAGAAAGCAAATGAAATCCGCAAAGCCAAAATCAAAGAGATCAAGGCATCTCTTGGAATCGGCGCTCGTGGTCGAATCTCCGAAGAAAAACAGGAAGCTTTCAATGAGGCTCTCGCCGCTTGGGAAGCTGCTAACTGATATTTCTTCCTATCAACATTTTAAAGGGGAACATTCATTTGTTCCCCCTTTTTTTTATCTATCGCCAACTATTTACAAAAACAAGTCTCTATTATAGAATATAAGTATAGGGCACTTCGATTATTAAATCTTGCCCAGCTTAATTTTGTAGGGATAAAGCCTATAAGGCTAAATACGAAAGGAAACAAAGACAATGCCTGTCATGCACAAGAAACAATTTCTCCATTATCGATTTTTGGATGCCAAGGGGAACATCCTGCCTCATGGTGGAGTGACGGTATCCTACATTCCATTGGAAGATGGTACAGTCGATGTTGGGTTCGCTTACTGCTCACCCGAACCCTTGCCCGAAAATATGTATGCCAAAATCTCTGGCAGGGGTAAGGCTGTAGCTATGACCAGCATACCCGTTAAGAAATCTCTCATCCATGTTTCTCGTAAAGACAAACATAAGACATACGCAAGGAAGATGACTTACCAGCAACTCATCGACCGTGTCTCTCCCATGATCGCCAAGAAACTCAAGACTCTCCAAAATCGTCATGCCCATTGGAACTTCAATGATGGATCATTCCTTGCCCTGATGACTGGAAATGAAATCCCCATCCACCCCAATAAGTAACCTCATGGGGGGATTTTCCCCCCATCATCTTTCTCAAAGGAAAAGACTATGAATCTCAATGTCCCAGTTATTACCAATGCCCTGAGGATCATTTCTATCATGATCCTTACGTCATCACTGACTTTCCTATCAGTCAGATATTATGACCATATCAATTCCTTGACGGAATTCAACAAGATGAAGACTGAATATACTGCTATCAAAAATCAGGAAAACACTATCCTTCTTCAGCAAAAACAAATCGCGGAAGAAAAACTACTGGAGATCAAGGCAAAATACGAAGGCGACGTTCCTACTATTGCGAACGAAACACCTTACTGAAGAGAAAATGGTTTTGTCCCAGATGTGGTAACCCCTCTGAAAGGTACCTATAAACTTATCCCCTTAAAAAATTAAGGGGATATTTTTTCTCATCAATATCATGATCTCATACTTCCCAGAAATCAACTATAATCCTGAGCTTATAGATTCATTCATTAATAAAGTTATGAATCTAACTAAATATGATTATCCAATTGTAGATGAATATGGAACTAAAAGATGGTTTAATGAAAAGGGAGAACGACATAGGCTTGATGGGCCAGCAGTAATCAGGGCTAATGGTGATCAATATTATTATCAAAATGATAAACTTCATAGGATTGATGGTCCAGCAGTAATTCATCCTGATGGATATGAAGAATATTGGGTTAATGGTTTACGACATCGGTTAGATGGCCCAGTAATAATCAGGATTGATGGTACAGTAGAATACTGGGAATATGGAAAAAAAATATCATGATCACATATTTTCCTGAAATAGAATATAACCAAGATATTATAGATTCATTCATTAATAAAATAATGAATCTAAGCAAATATGATTATCCAATCGTAGATTCTGATGGAACTAAAAGATGGTTTAATGAAAAAGGATTAAAACATAGACTTGATGGGCCAGCAGTAATTATGGTTGATGGATCTGTAGAATATTATCAG
>Ga0074197_1001342_pt3 | contig 17929 bp, 21 predicted proteins | sample EPASupsiteSAE305_FD_64526 | JGI IMG/M metagenome (GOLD analysis project Ga0074197, IMG submission 64526) | Bioremediated contaminated groundwater microbial communities from EPA Superfund site, New Mexico - SAE3-05 reassembly with SPADES | ecosystem: Environmental > Aquatic > Deep subsurface >...
CATAACCAAAGATGGGATTATCAACATTAAATCCCAAGAATCAAGAAGTCAGGAAGAGAACAAAGAAGCGGCATTAGAGCGACTCAGAGATCTTATCAAAAGCGTTACCATCGTCCAAAAAAAACGTAAACCGACCAAACCGACGAAGAACTCGCAGAAACGACGGATGGACAGTAAGACGAAACATGGGAATATTAAGAAAATGCGGGGGAAAGTGAATGGTGGGGAGTAAACCTCACCACGCAAAAACATTACGAGGATAAAACATCCTCACAATCACAACCGCACCAAACAACATTCCAGCATGACTCCATTCGAAATTAGTACCGATGATCAGGGTAACTAGAGTATAGAGTACCGTTACCGCCAAAAACCATCCCCCTAGTAAAAGTACAAATAACCCTATGACACGGGATAATGTTCCGAGTGTATTGCTCATCGGCTCTCCTTTGAGGCTTTAATGATTGCTTGGATTTGTCGGCGATGGATAAAGGTGTGCATGTACATAAAAGAGCACCAATCGAAGTTGTTGAAGGAGTAAAACCACGGATGGGCTTTGGTCATTTTAGAGTGATGTTTCGGCAATGCGGTGAAAAAGCTTTTGTACTCATCGATAAAGGCTTTAAAATCATCGAGTGTACCGGAACGGTTTGCGAACGGTTTTACCCCCGCTATCGTGACGATTTCGGTGAACTCTCGCTCTTCGGTGAGGGCTGCGATAACGCTCGTTACTTTGCGTCCCGTGATGCAGAGGTGTTCGATTACCATGTTGAGGGAAAATTGTCGTGAGTGATCTTCGATGGCGAAGGTTTTGTCGATAACGACTTGTTGTAACCGCTCCTCTTCGCTCAGCTTTTCCAAAAGAGAGATGATAATCCTAGCTTCTCGTTTAAAAAGCCAAAAGGCGATGTGCCATGTAAAAAATGTCCGCACCATAGGTATCAATAACAATCGAATCACTAAAAACTCCCCTCTAGGCAATCCATCACCCGGTTTTCCCTGTACCATACATTAGCTCCTCACCCGATCAGATAGGGGCATAGTAGTATCAAAAATCTAAAATACATCTTAATATTAGTGTAATTGCTCTAATATATATTATTTAATTCGTATTTGTACTCTAAATATGGTAGAATTTTCCCATGAAAAAACCAAAAAAGATCACAACCAAAGAGCGAATTAAAAACACCGCCATCGAGCTGTTTAATCTCCATGATTCGCTCTCAATCACGACCAACCATATTGCTAAAGCGGCAGGGATATCGGCGGGAAATCTCTACTATCATTACCGCAACAAAGAAGAGATTATCCGAGAAATCTACGCTGAGATGTCGGAGCGGATCGAATCGCTAAAGAGTTTTGAAAAAATGCTCAGTTCACCTAACCCCTTAAATGTATTAGATGAATCGTTCGATCATTACGGCGATCTGTTTTGGGAATATCGATTTTTGATGCGGGATGCTCCGGTATTAATGGCGCTTGATGGCGAACTAAAAAGGGCGTTTGTCATTAATCAGGAGAAGCGGATCAATCAGATAGCAGGGGTGATCCGATATTTGCTCAGCGAAGAGATATTGGAACATATCGACAAAGAGGAGATCCCTTTGCGTGCCAAGCTCTATTGGTTTGTCACGGCATACTGGCAAGTGTTTGCTTCGATAGAGGGTGAAGTGAGCCGTGAGTCGATACGCGAGACAAAAGAAGCGATGTTTAAAATCCATATCGCCCCGTTTTTGTCGGAGAGGGGGTGGGGGATGATAGAGGTAGCAGGAAAAAAGTAGATTATTAAAAAACTGTTTTAATAATTTTTGCAGTACCGCTAATTAAATCATCTATTTCTTGTTTTGTCGGATCGCATTCTATTTGCATGCTAATACGTAGCATTTCTCCAGTTGTGATTAAGTTGGTAAGATCATTTTTATATTTTTCAAGATTATTCATAATTAATTCTTTTTTTCTAAATTTAGGTATTTAAAACTTTCTTGATCCCCTGTTTGATAACGGGTAATCGCTCTTCAATCACATTTTCAACGATATAAAGATCGATCCCCTCATAATCATGGGCGATAAAATTACGAAGTTCATAACTCCCTTTGATGTCCTGCTTTTCAAAGTTGGAGAGTATTTCGAGTTCACCTGCATGAAGTAATTTATCAAACTGCTCGGCGATGGAGGTGAGGTGCATGAGTATCGAAGCGCGGGAGTTTTCCTCGTCTTCGAGAGCTTTGATTATCGTTCCTCTAGTTCGGACAATATTTTCGATAAAGCCGATTTTTTTTTCGATCACTCGGATACGTTCAACCGCTCTTTGGCTATACATAAATTATATCCTTAGTGATGGAGTCTTTCATACTCGAAGCACTGTCCAAATCAAAAATATCACTGCTACGATGAAACTTTTCAAAGATTCGCCGTTTGATTTTCGCAACCTCTTCAAAATAGGTGTAGGCATTGCGGTGTTGCAGGTAGTTTTCCTCTTTTTTGATCGCAATGTCGATATCGCTGTAGAGGGTATTTTCTCCGCGTGCATAACTGCCAAATAATCCGAGTTTGACGATGCCGTCACGGTGCAGTTCGTGCTTGAGTTCGTGGAGATAATCTAAAATATGTTCTTTTGTCGGTTTCATAATGATTATTATACAACGAGGATAGAAAAAATCTTTTAATACGTTCGCTTATCCCCTCTATTTTTCCCTCAACTCATGCGAGAGATTTAAAAACGCTTCTCCGTATCGTTCGAATTTTACTTCTCCGATACCGCTGATACCAAGCATCTCTTCTTTAGTATTTGGGAGCTGTTCGGCAAGGGAGTAGAGGGTTTTATCTCCGAAGACGATGTAGGCAGGGATGCGGTGCTCTTTGGCGATGGTGGCACGGAGGGCTTTGAAGTTTTCGAAGTATTTCGGGGTGTGGAGATCGGAGTGTTTGGTTTTAACGGTTACTTTTTTGGTCGATAGACGATCTGATCGGATATGAACCGCCGTTTTTCCTCTCAATATGTCGGCTCCAACGGGGGTGATTTTAAGAGCCTTATACTCATCAGGTTCTATGGCACCGAGTTCGATCAGTCTTTTGGAAATGGTGCTCCATGTGCTTTTGGATAGCTCTTTTCCAATCCCGAAAACGCTCAGGTTTTGGTGGGAATTGGAGAGGATTTTCTCTTTTTCCTCTCCGCAAAGCACTTCGGAGATATAGGTGGCTCCGAATCGCTCACCCGTTTTATAGAGACAGGAGAGGAACTTTTGGGCGGGGGTGGTTATCTCTTGCTTTTGGATATCACTGCCCACACAGTTGTCGCATTTGTCACCGCAAGGGGCGATTGTATCGCTGAAATAGGAGGCTATTAGACGATGGCGGCACTCCTCGGCAGTTGCGTAATCCATCGATGCGCGGAGCTTGCTAAGGATCATCTCGCGATATTGGGGGTCACTCCCCTCATCGATAAGCCGTTTTTTGTTGTAAAAATCAGTTCCCGAATAAAAGAGTATCGCTTCGGAGTCGATTCCATCCCGTCCGGCACGTCCGATCTCCTGATAGTAGTTTTCGATGGTTTTAGGAAGTGAGGTGTGGATGACGAAGCGAATATCTCCTTTATCGATTCCCATCCCGAATGCGACGGTGGCGACAATGATCTGCGTTTCGTCGTTTAGAAACGATGTATGGGTATCGTGACGTATGGAGCCGCTCATCCCCGCATGATAGGCTAAACATTTGATCCCTTTTTTGGAGAGAAATTCGGCGAGCTCTTCGGTCTCTTTACGGGAGAAAGCATAGACAATTCCACTCTCCCCTTCGTGCTCTTTTAAAATATTCATCAGCTCATTGCGCCATCCGCCATCACGTTCTCGAACAGTGATCTTGATGTTTTTACGCAGTACCGGGGCGCGGAGGATCAGCGGATCGTTGAGCCCCAGTTGCGAGAGGATGTCTTCCCGTACTTTTGGTGTGGCGGTAGCGGTGAAGGCGGCGATAGGGGTATGAGGAAAAGCGGAGCGCAACTCACCCAGCCGTCGGTAATCATCACGAAACTCATGCCCCCACTCACTGATACAGTGGGCTTCGTCGATGACGAAAAAGTTGATATCGAGCGTTTCGAGCCATGAGAGAAAGGAGACGTTTGCCAGTCTTTCGGGGGCGATGTAGAGGAGTTTTAAAACGCCGTTTTTAGCCTTGGAAAATGCCTCTTGTTGTTCTTGCGGCGATTGCGATGAGGAGATCATCTCCGCTTCGATCCCGAGCTCTTTGAGGGCAATTACCTGATCATGCATGAGGGCGATGAGGGGAGAGACGACAATCGTGATCCCATCCATCAGTAGGGTAGGGAGCTGGTAACAGAGCGATTTTCCCCCTCCGGTAGGGAGTAACATTGCCAAATCACGACGGCTCAGAATCGCGTCTACCGCATCTTCTTGCATCTCTCTAAAACTGGAGAAACCAAAGGTGTGTTTGAGAACTTTGTATTTGTCGGTTAAGGATTCGCTCAAGGTTGGAGCCTTTAAAAAGTTGTTGCTTCAATCATGTTGATTATACAATGACAAAAAGAGTAATGGAAAGAAATAGGGCAAAATGCAATATTTTGGAGTGTTAATGACTTCATAGCAATCGGGAAGACGAGTAGCAATACCGAGAAGGTAAAGCTTTTTATACGCTCGTTTCGGATTTGGATCTAATCAGTGTTGGTGATGAAACTCCTGCACCTCTTTGATCTCTTCGGGTGTTGCTTCATGGATATCTAAAACGGTCCCCTCGAAAACGAGGTCCATTCCCGCAAGTGGGTGATTACCATCGAGTGTGGCATGATCGCCTTCGATCTCGGTGACGGTATAGATGATGACATCCTCCGAGTCTTCTTCAAAATAGCCATCGAGTTCCATTCCGACACTTACTTCTACCGGCAGTTCACTGAGCTCTTCCGTAACAACGAGTGTAGGGTCATAATTTCCGAATGCTTTATCGGCGGTGAGTTCAATTTTGAATGTTTCTCCGATACTTTTCCCCTCTAATGCTTTTTCAACCGTAGGGAAAATATGACCATAATTACCGTGCAGGTAAACAAGAGCCTCCTCTTCCTCGTGGAGAAGATTTCCTTCTGTGTCGTTAATGTGATAGTCGATGGTGACGATACAGTCTTTTTTGATAGTCATGGTTGTTCCTTAGGGCAATGGTATAAGAATAGGGTTAAACGCTTTGGTTGAAATTATAGCATGGGCACCTACATGGGGTTCTGAAACTTTAGACGAAAAAGTCAAAGAAAATAAAACATAGTCTGATTTAAATTTATACATGTAAAAGTGTTTTGAATGCTGTTAAAATTTCTGCGTCATCTTCATGATATCTACTGTCGTACTTCAATAAGGTTTCGGTTGCATCGATTATTTTTGTTTTGAGGGAGCTGTCGCTTAGGGCAATTTTTCGTACCGCTAGATCGACTTGGTCGATGGTGAGATCTTCTAAATATTGAAACGGTTCCAAATCAAACTGTTCGGCTGTTTTTTGGAGAAGAAATCTAACTGTCTCTTCATTGGAAAATTGGGTTTTTGCCAGAAAAACAAATACAATGTTGAGTGAATGTCGAATTTGTTTTGAGGATTGGAACATGCTTTTAGGAATTTTAGTCAAACCGTACTCATAATCCAGCGGAGTCAGAAGTATACTTCGCAGCGTCCACTCCCAAATGGATATATGTTGATCGGCATCAATCAGCTTTTCTATCGTTTTACGGAACTGTTCATATTGCAGTGTTGACATCATTTTTAAGTTTGGTATTGCTAAGAGGAGCAAGTTCAAATGAGATGATCGGGGTAGAGATTCGATCGTTTTCAAAACATTTTGTGTTTTTTCCCATGCACTCCCCAATGACTCTTTTTGAAGTCGTAATTCGTTGTGTTGACTACCCAAAAGTAAAGCATAGATTATCCATTGGGCACTGAGCGGATTTGCGGTCATAGATTGGATTTCTAATGGGATGTCAACTGCTTCAAAAGTGGAAGAGACGGAATGAAAATTACCTGATGGATTGGGCATACGTGAGAGAGTATCGAATGTAATCGGATTGGATTTGATTTCCTCTTCGGGCTGCTTGGGGACGTTAAAAGTGGTTTGTTCGCTTTGGGCGTAATGTTTTTGAGACGATTTCTCAGAGGCAAATTTCCCGTCCCATCTCGGATCAATCCGTCGTATCCGATCTTCGAGTTTGGGATGAGTAGAGAACCAATGATCCCAAAAATTGGAAGTACCGTCGGAAAAAAATAGGTGGCTGAAATCGCCGCCGGCACTGGATGAGACGCTTGAGCCATACGTAGAAGCACCGATTTTTTTCAACGCTCCGGCAATACCATCGGGATAGCGGGTGTACTGAACCGCCGAAGCATCGGCAAGATATTCGCGCTGGCGGGATATCATCGCTTTTATCAATTCGCTGATCATCGTTCCCAACCAGCCGATGATGGTTAAGCCGAGTGCAAACAGATAGATGGCGACGATTAGGCTTCCCCCTTTTTTATCATTCGAAGAACGAGAAACGCTATGACGTATTGATGAAGAATCTAAAACATCAAAGATAAAATGTCCTATTCCGCCGATAAAAACGATCCCGTATATTAGACCTGTGAGGTGAAGATTGAGGCGCATATCTCCGTGAAAAATATGGCTGAACTCATGGGCGATTACCCCCTGAAGCTCTTGTCGATCCAGTGCATCCAATGCACCCTGTGTGATTCCGATCACCGCATCTTCATAGGTGAATCCGGCGGCGAAGGCATTGATCCCCTGATCATGCAGGAGATATACGGGAGGCGGTGCTATTCCTGAGGCTATCGCCATCTCTTCGACGACATTCAATAGCATAATCTCTTGTTTATTGTGGGTCATCGGCGAGATCAGTTTTCCCCCTAACGAGAGTGCTACTGATTTTCCGCCGTCTCTGAGGAGATAATATTGAAACAAGGAAGCGATCAAGACGGTTAGAATAACGGCGATAAAGACTTCTGAAAAAATAACGGTATCGACGACGGCAGGGATGAACGATCCGGTATGGAGATAGCTTTCGATAAAGACGACCAAATAGGCAATCGAGGAGGCAAAGAGGATTAAACCGATACTAAAGGCGAATAGGAGGCGAGCAGTGGACGCTTTTGCCTCGTCTTGAGCTTCAAAAAAATTCATCACTCACCCAAAAAACCGAGTTTTGGAGGCAATTGAATCTCTTGCGCGTCTTCAAATTCGAGTAAAGCAGCATCCTGTCTATGTCCGAAGAGGGAGCTAAAGAGGTTTTGGGGGAACGATTGGCGGTAGGTGTTGTACTCCATCACCGAATCGTTGTAAAACTGACGTGCAAACGCGATTTTATTTTCGGTGGTGGAGAGTTCTTCCATCACTTGTCGCATAGCTCCATCAGCTTTGATTGCCGGATAGTTTTCCATCACGACGTTGAAATTGGAAATGGCTTGACGAAGGGTGTTTTCAGCGGTAACGATCCCTTGGATAGCTGTAGGATCGGAAGGATTCTGGTGCGCATGGCGTAAATTTTGGGAGGCGCTATTGCGTGCGGCAATGACCCGCTCCAGTGTATTCTTTTCGTGTTCCATGTAATGTTTGGCGGTTTCGACGAGGGCAGGGATAAGATCGTAGCGTCGTTTGAGCTGAACGTCGATTTGGCTAAAAGCGTTTATATAGCGGTTTTTGGTAAGAACCAGACGGTTAAAAATCGAAATGATATACAGTATCCCTGCAAAAATCCCTATTCCGACAATGTATTTCATCATGCCCTAAACTCCTGAAAGTGATACCAAGAGTATACTAAAAAAATTATATTTTATTACTATTTATGGGTATCAAAATTGGGTTAAACGCTTTGGTTGAGATAATGGCTTGAGCACCGATCGTAAGCGCTGAGGCCTCATCGGCACTAGCTACGGTGCGGACGATGGAGGAACCGACGAGGAGCGTGACGATAAAGACGGGGGCGTCTTCTTCGATTTTTAATACCTCTCCGACGAGTTGGAGCTTACCGCTGAGGGTTTGGGGGCTAAAGAACTCCATAGGGGTACAAAGCCGTTTAATGTGTCCTGCTTCTACTGACGCAAGACGATCAGAGAGTTTCACCGTCTCGGCAATATCGTGACTTACGAGTAGGGTTGTAACGGCAAGTCGCTCATGGATGAGGCTTAGCTCGTCTTGGAGCTTTTGGCGCATGGATGGGTCAAGTGCCGAGAGAGGTTCATCGAGGAGCAAGATTTTAGGATGGCGCACCAACGCACGGGCGAGGGCAACGCGCTGTTTTTGTCCCCCTGAGAGGGTGGAAGGGAAGCGGTTTGAGAACTGGGTAAGTTCAACGAGCTCGATCAGCTCATCGACATTGGCGCGTTGCTGGGCATTATCGGCGGCAAAGAGGAGATTTTCTCGTACACTCATCGTCGGGAAAAGGGCATAGTCTTGGAAGACAAATCCGATGCTCCGTTTTTGGGGCGGAAGATTGATTCTTTTCTCGCTATCAAACCACGCTTCACCGTCTACTTCGATACGACCGCTGTCGGGTATTTCGAGACCCGCAATCATCCGCATCAGCGTTGTTTTTCCCGCACCGGAGGGACCGAAAAGGGTGAGGAATTCACCGTCGTTAATGGTGAGCTCAAAATGGGCGTTGATGGAGCCCTCAGCGGTGTCGAGACGCTTGGTAATATTAACTGCTATCATCGAATCCCCCCGAGTGATTTTTTATTGAGGGTGTAGACGAGGAGGAGTATGGCGAACGTCACGACAAAGAGGGTGAGGGCGTATTGGTGTGCCATGGCGTAGTTAAGCGATTCTACTTCGTCGTAGATGGCGATGGAGGCGACGCGCGTTTCATCAGGGATATTTCCGCCAATCATGAGGATGACTCCGAACTCCCCGACCGTGTGGGCGAACGCGAGTACGATACCTGAGATAAGCCCGTGACGGATCGAGGGGAGGATAACCCGTATCATCGTCTCCAGTTTCGATTTGCCGAGGGTATAGGCGGCCTCAAAGATCGATTTTGGGACTTGGGAGAGGGCGGATTGGATCGGGTGTACCATAAAGGGAAGGCTGAAGAGTACGGAGCCGATTACCAATCCCTCGAAGCTAAATGCCAAGCGGATGCCGTGTTCGGTGAGAAAGCTCCCGATGGCGGAGGCGGGACTGAATGCGAGGAGGAGATAAAACCCTAAAACGGACGGAGGCAATACGAGGGGCATACTCACCACCGTCTCGATGATGCTTTTAAACCGCATTTTGGAGAAGACCAAAAACGATGCGAGAGGAATTCCGATCAGCAGAAGAATGAGTGTCGTAACAGCGGCGAGTTTAAAGGTGAGCGCCATCGTGCTTAAAAATTCAGCTTCCATGGTGACCTCTCAGCAGTGATATTTCGCTCGGACTCACCATCCAAAACACGTTGTCCCCTTCCTTGATACGTAGAATATTAAAGGTGAGGGTAGGAACAAGGGCAGTAATCATTGAGTCGTGATAGAGTAGGGTAATTTGGGACAATACGCTTCCCTGCTCAATACGGCTTATTACAGCACGTTGAACGTTGGCTGTGGTTGCCGTGTTGGTTGAGACGAGGATCACTTCGGTCTCTTTGAATGCCAATGTAAGCGGTGTTCCTATCGCATCAGGGCACTGTTCGGCGAGGAGGAGGTGAAAGTTATCCTTCCCCACGGCAACCGTGAGGATACTCAAATGGTCTGAAGATGTGATGGCGGTTAGGGTGGAGGGGAGTGTGTTCATAAAGGCTCAATTCTCACTTTGATATCGGCGCTCTGTGCGTTATACGGCGATGAGGTGACGATCATATCGACACCCGTAGCCGCATACTCGGCGATATTTTTGGCACTGATTCCCCCCGTAGCAATAAGGGTGATATGAGGATAATCGGTTCGGAGGATGCGGACGGCATCGGAGAGCTTGCTCAAGGGAAATTTTTCCAACTGGAGGATATCAGCCCCCATCCGGGCAAATTTCAGCGCCTGAGTTATGTCTTCGGTCTCCATGACGATCTTTTTCTCCAAATTGGCTTTTTTAATTTTGTTCAATGCTGAGCCGAACGCTTCATCGGTAGGGAAGAAAACACGGTGATAATCGAAGATAAGGATCGATTCCGAAAGACCCAATCGGTGGGCAACTCCACCCCCTGATTCGACCGCTTTAATCGCGATTTTTTTCGTAAACGGGGTGGTTTTGCGGGTGGTGGCTACCACTATATCAGGATTGATACTACGGGCCAAGAGTACCGCTTCACGGGTATAAGTGGCAATACCGCTTGCGTAATCGAGGAGGTTTTGGACACTTTTCCAAATACGGTGGATATTTCCGGCTTCACCGTGGGCTTCGAGAAAGAGACTCTTGGGCGGGACGAGGGTTCCCGATTTGACGAACCCGTCGATTTCCAATCCGTACAGTCCGCACAGGCGTACCGCCTCTTCCATACACGAGACGACGAGAGGGCGCTCACGGGTAGCGAAAGTAATACGGGCTCGTTGATCGGAAATTTCCAAAGATGCGGTCGTTAGATCACCGTAGGGGACATCTTCGGCGAGGAGTGCTTCGAGTTCAAAATCATTGAGGGCAATCATATCGATGTCTCCCAGCCGATAAATGCCCAATTGACGGCACGGGGAGGGCGGTTTTGTCCTACGATCACCTCACGATAATACTCACGAGCTTTGTTCTGTTGTTCCTCATTCAACTCATGGACGCTCCAAAGCAATGATTCGATGAACTCATCTTCGGTATTGCTTCGAACACTTCCCCGTCCTGTTTCGATGTAATCGACACGAGGGAGATAGCCGTGAGAGTAGAGGATGATCGGAATATACCAATAATCGGGCTTGGTTTTTACCTTTTTCCCGATGAAATCGAGAATATTCATATCGACGAAACTCCCCCCGACTTTGTAGGTGAGATAACATGCCCTGCTTGCATGTGCCGACATTTTAGTGAGCGCCGCATCAACATCAGTAACCTCCATCGAGCGGGATGCGACGGCGATATCGATCTGCGGCAGGTGACTCCAGTCATCGTCCCAGCCGATATGATATGTTTTAATATTAGTTACCCCTTCTCTAGCGGCATAGGCTTTGAGCTCTTCGAGCATTAGCTCTGAGAAGTCGATGGCGATAACCTCTTTGACCTGTTTTGCAAGGGGGATTGCCAATGTTCCCGGTCCGCATCCGATGTCGAGAACCACTTCATCCCCGTTTAGCTTCATACGGGAGATAAAGTCGTTGACGTAGGGGCTGTTGATAGTTGAAAGTGCCATATCGGCTGATTTCTCATCCCAATCGGCACTGGTTTTGCCTTTAAAATCGGTGGTAGCTTTGTGTTCGCGGTACATGGCGGGAAAATTGATCGGTTCTAAAAACATTATTTTTCTTTACTCATAGATTTTGTAGTAGGTATATTATATCCGCTCGCTCTGAGAATCGATTGACTTTTTGCAGAACCCATAAAACGGAGAAACTTTTTGGCGGCGATCTGATTTTCGGGTGACCCGTTTTTGAGTCCGACCATTGCCTGATCGATTGGGTTATAGGCCTTACCATCCACTTCGACCCATTTGCCGACATTTTTCATCTCTGGAGAGAGGACAATCGATTTCGCCATAAACCCGACATCGACCGCTTTGGTGGTGACGTATGCGCCTACTTGAGAGATTGACTCGGCCGTGATGATTTTGCCTGCCGTCTTGTCGGCAACCTGATAGTATTTCATCGCGTTCATCGCTTCGATCCCGTACGGTGCCGTTTTAGGATTGGCGACAGCGATCTTTTTAACCGAAGGGTCGGCAACGATAGCAACGCCTTTTGAGAGATCGACTCCCGTATCGCTCCAGAGGATCAGTGTCCCGTACGCATACACCTGTGATGGCGTTGTCGTGTATCCGCTTTGAGCCAGTTTGGCAGGATACTCGACATCGGCGGAGAGAAACGCGTCATACGGCGCACCGCTCATGATTTGTTGAGTCAGTTTACCTGAGGCTCCGGTGATGATTTTGACATCGATTCCCGTATCTTTCGTAAACGCTTTAGCGATATCGGTAACAGCGTATTTCATATTGGCAGCAGCGGCAACCGTGATGGTTTGCGCCGCAAGAGCAGAGGCGAATGCGAGGGAAATGACGATAAGCTTGAAAGGCTTCATATAAACTCCTTTGTATCTGTTATGATATAACGATAAACGCAAACCAAACATTGCAAAAACGGTTCGCAAAAAATGAGACAATTTCATTATGTTTTGTAAGATATAACGAAATTATAAGGAAAATGGCTTAAAGTTTGTAGGAGAGTGATAAAGAAGGGTTATATGTATGGATATCGTATGTATCGTAATGAAACAGAAAACTATAACCCAATAATAATATGACTTGGAGAGATCAGGGCGTAGGCATTCATCCCCTCGGAGAGTCGCGCCGTATCTTTGGGATTCATCAGAGCGATCAGCTCGGTAAAGAGATCGAGAGCAAAGGTGATCTCATCCGTTTCATCTTGGGATTCGATACGGCTTATCGTCCCTTTTAGAGTGTTCATCGCTTCACCGCTTTTAGGGAGCGTGGTAACGATAGTGACATCGCTGGATTTGATGATGGCGTAGAGATCGCATCCGACACTAAGCCCCATATTACGGATCGATTTGAGAGTAATAACAGATTGGATCGTATGGCTTCCCGTCAGTGAGAGGGTGAGTACACCGTTAAGTCCTTTCTCTTCAATACTTAGAAGCGTTGCGGGGAGCTGATTTCGCGCACTGGTGGTGAGAAAAGTACGGCTGAGGATACGGGCAAGTCGTTCGGGATCATTGCCCGCTTCAGAAAAACGGTCGATAAACTGGCGATGAAGTTCGTTGAAACGGTGAAAGGTGGCGATGAGTTCGCGGGCATAGAGGGTTAGTTTCGTCCCTCCGCCCCCTTTGCCTCCCGTTGTCCGTTCTATGAGGGGGTGATCGGCGAGAAGATTCATCCCATTGATTCGTTCCCATGCCGCTTTGTAGCTCATCTTCATCTCTTTGGCGGCGGCATGGATAGAACCGATTTTATCGATATGCTCCAGCAGTTCGATTCTGCCTGCACCTAAAAAACTTTGCCCCTCTTTGGTGAGCCAGAAACGTCCGTCGATTTGCATTAGAGGGAAAAACTGTGTTTCATAGGAGGTTCGATGGCCTCGAGAGGATACGCACCGTTTAAAAAGAGGTGATTGGCCAATACCCCTTGCGCCAAAAGCATATCGGAACCGTCTTTATACGGCAGACCGCTCACTTTTATTTCGCGTAAAAACGGGGTCTCTTTACCGTAGATGACATCAACGGCCCCTTTTGAACGGGATAAGAGTTCTACGAGAAGCGCTCTTGGGATTGGCAACTCATCATCATTTAATCCAGCCGAGGTGGTATTGATAATAAGATCATATTCTGCGGCGGTAAAACCGTCCCAACAATATGCTTGTATCCCTTTTTGATGAAAAAAATCTAACCGTCCGGCTGATCGGTTCAGGATTGTAGGGGTGATTTCCCCGTGAGTCAGAGCGATGGAGAGGGCACGTGCCGTTCCTCCGGCACCGAGGATGAGGGCGTTACGTATGGGTCCGAACGATTGGATAGCACTCATAAAACCGTCCGCATCGGTGTTGTATCCAATCAATTTCCCTTTTTCCACGACGAGGGTATTGACGGCTTGTATCTCTTTGGCAATTCCGCGTACTTCATCACATTGCTGATAGGCTGCTTCTTTGTGGGGAACCGTGACATTTGCGCCGCTAAGAGCTTTGGCAAAAAAAACATCTCGCAGTTGTGATCCGTCTACAAGATGGGTACGACTGTAGCAAGCACAGACTTTGAGTGCTCTAAAAACAGAGTTATGCATCAGTGGTGACCTGGAATGGGCTATCGGATCACCAAAGATACTAAAGAGCTTCATTGCGCTTTAACCAAATCATCCAATGTACTGGTAAGGGCACCGAGTTTATTGGTCACTTCGAGATATTCGAGCTCATGAATTGAATCGGCAACAACCCCCGCACCTGCTTGCAAGATGACAAAATCGGGTTTAATCAGGGCGGTACGTATCGTAATAGCACTGTCCATGTTGCCGTCAAATCCGAAATACCCGATGGTACCGCTGTAAAACCCCCGCTTTACCCCTTCAAACTCTGCAATCAGCTCCATTGCCCGAATTTTCGGTGCACCTGTCATTGTACCGGCAGTAAATGTTGCGGCAAGGAGATCAAACATATCTTTGTTATCGGCGATTTGAGCATGAACATCGGAGACAATATGCATCACGTGCGAATAGCGCTCGACATGCATCATCTCCTCGACCCGTACGGTTCCGGTTTTAGCCACCCGTCCGACATCGTTACGACCCAAATCGATCAGCATTAAATGCTCAGCCAGCTCTTTGGGATCAGAGAGAAGCTCTTCTTCGAGTTCCAGATCGCGTTGAGCTGTTCCACCGCGTTTACGGGTTCCGGCGATCGGTCGGAGCAAGATGTCTCCGTCACTTAAGCGCACCATCACTTCAGGGGAACTTCCGACAATGCTGAAATCTTCGTATTCCATTAAATACATATAAGGGGATGGGTTTTTGAGACGTAAAACACGATAAAAACTAAACGGATCAACCTGAGCATGGCGGATATAGCGGTTGGTCATGAGGATCTGAAAGACATCACCGCTGAGGATCATTTTTTTGGATTCATCGACCATAGAGAAAAATTTTTCTTTGGTAAAGATGAACTCTCCACCCTTATCATTCTCGATTGTCTTGAGCGGTGTATAGTGATAGGGTGATTTAAGTGAGGTTTCAATCTCTTCAAAACGCCGAATTATTGAATCAACGCAGCTAAGCATCGTAATAGTTGCATTTTTATGGGAAACAACAAGGGCAAGTTTCGGGAGGATCAGATCCATATCGGGGATATGGGTTTGATCGGTAAGATTGTTCATTGAATCTTCAAGAACATGTTCAAAAACTTGCACCATATCGTATCCGATGTAGCCGATAAATCCGTCGATGTAACCGACACCAAGTTCACGCGCACGTTCACGATACGCAGATTGATCAAGTTTGTGATAATACTCTTTTAAAAAATCAAAAGGGGAGACATCAAGACGATTTGTATGACCTTGAATATCAGTATAAGTGGTTATTTTATCGCCATAAGTGATACGTTCACGTGCACCGATAATGATAATAGTATAGTTTCCTGCACTGTTTCCGGCACTTTCAAGTAAAAAGGTGACTTCTGAGGGGAAAAGGCTTTTAGCCTTTTCATAGACGGCGATGGGGGCGAATTGATCGAGAGAAAAATGGCGTGAAGATATCACCTTATCCCTTTGTTATGTATGCATTAGATTCAATGTTGCGTTTTACGGTTCCGAGAACATCCCGTGCCGCTTTTTCACCTTGGAACGGCCCAATCATGACTTTGGTCATTGACCCGCTTGGTGAAGTGATGTATTTCAGACCGCTCGCATTGAGGCGATCAAATAAAGCTTTATTCGGCTCTTTACTGAAAGATCCTACTTGGATGTAATAGGTTCCTTCGGTTGAGGCGGCTTTAGCAGCAGGTTTTGCAACCGGCTCAACTGCCGTTTTTTCAGCGGTTTTTTGTACCGGAGCAGCAGCTGCTTTTACCGGAGTGGTTGCAGGTTTCACTGCCGGTTTTGGTTCCGTTGCAACTTTTTTAGGCTCTGAGGGTTTTACCGATTTAATGGTTGGTGTATTAACAACACTCGGGACAGCTTTAACAGGTTCTGCTCGCACCGTTTTAGGTTCCGGTTGAGCTTTTACCGGAACGGCAACGGCTTTTACCGATACCGGTTGAGGTTGTGCTTTTGGAACCGTTGTAACTACGGCTGGTGCAGTCGTCGTGAGCGGCTTGGCTTGTTGTACAGGAACATTTTGCTGAGCAGTTACAGGTGCTGATGAAGGTTGAGCAGCTGTTGCACTTGCTGGAGCATTCTGGAATGACTCTTGTTTGATCTTTTGGGCGATTTGTCCTAAATCTTGGGAAGCACTTTCATTGCCGCCTTCTTGGATCACTTCTACCGGTTCAAAAAGAGGGTCATCGATCACTTCAGTCGGTGATGAAGGCTCAGGTGGAACTGCCGCTTGCGGCGCTCGCTCATCGCTTTCACTTTTGAGTGAGTTCATAATGACCAAAACAATGATTAAAATCAAGGTAAGTGCAGCAATTGCTAACAAAAGTTTTTTGGTACTTGAGCCCGATCCGCTTTTATTGAGGATGATGTCGTTGAGTTCGTTTTTTTCTTCCATTGTGTATCCTTTGGATGGCTTTGCTTACATGTGCTTCGACCACGAAGCTCCACGCTCTTTTGCGTAAACCTCGTAGGGAAGATTGAGAATATTGTATTCCATTGGCAAATCGAGCGTTGGAAACATTCGCCACTGTTTTGGTTGTTTTGCGGCTAATTTCATGGAAATCATTTTACCCAGTTGATTGGCTTCTTGTAAAGTCGTATGCCCTTTATGGATATAAACATGCAGGTGCCCCGGTGTTTTTGTCTCAAAAGCGGTAAAATTGATAAATCCCTCTTCACGAAGAAGGAGTTGGGTTTTGTGGTAAAAACGCTGAGGATCGTTGCCGTTGTAATCGATAACGATATTTTCTACTTTATCGAATTTATTAATCAAAGAGTGGGCAACGGTAATCTGCTTTTTGAGATGTTGATCAATAATGGTTTGGGTCAGAGATTTATCAATTTTTTCGTATTTATTAAAAAAAGTACGCCCTTTAAAATCGAGTTTATCAACAACATTATCATGTTTCAGCCAGTAATGATCTGAAATCATTTTGATCAGTTTCATATCCATCGATGTCATGGGCACTACCTCTTATTAATACGTAGATTGTTGATAGATAACAAAGTTTTTAGCTAATGCTTTCAACTCTTCTTTGATAGCGGCTTGTTTAGCTTCGTTTTCAATATCATCCAAAACATCGGCAATACGGTTGGCGATGAGTTCGAACTCTTTCTCTTTCATACCGCGTGAAGTTAACGCAGGACTTCCGATACGGACCCCTGAAGTCACAAACGGAGAACGTGTTTCACCCGGAACAGTATTTTTATTAACCGTAATTCCGGCTCGTCCAAGGGCTGCATCTGCTTCTTTGCCGCTGAACGGTTTATTCAAGAACGACACCAAGATGAGATGGTTATCGGTTCCGTCACTGACGATATCATATCCGCGTTTCATTAACACGTCCGCAAGAACGGCAGCATTTACTTTGACCTGTTTGGCGTATATTTTCCATTCAGGAGAGAGATTGAATTTAAATCCAACCGCTTTTGCCGCGATAACGTGAACCAACGGTCCACCTTGAAGAGCAGGGAAGATCGCAGAGTTAATTTTTTTCGCAATTTCCTCGTCGTTCGTCATGATCATACCGCCGCGAGGACCAGCGAGGGTTTTGTGTGTCGTTGTTGTTACAACATCCGCGTAAGGGAATGGGCTTGGATGCTCACCCGCACATACAAGACCGGCAATATGCGCGATATCGGCGAATAAAATTGCTCCAACGGCATCAGCGATTTCACGGAACTTAGCAAAATCGATTTCACGAGCGTAGGCTGAAGCACCGCACACGATGATTTTTGGTTGAACGATTTTAGCGATGTCCATAACACGCTCATAATTGATACGACCGTCAAGCTCTACACCGTAGGAAAAACTGTGGTAGTTTTTACCTGAAAAACTTACTTTTGAACCGTGAGTCAAGTGTCCGCCGTGGCTGAGATCCATACCGAGAAGTTTGTCTCCGGCTTGAAGTAATGCCGCATAGACCGCACCGTTTGCCGATGAACCTGAGTGGGGCTGAACATTGGCAAATTTACAACCGAAGAGTTCACACGCACGATCAATCGCCAGTTGCTCAACACCGTCTGCGTATTC
>Ga0074197_1001654_pt1 | contig 17929 bp, 19 predicted proteins | sample EPASupsiteSAE305_FD_64526 | JGI IMG/M metagenome (GOLD analysis project Ga0074197, IMG submission 64526) | Bioremediated contaminated groundwater microbial communities from EPA Superfund site, New Mexico - SAE3-05 reassembly with SPADES | ecosystem: Environmental > Aquatic > Deep subsurface >...
GTCATGACCCTGCCCAAAGAACTGCAAGCCGGCATCACCGCGAGAATCAAAGTCTTAACTAACCTAAAAGTTGACGAACACCGCCTTCCGCAGGACGGCCGTTTTAAAATCGCCAACGCCGACTATAAAATCTCTTTCCGCGTTTCCATAATTCCGACTTTTGACGGGGAAAAAATCGTCATGCGCCTTTTAAACGAGAAATCCCAGGTTTTAAGCCTGGAACAGCTCGGACTGCAGACGCGATGCCTGGAAATGGTTAAGGCGAATATTAGCAAGCCGCAGGGCATGACTCTTGTAACCGGGCCGACCGGTTCAGGAAAAACTACGACCCTCTATACTATTCTTAACATGCTTAACCGGCCGGAGGTGAACATATCCACGATTGAAGATCCGATTGAATATCGCATGCCCCATGTCAATCAGTCGCAAGTCAACCCGAAAATCGGCTATACTTTCGCCCTGGGGCTCCGGGCGTTTTTACGGCAGGATCCGAACATAATCATGGTCGGGGAAATCCGCGATTCAGAAACCGCGGAAATCGCCGTGCACGCCGCCATGACCGGGCATCTTGTTTTATCAACTCTCCATACCAATGACGCTCTTACAACCCTGCCCCGGCTTTCAGAAATGGGGGTGCCGAGCTTTCTCCTCGCCTCAACCGTAAATATTATCATCGCCCAGCGGCTGGTAAGGAAAATTTGCCCCAACTGCATCCAAAGCTATAACCTGTCCGGCGATACTATCGCTGATATTGAAAAACAGCTGAACATAAAAAATATCCTTTTAACCCTCCAGAAAGAAAAAGTCATTTCCGACGCGAAAAAAGGCCTCGCTTCTATGCTTTTTTATCGCGGCAAAGGCTGTGTTAAATGCAAAAATTCCGGCTACAAAGGCCGGATCGGAATTTACGAGATTTTTGAAGTGAACGACGAAATTTCCGGCTTGCTCCTGAAAAAAGCCGATTTGTCCGTAATTGGGGAAACAGCCCGCAAACAGGACATGTTATACATGGTTGAAGACGGATTTATCAAAGCCAAGAACGGCATAACCACCCTGGAAGAAGTCCTGAGAGTAACGAAAGAATAGTTCAAAATTCAAAATTCAAAAAAATTTTTAGTCCGTACTTTTAACTAATATTATGTCCGTAAACCTAAAAAACGTCCAGCCCGCGCCGGCAGAAAAGCCAAACCTGGAATTCGTTCAAAAATTAAACAATTTTCTCTTAAAATTTTCTTCGGTTCCGGCAAAGGAAAAGCTTTTTTTCTTAAGGAACCTCGGGGTCATGCTTAAGGCCGGGATCGCCCTTTCCGCCGCCTTAAAAACTTTAGCCCGCCAGACCGAAAGTAAAAAATTCAGGGGCATCCTTTACGACGTGGCTTTAAAGGTGGAAAAAGGCGAGAGTTTCCATGAGAGCCTGAGGAGCCATGAAAAAATTTTCGGCGAACTGTTTATTAACATGATTGAAGCCGGTGAAGTTTCCGGAAAGCTGGAGGATGTTCTCGGCCAGACATACATCCAGGCGAAAAGAAGCCATGAACTAAAATCAAAGGTAAGGAGCGCGCTGGCTTATCCGATAATTGTTCTTTTTTCCATGTCCGGCATCGGCGTGTTCATGATTATTTTTGTTGTCCCGAAAATCACCGATATGTTCGCCGGCTTCGGCGCCGAACTGCCCCTGCCGACAAGGATCCTTATCGCCGTATCCAACGGCATTGTCGCGAACGGCGTTTTAAGCGCGATCCTGTTCATCGGCGCTATTATTTCATTAACCGCGATCCTCCGCACCCGGAGAGGAAAATTTTATTTTCAATATATTATGCTTCATTTTCCGGTTTTCTCGCCCATAATAAAAAAAATCAACCTGGCGAACTTCGCCCGGGTGCTCGGCTCGCTTTTAAAAACCGACATAATGATCATAAAATCTTTTCAGATCGCGGCCAATGTTTCCGCTAATCTCCATTACCGGCAGGCTCTTAACGACGCGGGTGAAAAAATAAGGAAAGGCGGAAAAATCAGCGAAACCCTCATGGCTTATCCGGCGCTGTTCCCTCCCCTGGTTACGCAGATGGTGGCGGTCGGCGAAGAAACCGGCGAACTGGACAGCGTTCTCGGCGAGCTGGCGGAATTTTACGAAGAAGAAGTTTTTCAGATAATGGAGACTCTGCCATCGCTAATTGAACCTTTGCTCATTCTTGTTCTCGGTTGCGGCATCGGCACCATGGCTGTGGCGATAATCATGCCCATGTACAGCCTGACGACAGCGATCTAACAACTTTATGCTTTTCCGCCAAAGGCGTCCGCCCTTGGCGGACAGGGATTCTTGCCCGCCTCCGGCTGGGCGCCTCTGGCAAAGCACTATTATTATGCGTCCGCAAAAAGGATTTACTATTGCTGAAATATTGGTTGTTGTCTCCGTAATGGCGCTTCTGACCGCTATTAGTATTCCCCTTCTCGCGAGATTCCAGCCCAACTTAAAACTGAACGGCGCCGGCCGGATGCTTGCCGCCGATCTCCGGCTCGCCCAACAGCTAACAGTAACCGAGCAGACAATCCATCTCGTTTCTCTGAATATTAGCGGCGGCGCTTATGATATTCTTTCTCTGGGAGCGGCAACGACGACCGTAAAAAGCGTGACTCTTCCGACGGATGTCTCTTTTGACACGGCCAGCACGACCGTATCCGAAATCCGCTTTAATTCATACGGCGGAGCGAGCGGCGAATCAGACGGCCGGATCCAGCTAAAAAACACAAACGATAAAGAGCTGATTATTAATATAAAAGCCTCGGGATATGTTGAAATTAAGGATTAGTCAAAAAGGCTTTACTGTCCTGGAAATAATGGTTTCCATAATGATTGTCGCGCTGGCGTTTACCGGGATTATGCGGTCTTTTCCCTTTGGGCTCGCGATAAACCGCGAAGCGGAAAATTCCACGCTGGCATCTTTTTTAGCCCAGTCAAAAATTGAGGAAATTCATTCTCTTTCTTACGAAACCGTCACTCCCGGCGTAATTGAGGAAAAGCACCGGCTGTCGGAAAATCAGAACGATTACCTTTACGGCTTTCAGCGCGAAACTGAAACCTGGTTTGTTGACGGCAATCTCGCGGTTTCAGCCACTGACACGGGACTGATTAAAATGACGGTGACCGTATATTACACGGACGCGCTTTTCAAAACTGATAAGAGCTACGCGGTTTCCACCCTTATTGCCCAAAGATAATTTTATTTTAAAATTCTATCGGCTGACGCGTTAATCGCGCCGGCAGGTTAAAAAAAATCCGTGATTATTAAAGCCGATGATAATTTTAAACGCTCCGGAAAACGGGGATTTACCATACTGGAAATTCTGGTGGCGGTTTTTCTTTTTTCTTTTTTAATGGTCATGACCGGCGAAAGCTACCTCTTGGCTCAGCGCGCGTACAAAAAAGGGGCGGTAGAGGGCGAGCTGATCCAAAACGTCCGGGTTTCGGTTGACCGCATAACCCGGGAAATCCGCCAGTCCGAAGGCATCATCACCGTTCTTCCGCCAACCGCTGACGACCCGCTAAATCCTCCGGCTAACGAATTTATTATCAGGGACGGCCATACCCCGGAAGTGGCGAGCTATATCCGCTACTATCTAGAGAACAATAATCTGATGCGCCGGCATTATGGCTATTATTTCAGTGATAACCCCGGAGTTTTTGTTACTTCCGAAGCAACCGACGAATTCGGCAACGCGCCGCTTATTGAATTTTTTTCCGATGATGTAATCGGCGAATATTTTGCGGGTTTGGATTTTTACGGTTCCGGCGGACTTATAAATATTAATTTGCGGCTCTTAAAGAATGGACGCTCCCTGGATATGACAGTAAGCGTTTACAGCCGGAACGAATAAAAATTATTTTTATAGCTTCATATTCCATATTCTAGCGACTGCCATATGATTGACTGCCATGGCGTAAAAAAAATCTTAAACGGCAAAGGCGCGGCTCTGATTGTTACCGTGCTTTTAACCATGGTAATCCTTTTATTGGCCGTTTATTACCTCAGCTTCAGCCTGACGGAAAAAAGAATTGCTAAAAGCCAGGTTTCCGGGGTAAACACATATTATCTCGCCGAGGCCGGGATTGCCGACATGGTCTGGAAATTAAAAAATGACGAAAGCTATAAAAATAGCTTTGAGACCAATCCAGCCTGGACAGCGTCTTTTTCCCGGACTAATCCTTTCGGCGCTGGCGCGGGGTCTTATACGGTCACGATCGCTAATTCATCCTTAGCGCACGGGGAAATCATTTCTACCGGACAGGTTGATATTGGCGGCGGTAAAATGAGCCAAAGGATAGTCAAAACCACTGTCTTTAAAGCCATGGGAGAGGGCTCAACCCTTAACACCTCAGGTTACGCCGACGGGAACATCAGCATAACTGGAAGCCGGGTAAACTTTTACGGCGGTAATGTCCACTCAAACGGCAATATTCTTGTTACCCTGCTAAGCCGGGTTAGCGTAAGCCATGACCTGAACGCTACCGGTAATTTTAATGAAGCCTGGTTTTCCGATGTTAATGTTGCCGGCGCGATTCATGCCCATAACAGCCCTTACACTCCGGCCGCTGAGGCAATCGCCATGCCGGCTATTGATTTTGATTCGGATGACCCAAACTCTCTTAAAAATCGAGCCACCGTTACTTATACCCCGGCTCAATTTAGCACTCTTTTGAATAATAGCCAAAATATTACTCTGCCCGGCCCGATTACTTTTGTCTCGGGCGACATAGATATTAAGGGAAACCGCGATCTAACTATAAACGGGCTGTTAGTATCCCAAAGAGATATCGCGATCGGGGGAGATGATCTTTGTCCCGGTTCCCGTTGCGGAAGAAGCATGGTAACCGTTAACCATACTGAAGGAATTCCGTCCGGAATGGTAGCTAAAAGAAAAATTCAATTTGGCGCTTATACCGAGGGCGCGAACATCAACGGCCTTTTATACGCTAATGACCAGCTTGACGTAGGAAGCCTGCCAACAGAAGGATTTGATATTGTTGGCGCGGCTGTAGCTAGAAAATTATCAATCTTCAGCTGTTTACAAACGTTAAATATTACTTTTAACCCGGACAACATCCTTGAACTCAGCGGCGGCGGCGCTGAGTTTTCCCCGGTAATTACGGTTGAACATTGGGAAGAAGAGTATTAATGTGGTATAATTAGAATATGTTTTTTTCCCCTAAAACAGTTTATCCCATCGGCCTGGACATTTCCGATCTTACGGTTAAAATGGTTCAGCTGACAAAAATAAACGACAAGATAAAAATCAACGCGTTCGGTCGGGCCGAACTCGGCGCTAAGGTAATGGAAAACGGCGATATCATGGACGAGGAAAAACTCGTTAAAGAGATTGAGAAGCTTATTTCCAGCCCCGAATACGGCAAAATTAATTCTGATGAGGTGATTGCCTGCCTTCCTGAATCGCGGACTTTTATCAAGCTGATTTCGGTTGAAAAAAAGAAGCGCGTTGAAGACGCTATCAAAGAAGAAATTGAAAGGGAAATTCCCTATTCCATAAGCGACCTTTATTATGACTACCAGGTAATGGAGCCGGGAGTTAATTCTGACCTAATCCTTATCGGCGCCGCTCCCAAAGCCGTTGTTGATAAGTTCACCGACATACTTGACCGGCTAAAACTGTCGGTAATCGCGCTGGAAATTGAGCCGGTAAGCATCTGCCGGGCGGTTCTTTCCGAGGAAGGCCTTAGGCCGAAAACGCGGGAAAAAACCAACTATTGCGTTTTGGATATCGGGGCGCGGCACGCGAGCCTTACAATTTATTCCGGCAACTCCATTTTATTTTCCCTGAGTCTGCCTTTTTCCGGCGAAGAAATAACCGATATCATCGCCTCAAAAATAAAACTGAACCGCGAGCAGGCGGAAAAAGCGAAAATTATCTGCGGACTGGATATGGCTAAAGCCGAGGGCGCGGTAAAAAATATTCTTTCCGATGAAATCAGAAAGCTCACCGTCAGGATAAAAGAAAGTATTGACTTTTTCCTTTCCCGTTATCCGGAGCGCGGGGCGATAACTAAAATCATCCTCTGCGGCGGCGGAGCCAATATCAAAGAATTGCCGATTCTTTTAAAGAACGAGCTTGGGATTAGCGTAGCGCTTGGTAACCCGCTTTTGAACATAAGCGGGGATCAGAAAAATCCAGCTAAAATGTTTATAGAAAAATTCGCGAAAACCTGCCAGCCCCGCGACAAGAAAAAATCTTTGGCAGAGGGAAAGCACCTCTTATCAGGCAAGGAACAGTCTTACGCGACCGCCCTTGGGCTGGCGCTCAGAGACATTTTTATTAACGATCTCTAATCCCCTTTTTCGGCTGGCGGCGGGAAATTTTTTGGTCTTAAGCGAATATGATAAAACTAAACCTGGTTTCTGAAAATCTGAAAAAAGAAATAAAGCTAAGGCGCGTTTACGGCATAATTAAAAAAATAGCCTTTATTTTTTTATTCATAACAATTATTTACGCCGTGGCGCTCCTTTTTTCCTCCATGCTTATTGCCAATAGTTTTGAAGAAACCGTAAGCCAGACTACGCTAATTACGAAGAACGCCCAAAACTACAACAACCTGATTCGCGACATAAACAGCCGGCTTTCATCCATTTCCGAGGCGCAGAAGAGTTTTATCCGGCTTTCCTGTTTTTTAAAAGACTTAAAAACATATTCCGGATCGAATATTTTACTAGATCAAATCACCTTTAACCGGGAAAAGTCATCAGTCGTCATGCGCGGCAGGTCAAAAACAAGGGATGAACTGCTGAATTTCAAAGAAAAGCTTGACAAGAGCGGATTTTTCTTAGCGACAGACCTGCCTTTAAAAAACCTCTTGATCCGCGAGGACATTGAATTTGAAATAACCGCTTCGGTAATACTTGAAAAATTTTAATACCATGATTGAATTTAAATTGAAAAAACTTGATTACCGGGGAAAAATAATCTTAATTTTTTCGGTTTTATCAGTTGTCGCGGCGATTATTATCGTTTTTGTCGTCATCCCTTCCATGAAAAAAATCAGTAAAATGAAGGAAGAAATTGAATTCCAGCGTGCTGATCTTGAAAAAAAATATTTTAAAATCCAGCGGTCAAAAAAAACCGCCTTAAACCTGGTTAAAACCGGGGAGAAAATGGGCAAACTAAACAGCGTTTTTATAAATGAAAATCGCGAATTGGAGTTTATCGCCCGGCTGGAAGAACTCGCTTCAAAAAATTCCCTTGCCCAGGAAATAAACCTTTCCGGCAAGGATAAGGCGGAGGAAGGAAAACCGCGGACAGCCAGCCTATACGTAAGGATTACCGGAAGCTACGACAATATCATAAATTACCTTTCCGGCGTGGAATCGCTTGAATATTATATTAACATTTCCGGATTGGAATTGACCGTTGACGATGAAAAAGGCGGATACAGCCTCTCATTCAAGGCTTTGACTTATTGGAACGTATTTTAGCCGGCGAAAAAAAATAATTCCGCGTTTTAATTAATCCGATTAATATTAAGAGCATGTTTATCCAATTCTTCCGCCACCCAAGAAACATTCTTTTGTCTTTCTACGTCTTTACTGTCATAGCCGGTCTTTCGGTATTTTTCCAGCTTTCGCTGTATCTTTACGAAAATATCTATAAAACCATTTACAACTCCGATCAGATACTGATTTTGCGGAGCATGGTAACGATTGAAGCGGTTGACATAGCTAAGCTAAACGAAGTTATGGAAAGCCTGGAAAATAAAAAAAAGTCCTGTTCCGACTCGGCTAGGGATTAGTGACAAGCTCCCCTCCCAAGCGACGATTAGGAGCGGGAGAGGGGATGGGGGTGAGGTGTAAGCCCGTGCTTTTCTTTTATAACGCGCAGGGCTTTTTTATACCTTTTTACGGCCGGAAGGAAAGGCAAAAGCCTATACGCGAATGACGGCAACCAAGCGGACATCGTGCCGCCCGGCCGGATTTTAAATAAAACCTCATCAACCCAGACGCCTTTTTTGCCGGCAGAGAGCATAGCCAGCCAAAGATCCCAGTCCTGGAATTTTTTTACGCTCTCATCCCATCCTCTCCGGGGCATGGCCTCGCGCCTTATTAAAGCGGTCGTATGGATAAACGGGCAGCTTTTTAATTTTTCCGCGCTAAAGCGTCCGGGGCAAAAGAGCTTTCTTCCCCAGTAAAAATTCGGGTAAGCGTAAGCGGCGTCTTCTTCTTTTTTCAGAGTTTTATAAAGGCGCTCTAAGGCCGCGCGTTCCAGAACCGCGTCCGCGTCGCAAAAAAATAAAAATTCCCCGACTGAAGCCCGAAAGCCTGTATTGCGGGCGGCCGGAGCCCCGAGGTTTTTTTCATGGCCAATAAAGCGAAAAGCTATTCCCTCTTTTTTATATTTAGCTTTCCAGCTTAAAAAAGTTTCGCGCGGATTATCACGGGAACCGTCGTCAACGATAATCACTTCAAAATCTCGGAATGTCTGCTCCGCAAGGCTCAAAAGAGCCTTATCCAGCTCCAAGGCGTGATTGTATAAAGGAATAATAACGCTAATCATAAAAAAACGGGGACAGGATTCTGTCCTGTCCCCGAATATCTTCGCAATATTATAAAACCGCTTCTTTAGCCGCTTTGGCTACCCTGAATTTAACTACGGTTTTAGCCGGAATGTTGATGGATTCGCCAGTGGCCGGATTGCGGCCGACGCGGGCGGAGCGCTGGACTTTTACCAGTTTTCCAATGCCCGGTACTACAAATTCACCATTCTTTTTCACTTCAATCAAAGCCAGTTCGGTAAACTTATCCATGAAATTGCCGACATCTTTCTTTGACATCCCGGTTTGGTTAGCCATAGCCTCCAAAATTTGGGATTTAGTCATTTTTGCCATAATTGTTAAATAACGGGCTTTTTCTCGCTCCTTAAGGCTCCTGGGAATAAGGCTCTGCCGCGAAAAATCGCAACGCGAATTTTCTAAGGCTTAGCCCTGCCTAAAAGAGTTTGTATTCAGCCTCGCTTTCATTAATTATATTTAAATTAATTTAAGGAGCTATGCTGTTATTATACACTAATTCCGAAGAAATGTGAATATTATGGGGGATTTTGTCAACCGGCGCGGGATGAGGGAACCCGCGCCCGGCTAATTCGCACGGGCGGAGGGAATCGAACCCCCAGTTCAGCTTTTGGAGAGCTGTGGTTTACCATTAACCGACACCCGCATTCAACCTAATCACTTTTCCAATATATCTTCGTATTCCAGCTCGTAGATATGCAATATGGTAACAGCCACCGATATTATCAAAGGTCCGAATACCACCCCCCAGAAACCAAAGGCCGCAACGCCGCCGATAATGGAAAAAATAATAAAAAGCGGATGAACCTGAGCTTTACCCTTTATAATATAGGCTCTGATAATATTGTCAATAACGCTTATTACTCCGAAGCCCCAAACTAAAAGGAAAATTCCCTGCCAAATACTGCCGGTAACTAAGAGGTAAACGGCCGCCGGAAACCAAACCGCGGCCGAGCCGATATACGGCAATGGTGACAAAATCACCATTATTACTCCGCCGATAAAGGCTGGCAGTCCGACAATAAAAAGTCCCAAGCCGCCGAGAATCCCTTGCATGGCGCTAATGACAAAAGTGGATACCATGGCCGACAGGCTTACGTCCTTGAACTTCTTAAAAATCTTTTCGTCGTATTTGTTCGGCAAAGGTGTCCAGCGCATTACCCTTTTAAGTATGGCTTCGCCGTCTACGAGGAAAAAAAACAAAGACAGGATAATGAGGACAAGCGAAAAAATAAAATTAGTCGTCCCTTTAACCAGTCCGGAAGCAACGGCAAAAATCCAGTTATTAACACCTTTAAGCGCTTCAAGAAGATAACTTCTTAAAGCCGCGTCCGAAAAGGAAAAACGGGCGAGATAGCGGCTGTGGATCAGAGCGTCTAGTTTGTCCTGACTTAAAAATGCCGAAAGATCGGCGTAAGACTCTATTAATTTCCGGGCGGCGTAAAATATGAAATTGGCGATTGGCGCGAGCGCGAATAGCGCTACGGCCAGAGTAATGATTAGAGCTGATGTTTTTTTTCGTCCGCCGAGAAACGCCGCGAGCCGCGTAAAAGCCGGGTAAAGGATGGAAGCGAGCACGCCGGCGATGATTATCTCAGGCAGCATGGGCCTGAAAATCATATAACAAAGGAATAGAATTCCGACGAGAATCAGCAAAAGAAAAACCCTGGGGATGATGGATTTTTCCATAATTTTAATTGCGAAATACCGCGTTCAGCGTTTCGCGCTATAATTATTACTTGGTTTCTTTGTGGGAAGTGTGCTTTCCGCAATGTTTGCAGAACTTTTTTAACAACAGGCGTTCTTTGAGAATTTTTTTATTTTTACGAGAAAAATAATTTACGCGCCTGCAGTCGCCGCACTCCATTTTTATCATGTTATCCTGGGACATAGTTATTTGTTTTTCAACCTGCCTGCCGGCAGGCAGGTTTTCAATTATCAATTTTCAATTTAATTTTAGCGCTCAGTCGGTTAATTTGTGAAAATTATCCGCGTTTGGCATTTTAATTGAACATTGGTAATAGGATGTTGGAAATTATTTAGTAATTATTTGACTGACTATTGATAATTAACTTCATACCCGATCGGGACAATTTCAATCCAGGTAGTTCCCGCGTTAAGCTCGATTTCCCGGCCATCAGCGTAAAACCAGGCGATTTTTGAATTCTGGTTTTTCTTTTTCCAAACCGCGTCAGCGCAAATTCCGTCGAAGCATGCCTTAGCCTTTCCTTCGCCAATATCAGCGATTTCCCTTCTTCCGTACTCATCAATTACCGCGCTCCGGACAAAGCGGATTATTACGTTTTTCGCTCTGATTTCGCTTTTATCCTCGTTAAGATGGGGCACTTTACCCTGGGTTCTCGCGTAATCGTTACTAAGCTTATCATACTTCCAGCCGACTGTAAAATCATTTCCCTTAAAAAACACGGTAATTTCCGAATTTTCCGGCCGAGCGCTAGCCAACGCTTCTTCTTTATACTTAAACGGCGCTATCACCGCCTGTCCTTTGTTTTCAATTCTTTTCCGCGCGATATATTCCGAGAGCCTGGCGCCGGACGTATAAACATTATGCGGAGCCAGCCGCGAACCATCCCGCCAGAAACTTCCGGCATTATAGAATTCGTTTAGATCAAAAATATCCGCGCTATAAATTTTTTTCAGCGCTTCGGGACTGCCACCGCAATGAACGTAGAGCGCCTTGAATTCTTCGGCCCAGCCGACGTAATAAGGCCGCGCGCTTCTTATCGGACCGATTTTAGGAATATTTTCCGTATCCGCGAATACAGCCAAAAATCTCGTTATTCCGCCTTCGGCCTCGGCCTCGTAAACAAGGCTGGCGCGCGAAAGCCCGGATGGCGGCCGAGAATCAGGATGGTTTTCAATCATCACCGCGATTGGCAGTAAATCTTCCCTTCCCAAAGGCGCTTTTACGCCGTCAATTATCCGGATGGCTGTTTCTTCGGCAATATCTTCTTCCGGCGCGCTATTCAAAGCGCCAGCTTTAGACTCATTCCCGGAGATTTCCTTGCCGCTTATTCCCTGCCTGATCCGGTTTCCGGCAAAAAATCCCAGGGCGATTATTAAAATCGCGCCGGCTAAAAAAGGCCATATTTTTTTTAATCCCTCCAAATCTCTAAAACTCATTTTACGATTGTTACTTTTTCTCAGCGGGTTTTTCCTCGCCATCGCCCGGCTTCTCTTCTTTACCTTTGCCGATAACCTCAACGTTTTCAACGTTTACCGCCGCAATCGGCTCTTCTTCAACCCTGGGCGGCACAACGCTCGCGACAATGACTTCGCCGTCGGTAATAGCCTTAATCCCCTGGGGAAGCGCTATGTCGCTTACTTTAAGGAAATCCTCTAAATTTTCCATCCGGGAAATATCAATATTGATTTCATGAACAAGGTCTTCCGGAAGACATTCAATCTCAATGGAATCAAGATTTTTAATTAATGATCCGCCCTGCTCTTTTACGGCTTTGGACTCGCCAATAAACGCCAGCGGAATTTCAGTAACCACCTTCTTCTTCATGTCAACCCGAAAAAAATCAACGTGGTTTAGCCGGTCTTTCACCGCTTCTTTTTGCACGTCGTAAATAAGGACTTTCACCGGTTTGTCCGAATCAATCGCGAGTTCTAAAAGAGTATTTTCTCCGGCCTGCTTATAAACTTTTTCAAATTCGCTTTTTAAAACCTTAAGCGCGCGAGCCGGTTGTTTGCCGCCGTAAAGCACGGCTGGCAAATAGCCAGCTTTGCGGATAGCTTGAACCTTGCCGTTTGTTTCCTTGCGCTCAAAAGCTTTGAGACTGATTGTCTTTTCCATATTTATTTTTTACAAACCAACGAATCATGCGATAATTGGCGCGAATACATAAATCAACTATTCGTGAAATTCGTTGTATGATTCGTTGATTCGTTAATGTTTAATAATTAATCCTGCTCCTGATTATGATGCTTTCCATTATCCCGACAAGAATCAGGCTGGAAACCAGCGCTGATCCGCCGTAGCTTACGAAAGGCAACGAAATACCGACCACCGGCAGGAGGCCTATGTTCATACCAATATTAATAAACATTTCAATAAAAATCAAGCTCGCCGCCCCTAAAATGAAAAAAATGCCCGCGTCATCTTTTAAACGCCGGGTTAAAATCGCGCTCCGGTACAAAAAAACCGAGAAAAAAGTTAGCACCAGCCCGACCCCGAGAAGTCCGAGTTCTTCGGCAATTACAGCGAAAATAAAGTCATTCTGGCTTTCCGGAAGAAATCTTAGCTGGGATTGCGACCCAAAACCAATACCCCGGCCGGCTACCCTGCCCGCTCCGACCGCGATCATGGCCTGATTAACATTATAGCCTTCCTCCAGGCCTCTTGATTCTGGCCGGGCAAAGGTCATAATTCTTTCTTTTTGATAAGGTTTTAAGTAAAAAAGCCAGCCAGCTCCGGCAAAAATAATCCCGATTAAAAAAATAGTGATGAAGTATTTTTTGCCGTAACCCGAGAAAACCAGCATGGCAAGCCAAAGAAGGATAATGATCATAGCTGAACCAAAATCCGGCTGAGCCATAATCAGCCCGGCGATAACTAAAAGGAAAAATAGAGAAACAATAAAATTTTTAAGCGGCTTTTGCCTGAAATTCGCTCTTGAATAATAATAGGCGAAAAATAGTATTACCGCGATTTTAGCGATTTCCACCGGCTGAAAACGGACTCCGGCAAAATCAAACCAGCCTTTGGTGCCTCTTACCTCAGTTCCAAAAAACAAAACCGCGATCAGAGTGAGCGCGGTAAAAGCGTAAATATAGGGCGAAAACCCTCTTAAATCGCTAAAATCCACAAAGGAAAAAAAGAAAAGCAGGATCAGCCCGGCCAAAGCGAAAATAAATTGCTTTTTAAAATTATCAAGACTCTGATCACCCTGGCCAAGCGATACGCTGTAAATTTCCACCAATCCGTAGGTAACAAGCAACACTACCGGAATAAAAATTATCCAGTCAAAATTTTTCAGGCAGATAATTATTTTTTTTAGCATAAAACAAGGCCGCAAGAAACAGGCAGGAGGTTAGAATTTTACTGCCGCGAGTAAAATAAGCGCGGTTATTGCCATCCCTGCTCAGAAACAGGTTGTCCTTCAAAATCCATATAAATATCATCCCTCATGATATTGAGGCTAGGAATGATCTTTACCTCAGACGCGGAGGAAATGGAGGTCGGCCAGCTCATGGCTATATCGTAGCCAGCGCCGGACATAAAATTGTCCTTAGTATAAGAAGAAACGCTTACAACCCGGCCTCCCTGGTATAATAGCGCGAGAAAATCCACGCTCCAGTAATTATAAGCGGTTTTATTGGTTGCGGCAAACTGAACATTAACGAACCTGATTTTATCGTCCGGCGACCCGTCTTTCCCAAGGCTGAATTTAATATTCTCCACCGGAAAATTTATATGTTCGCCCTTAAATATTTGCCAGTCAGGAATCTCTTTAGTTTTAACCGGATGCCAGCTAATGTTCTTTATAATAAATTCCGAATTAAAAGGAAAGCTTTCCAGCTCCTCGGACAAGGCCATAAACATTTTTTCTTCGCCCGGAAAAATAAAATCATTTTTTTCCGTTAAGTCCGCGCCGCTCGTCCGAAAAGCGTAGGTTATCTCCGCCCAATGCCTCGGGTTTGGGTTTTTTATTTCAGCTAAAAAATCATAAGTTTTGGCCGTGCCGTTGGCTAATACCTGAACTTTGCCGGTTTCCAAAGGTTTGGGTTGCTGGCTTTCAAAATATTCATGATCCATTGCTCCGGTTTTTACCAAATTGTCCACCAAAACCTGATCTTCACTCATGCCGATAAAAATATAGCTTAAAAATCCGTAAAAAAAATAACCCCAGCTAAAAACCGCAACCGCGATTAAAAATCCGATCAAAGCTTTGCGCAGGCGTTTAAGGTGCAGAATATACCAAAGCCCAAAATTAAGCTTTTTGTCCGTTATTCCCATCGGGTCTTTATAAGCCGGCGGCAGAGCCTTAGATTTTTTACCAGTGTTTTTTTCAGTCACCTGTTCCATAATTATAAATCAGGCTGAAATTAAATTATTCCGGCCTCAAATCAATTATAGCAAATTCTCGGACTTTATCCAATTTATTCCATCGCGCTAAACTCGCGGCAATTCTGGATGAATGTTTGGACGAATAATACCCGAGCTCTTCGTCAGCTTCCCGCTCAATCCGTTCGGCCGCGTTCAGGGCTTTTATAATTTCACTGTTCAGTTTTCCGTCTTTATCCGCCTGGCCTTCTAAAGCCGCCTTAAGCGCCCATGAATCTTCCCGGAGTTTTTTATACATTTCAACGCATTTTACGTCCTCTCCCCGGGCTTCAAATTCATCGGCCTTAATCCTAATAGCGTTAACCTGATTGTTAATATTTTCCATGGCCTGACTGATTCCCCGCGCGGTTTTTTCCGCGCCAGCACTCTTCTCGCTCTTGCCGGGTTTTACTAAAGCTGAAATCTCGTCAATCCTTCGGTCAATCGCTTTTTCCCGCAGACTGAATTTTTCATCCTCGTCCCGGGTCATGGATATATTAAAATTATCGCCCTGAATCTTTACCGGATATAAAAGGTCGCCAGGGAGACTCGCTTTTGAAGCAAAAATCGTTCCCGCGCCGGAAAAAATGAAAATCGCGAGCATTGCGAAAGTATAGGCCGGAATAAATCTTCTCACAATAAACAAATCCTTGATATCCTGCCAAAAGCTTTTTATTCCCGCCCCCTGCCTTTCCGCAGGCCTCTCGTAAGGATAGGCTTTCATGTAATCCATTAACACCTGCCGCGCGTCCGTAAGGCAATCCTCGTTAATCGGACAGCTCCGAAGATTCTCTAACATTAATTTTAATCTTTTCTCGCTGGTCATATTGTTCTTTAACCTTGTTTTTTAAGGTTTTCATTCCTCTATGTATAATGACGTAAACGTTGGTTATTGTTTTACCGGTAATACTCGCAATTTCATTTATACTAAGCTGGTCAAGGTATTTGTAAATTATCATTTGCCGCTGGTCTTCGGCTAATTCTGAAAGGTATTTTTTTATTATTTTCAGATCCATGTCCCGGTCAATTTTATCTTCCAGGTGATCATTTCTCTCGTCCGGCAGATTAAAAGCCTCCTCTAAATCAACGGAGGGCGGTTTTTTTGTCCGGTAATGGTCTATAACCATATTGCCCGCCACCCGGTAAAGAAGGCTCTTAAAGCTGTCTACTTTCTTCCCTTTCCGGACATACTGCCAGGTTCGGAGAAAAGTTTCCTGGAGCATTTCCTCGGCTAAAGCGTTGTCGTTTACCCGGTAATATATGTGGCGAAGTATGTCTCTGGAAAATTGGTCATAGGCGGCGATGAATTCTTTTTCAGCAGAATTATTCTGTTCCATAGCCTGAATTATGCTTTTCTATCATTAATATTTTATGAAGCAAAATGACCCCGCCCCGCCTGCCGGGGAGGGGCGGGCAAACCGGACTGTAAAACATTTTCCCGCGCTTCGTCAGGATATTCAGTTAATTAATAAGCAATAATCTGCAAAAAATCATATGAACAATTTAAAAAAGAAAATCGTATACCTTAGTCTTCTCGGCTTGCTGGCAACAACCGGAACCGTAGCTCTCGCAAGCGAAGGAAGAAGAGGCGGAGAGTTAAGGAGATCGGATGATGACGGAGTCCGGCAAAGAGTCCTTAGAGTAAGGGATTTAGAAAGAAAAGATACTGACGATAGATTTGACGACCATGGCGGACTGAGAGGCGTAAGAGGAAACCAATCTGTATTTGAGGATAACAGCGGCCGAAGCGAAAGAACAATCTTTGATGACAATTCCGGCAGAAGAACCGACGCGAGAAGCATAGATGATTCCGGACGCCATGGAGACGACTTCGGACTGAGGAAGTTTGACGACAACGGCGGAAGAAGATAGCTGGCATTTTAAAAGAAAAAACCGTCCCAAATAAAATGGGCGGTTTTTTTGTCGCTCCAAACATTAACGACCTTGCAATAGGGCGGTATTTTTGATAGAATTAAGAAAGGATATTTACCCCTTAATCGGGTTATTTTTATTTTATTTTTTATGGCCAAAGACAAAACAAAAATCAGCAATTACGATGCCAGCTCCATTACCGTTTTAGAAGGGCTTGATCCGGTTCGGAAGCGGCCGGGCATGTATATTGGTTCAACCGGCGCGACCGGCCTGCACCATCTTATCTGGGAAGTCGTTGACAACGGGATTGACGAAGCCATGGCCGGGTTTGCCGATAAAATTGTCGTTACCCTTACGGAAGACGGCATGGTTTCGGTTTATGACAACGGCCGCGGCATTCCGGTCGGCATCCATAAAGTAACCGGCGTTTCGGCTCTGGAAACGGTTTTAACAAAACTCCACGCCGGCGGAAAATTCGGCGGCTCAGGCTATAAAGTTTCCGGCGGTTTGCATGGCGTCGGCGTAAGCGTTGTTAACGCTTTAAGCGACTACCTTAAAGCCGAAGTCTTTCAGGCCGGAAAAATCTGGACCCAGGAATATAAGCGCGGCATACCAATAAAAAAAGTAAAGCCGACCGGAACAACAAAAAAAACCGGAACGCAGATAACGTTTAAACCGGACAGCCAAATTTTTACCGAAACAACCGAATTCAGCTGGGGAACGATTATTGACCATTTCCGCCAGCAGGCCTATTTAAACCGCGGGGTTACCATAAAAATCCACGACAAAAGAAAAAGCCACCGCCCCAAAGAGTATGTCTATTATTTTGAAGGCGGCATCAAGGCCTATATCAACTCTTTAAACCGGAGCAAGAACGTAAAGAATCCGACTATTTTTTATGTTGAAAAAGAAATAAACAGTTCGGTCGTTGAAATCGCCCTGCAGTATAACGACGAATACAACGAAACCGTGCTCGCTTTTGCCAACAATATTCATAATCCCGAAGGCGGAACGCATATGGCCGGCTTCCGCGCCGCCCTGACCCGGACTTTAAATAATTACGCGCGGGCTCAAAACCTCTTAAAAGAAAAAGAAGAAAATCTTACCGGCGAGGATGTCCGCGAAGGTCTTACCGCGATCGTAAGCGTCAAACTCACTGAACCGCAGTTTGAGGGTCAGACTAAAGGAAAGCTTGGCAACGCCGAAATGAAAGGTCATACTGAGCAGGTCTTTTCCGAAAGTTTTGGCACATTTTTAGAAGAACATCCGCGCGAAGCCGAAGCCATAATCGCCAAATGCATATTGTCGGCGCAGGCTCGTATTGCCGCCCGCACCGCCCGCGCTACTATCCTCCGAAAAGGCGCTCTGGAAGGAATTACCCTGCCCGGAAAACTGGCTGACTGCTCCAGTAGAAA
>Ga0074197_1001655_pt1 | contig 17913 bp, 20 predicted proteins | sample EPASupsiteSAE305_FD_64526 | JGI IMG/M metagenome (GOLD analysis project Ga0074197, IMG submission 64526) | Bioremediated contaminated groundwater microbial communities from EPA Superfund site, New Mexico - SAE3-05 reassembly with SPADES | ecosystem: Environmental > Aquatic > Deep subsurface >...
AGCCTTTGCATTTTGGCTCGGCAAATATAACCAAGATGATGGCAATTACCATAACTATCATCTTTACATCACCGAATCGGTCTCCGGGCTATCTCCCGAAGCGGCAGTCAAATTTAACGGTGTCGATGTCGGAAAAGTTGAATCCATCCGTATCAATCCAAAAAATAGTGAAGAGGTAGAACTCACCCTCAAAATTGAAAAAGAGACCCCGATTAAAACCGACTCCAGTGCCGTACTCAAATTCTACGGAATCACCGGTCTGGCCTTTATCGAAATCATCGGCGGCTCCAAAGATGCACCGTTACTGACTACGAACGCTCATACATTCAGCACCATTCCCTCTTCCCCCTCGCTGATTAAACGACTCGATGAATCGTTGAGCAACGTTGCTTCCAAACTCTCGACCACTCTTGATCGTGCCGATCGGATTTTCAGTGATAAAAATGTCGATAATATCGCCCAATCGTTGGAAAACTTACGCTCACTCACCGCCCAAATCGATGGCTATCAAAATGAAATTCAAACCTTATTAGATCGAAGTATAGCGCTTGAGGCCAATGCCACCGAATCACTCAGCGCCATGAAGGAAGCCGCAGGAAGCGTTAAAAATACCTCTGGGAATTTCAACACCCTTGTGCAAACCAAAATGGCCTCTACCCTCGCATCACTCGCCGAAACATCCAAAGAGAGCCATACCCTTATCCGTAAGCTCGAAGCCTCGCTTGATCGCGGCGATTATGATGTCCATACCATGGTACAACCGACAACAGCTGAACTGAGTAATCTCATTCAACGCAGCCAAGGGCTTACACTGGAGATGGAAAATACCCTGAAAACACTTCGGGAAAGCCCATCTGACTTGTTGTTTAAAAAAACCACCCCTAAATCCGGACCAGGAGAATAACGATGCGTTTCTATACCCTCATCATCCCTGTAGCATTTATTATAGCGGGATGTTCTTCCGCTACGGCCCCAGCGGTCAATGAATACACGATTTATCCCTCGGCATCGATGAAAGTCTCGCCAGTGCATTCATCAAAAGCACTCCGTTTAGCGTCCACACGGACGATACCCTCATTAGAGTCTAAAAATCTCACCTATCTCCGTTTAGACGGCGAAAGCGGCAACTATCTTTACACCCGTTGGAGTGATACCCCGAGTCTGTTAATCGAACGCTCACTTAATCATTCCCTCCAAGAGCAGGGACTCTTCAGCGCTGTAATTACGTCAACCTCCTCCGCGCAAGCAGATATACTCCTCGAATCGGACCTGCACGCGTTCTATCACCGTTTTGAACCGGGAGAAAAAAGTAAAGGGATAATTGAGATCACGTACCGCCTGATTGATACCCATACAAAACTCCCAATCGCTTCCAAACGGTTTTTAATGACCAAAGATGCCTCGAGCGAAGATGGGATGGGGGGAATAAAAGCCCTCACCGAAGCAACACAAGAGCTGAGTAAACAATGCACACTATGGATACAAGAGAAGGTCGTACAATGAGTAAAAATATTGCCATCCTCTGCTCAGGAGGAGATGTTTCGGGAATGAATCCCGCCTTAAAGCGATTTGTCGAGTATACGTATGCGAACGGGATGCAGCCCTACTTTGTCCGAAACGGCTATGAAGGGCTCATCGACAATCATATTGCGCCCGCTGATTATCACGATGTCGCAGGTATCATAACCCGAGGAGGGACCAAAATCGGCTCTTCCCGATCAAAAAGATTTATGGAACCCTCTTTTCGCGCTATCGCTGCTGCGAATTTAAAAGCGTTGGAGATAGACAAACTCATTGTATTGGGGGGAGATGGAAGCTTTCGCGGAATGGAGCGGTTTTATTATGAGAGCGGGATCGCCTTTTGCGGCATCCCCTCTACGATTGATAATGACATCAACGGTACCGACTATTGTCTGGGAGTGGACACGGCATTGGGTGTGATCAAAGATGCCATCGATCAGATACGCGATACCGCATCCTCGTTTCGGCGGGCATTTGTGATTGAGACGATGGGCCGCAATTGCGGTTATCTCGCACTTGTCTCTGCTATCACATCAGGTGCCGAGGTGTGTTTAATTCCCGAGATACCGATGGATATACATGAGTACAAGGGGTGTTTTCAATCCCAAATCACTAAAGGGCGTGACTATTTTATCGCGGTCGTCTCTGAAGCACTCAACAGTACTGAAGTGGCCGAGTGGTTTGAGAGCGAGCTTGGATTTGAATCACGTGTTTCCGTCTTAGGACATATCCAAAGAGGAGGAAATCCCAGCGTATACGACCGATTAATGGCCTATAAGTTCGTAACGTATGCCATAGATGCTTTGTTAGAGGGGAAAAGTCACTCCGTTATCTGTTACACGAAAAGCCATTTTAACGTTAAAACCATCGACGAAGTGGCATTGCATCCGTACCGTCTTGATGAAGAACTTCTCAAACTTGGCCGTGAGCAATTTCTTCCATCGCACTGTCAAATGTAGGGTAACGAAACTCGAACCCTGCTTCTTGTAAGATTCTCGGATAAACCTCTTTGGATTCGAGCATCGCGATAGAACCTTCACCGAATGCAAGTTTCACCATCCAGTCCGGGAGATCAAAAAATGTAGGACGATCTAAAATACGCCCCATTGCTTTGGTCTGCTCCAAGTTCGTGATCGGTTCAGGAGAGGTAAAATTCAGTGCACCTCGAATCTCAGAATGATCGATTAAAAATGCAGCCGCACGTACCAAATCTTCCAAATGAATCCAGGAAATCATCTGAAATCCGTCACCCATTTTCCCCCCAAAACCGAGTTTGAAGGGTGGTAGCATTTTAGCCATCGCACCACCGCCTTTACCGTATACCACACCAAAGCGCATTGTACACACACGGGTAAGCTCGGATTGGGCACGATTTGCCGCATGCTCCCAATCTTGAACCAAGGCAGCTAAAAAATCGTCTCCAAAATGGCGGGAAAACTCATCATGCTGATGATACGCATCATAAATACCTACGGCAGAGGCATTCAAAAGAATATGAGGAGGTTCATCGCAGAGGGTTAATGCAGCCACAATCTTATCGGTCGTTTCCAAACGGCTTTGACGTAAAAACGCTTTATAGCTTTTACTCCATCGTCCCAAAATATTAGCACCGGCAAGATTAATCAAAACATCGCATCCATTTAACCTTTGAGCAATCGATTCAACTCCAAAGCCACTGCGTATACTCAAAGAGATCACAACATCCCCTCGCTCTTCAAAAAAACGCTTCAATGCACTTCCGACAAAACCACTTATTCCGCATATTACTATTTTCATGCTCATCCCTTTAATTCGGGTTAATTGTAGCTTAAAGGGCGCATATGAGGATTAAAGATATAATTGATACGCATCTTTAATCCAAATCTAATAGAGGAGATCAAATGCTTTACCACCTTTTTGTGTATGTTCCCCTCAGTGCTTCTGAAAAAATAAAAAGTGCCCTTTTTGAGGCCGGTGCCGGTCACTATGAAAAGTATGATCAATGCAGTTGGGAGAGTAGTGGAATAGGACAATTTAGACCGCTTGAACACTCAAACCCTTTTGTGGGATCACTCGATACACTGGAAAAAGTTGAAGAGATAAAAATTGAGATGATCTGCGAATGCCACAAAATCAAAGAGGTATTGAAACGATTAAAAGAAGTCCATCCGTACGAAGAACCGGCATATGGGGTAATAGAAATTAAAACGATTGAAGATTTTTAACAAAAGAGGAAATACCTCCGAAAGAGGTATTATTGCATTAGCCGCAAGAAGGGACGTTGCCTGAATCTGAACCGTATTCAAACAAGAAATCTCTTAAGTCTTGTGATTGAGTTTTGAACATATCACCATTGAAGTAGGCTGCTGATTTATCGTTAGCATGCGCTTTAACAATTTTAGCCCCACCGTTAGCGAAAAGGTCATCCCATTCGTCTTGTGTATGCATAGCAGCACCTTTAGTACCGTTACCATGACAATTTTTACAGGTTTTCAAATAAACTTTTTGACCTTTTTTAACATCGGCAGATGCCGCTGTACTCATCATCCCTACGGCAACAAGAGCTGCAAGGAAGCATGAAGCTGACTTTTTCATGTCGTTCTCCTTCGAAATTATTGATTTAAGACACCTTCAACATTTTCGAAAAAACAGTGAAGGTGTCTTGATACCCGTTAATCATATCGGATAAAGGATAAATGGAGCTTTAATAGAATGTTAATGTGATAGTTTTTCAGCTATTTTTATCAAAAATGTATCAAACTCTCACACTTTAATTATACAATTCTTCAGAATTCAGAAAATCAGCAAGCAGGTACATTCCCTGAATCTGAACCGTATTCAAACAAGAAATCTCGGATATCTTTTGACTTACTTTTAAAATTATCACTATTAAAATACGGTTCTGCTGGGGTTCCGGCATGTTTTTTGATAATTCCGGCCCCGCCGTCCGCAAAAAGCTCATCCCATTCGTCTTGCGTATGCATCGCAGCACCTTTAGTACCGTTACCATGACAACTTTTACACCCTTTAGTGTACCACTTTTGTCCGCTTGCGACATCTGCTGACAATGTAGTCGAGCTGATTCCTGCAAATACAACCATTGAAAGAAAAAATGAAACTGACTTCATCCTATACTGTTTCCTTACTATTTAAAAATCTAATAATACTATCTTAAGTTTGATGAAGGGTCTATTAATCTATAGCTTCTTCAACGACTTCTTTTGCTTTGCTCGCACGAACTTCTAAACGAATTTTATCTTGACGAACTTTACGATATGCCTTGTATTGTGCCTTGGTGAGTTCTTCACCCTCAAGGCCTACTTCTGCACCAATCTCTTGCGGAGAGAGTCCCGCTTCGTTCATCATAACCATACGAAACTCTTTTTTCGTCAAATGCCGCTTGAGAGATGCGTATAATTCACGCTCATCATCACCGATCTCTACCGCACTGCACTCATAAAGCCGTGCCAATACTTCGCGAATGGTTTTTGTCGGGTTGTAGCGAAGCCACAATGAATTTTCTAACATTAAAACACCTTTGTAATAATCTGTGTGAGGTCTTTCGTATCTACAATAACGTTTGCCTCTTTTTTAAGAATCTCTTTCGCGCAAAAAGCGACACGGGTTCCGGCATGAGCAAACATCGACCGATCATTTGCTCCGTCTCCGACTACCATCGTCTCCTCTTCAGAGATACCAAACAGTCCTTGCAGACGCAACAGCATATCCCCTTTCGAGAAATCGAACATCATATCGCCGCCGACAAGCCCCGTGAGTTTTCCCTCTTTTGCATGAAGCACATTCGAGAAATCGGCATCGTATCCGAGGATATCTTTCGCATACGAGGTCGCCGTGCGAAATCCGCCGCTGAAGCAGACCACTTTAATTCCCCGTTCTTTCAATGCCGCAATCGTCTCCACCGCACCGTTCATGTATGGCAAGTTTTGGCAAATCTCTTCGACAAGACCAAATTCAAGCCCTTTTAAAAGAGTAACACGTTGTTGTAAAGACTCGAAAAAATCGAGTTCCCCATTCATCGCCCTTTCGGTGATCGCACTCACCTGCGCACCGATTCCGAGCGCTTCCGCGAAAAAATCGATTGTCTCCCCATCCATTAGAGTTGAATCAAAATCAAATACTGCTAATTTTATCAAAATAGATTTCCCACATTTTGTTATAATGACGCAATTATATCCAAGGGTAGCTTTTGTTCGAATCATTTATTCATAAACTCCGTCACGGAACCTATATCACCCTAGAGACCACCCCCTCTCGCTCTGCCCAGTTTGCGCCGACGATTGAAAAAATCGCGGCATTAGGTCTTGATAAACTCGTCGACGGATTCAGCACAACTGACAATCCTCTCGCCAAACTCAAATACAACGCCCTCTTCGCCGCGATGAAACTCCAAGACCGCTTCGGACTCCCGACGTTAGCGACGATGAGTATGCGCGACCGTAACCGTATCGCACTCCAATCCGATCTCCTCGGTGCCAACGAAGCCAATGTACGAGCGATCCTCGCCCTCACAGGTGACAGCGCCCACTATTCCGATCAGCCTCATGCCAAAGGGGTATTCGAGGGGAACAGCAAACTCCTCCTCGATATTATCACGACACTAAACAACGGAACCGATTTGGCGGAGCAAAAACTGATCGCACCTGTGCAGGAAATTTTCCCATTTGCGGTCATTGATGCGTATGCCAAAAGCGCCGCGACATTACAGAAAAAAATGACCAAAAAAGTGGCTCACGGAGCGATCAGTATCATCTCTCAACCCGTTTATGATCTCGAAAATGCTAAAAAACTGCTGGATATGATGAGCGAAGCCAACCGTGAAAATAATGGCTCTTGTGTACTGGTTTTGGGCTATTTTCCGATTACCAAACTCCGTACCGCCCGCTTTTTGGATGAAAATGTCCCGGGAATTTATGTTCCGATTGCATGGGTCGAAGCCCTCGAAGCGGCTTCATTGATTAGCCCTGAGGAAGAGTATCGCGTCGGATTTGAGCTGAGTAAAAATCTTTTCGAAGAGCTCAAGGCCCTCCATCCGAAAATTCATATCATGACCGCCAATCAGTTCGAGTTAGCCAAGGCGATTTTGTCTTAATCTCCCGTTCGCCCTGAGCTTGTCGAAGGGTATATTCATGGTTCGACAGGCTCACCACGAACGGAGCAACCTTAATAGTGATACCGACACTGCGCCACGATAATAAGATCATTTTTAATCGTGTAGACGAGGCGGTGTTCAGCAGTAATCCGCCTCGAAAAATACCCCGATAAATTCTCTTTTAACCGTTCAGGCTTTCCCAATCCCTCATCGGGATTTCTGCGGATGTCTTCTAAAAGTGCATTAATCCTCTTTAGAATCTTTTTATCGTTATGTTGCCAATAGAGATAGTCTTCCCATCCCTTTGTCGAAAACGCGATCATCAACTCGCTATCTCTCGAATGGTGAATTCCCCTTTTTCGATCTCTTCGATTGAATCCATCAAACGATCACGATTTGTTTTAGACGAGAGCAAATACATCGTCTCTTTCATCGACGCATACTCTTCATAGGAGATCAACACGGCGCTTTGGTTATCTTTGGTCGTGATAATGTACTCTTCACAGTCGTTGCACACGCTGTCGATCATACTTCGCAGATTATTACGTGCCGCAGAATAAAACATGGCTTGCATCGCAAACTCCTTATTTTGTCAATATGTTGTCATAATATCGGATAAAACTAATTTTGTCAAGATGTTGGCATTTTACCGATACTTCTCCTGCAACTCTTTCACTTTTTCATAGCTTTGTTTTTGCGTTTCCACCATTTCGTCAAATGCCAAACCTTTCATAACTGTTTTATAAAGATTTGGTTTGTTTTTTTCCCAATTAAAAATTGTTTTGTAATCAACTCCTAAATATCCTGCAATATCTCGTTTAGTCATTTTCATAAAAACTGCACCTTTTTTAAATGCAATCTACTTTTTGCGTAATGATAAAACAACTATGTATCTATTCCATACTTTTTTAATATAGTAAGTAATTATTCCATTCTTATCTTGTATAATCAGCAATAATTCTATAGAAAAGTTAAAAAAGATGGAAATATGCCAATATGTCTAAATATGAGAACTATACAAAAGAGCAATTGATAGCAAAAATTGCCACACATGAGTCGAAAAAAAATTATGGTTTGGTTTGGGATGATGAAAAAGAGCCTGAAAACGTAGTGCTGGAATGTCAAAACAATATCCCGATACTTAAAAAAATTGACGGTAAAACGATACAGACGGATAAAAACAAGCCCAATAATATTTTGATAGAGGGTGATAACTATCACGCTTTGCAAGTACTAAACTACACGCACAAAGGGCAAATAGATGTGATTTATATCGATCCGCCCTACAACACAGGCAATAAAGATTTTAAATATAACGATAGTTTTGTAGACAAAGAAGATGGATACAGGCACAGTAAATGGCTTAATTTTATGAGTAAGAGACTCAAATTGGCTCATAATTTACTTAAAGATAGCGGAGTGATTTTTATCAGCATAGATGATAATGAAATGGCGCAATTAAAGATACTTTGCGATGAAACTTTTGGTGAAAAATGCTGTATTGGAATTTTTACTAAAAAAATTGCAGGAGGGAAAAATGACTCTAAAACAATTAAGCTTAATCATGAGTATTTGCTATGTTATTGTCGAAAAGAAACTACAAAACTAAAATTAAATCGTCAAATTTCACTTAAAGAAACTACCGTTACATTGCAAAAGTGGGGTGATGAAGAGCTAAGAGAGGATCGTCCTGATATGTGGTATCCGATATATGCGAATCTTGATAGTGGACAAATATCACTTGAGCGGATAACTGGTATGATTGAGATTTTACCTATCAAAAATGATGGAACAGAGCGTCGTTGGAGGTGGGGACGAAAAACAGCAATCAAAGATTTGAAGAAATTAACTCTTGTTGAGACAGAAGATGATTTTGGAGATGTTAAATATGATATTCATGTCATTATGCCAAAGGGGACTATCTCTGAGTTGCCTTGGTCGTCGTTTATTCCAGAACATTCAGCTGGTGGTGGAACTGTGCTTAATGCTATTATGGGCAAAAAAATAGTAGGAATGTATCCTAAAAATATTGAGTATATAAAATGGATTGCTAATCTGGCGTTATCACCAAAACCAATAATCTTGGATTTTTTCGCAGGTTCAGGGACAACAGGTCATGCCATTTTAGATTTAAACAAAGATGGTGGCAATAGACAATTTATCCTCTGCACTAACAATGAAAATGACATTTGCACCGATGTAACCTATCCACGACTCAGTAAAGTGATAAACGGCTACAGCACTCCAAAAGGGGTATATATAGATGGTCTTGGCGGTAATTTAGACTACTACAAAACCGATTTAGTACCCACCGACGGCATCGCAAACATATCCGACACCACACGAGAAGAGCTAACCAAAAAAGCGGGAAATATGATAGCTATCAAAGAAAATACTCACGCTTTGATAGAACTAAACGACCACTATCAAATATTTCAAAATAAAACCACCGCTAAACAAACAGCGATTTATTTCACCGAAGATTTAAGCCATTTTGACGAGCTTATAGAAAAAATTAAAAAGCACAAAACAAAGCTGTATATTTTTTCGTTTGGCAAGATTGATAAATCATCCTACAAATATTTAGGCAAAAATTTCGAGATTGAAGACATCCCCGAGCCAATCATCGAAATCTACAAAGAGATAAACAAAGAGGGCATTTTATGATATTGATGGATTTTCAAAAAAGAGCAGTTGATGCCCTCTCAAAAAGTTTTTTTGATCTTTGGAAAACGGGGAACTATCATCTTCCTCTCGTTTTTAAAGCGCCGACTGGTGCGGGTAAAACTATCATGATGGCGGAGTTTTTGCGAACACTGGATGGAAACTATCACTTTGATGACGATAAAGCGTATATTTGGATCTCTTTTGGCGGTGATGATTCGTATATGCAGTCAAAAGACAAACTCTATACCTATTTTAACAACGGTACCGATATGGCGCTCAAAGATAAAAATGATTTATCCTCCAAAGAGCTGTCAAAAAATAATATCTTTTTTATCAATTGGTCAAAGATAAAATCAAGCACCAAAGACGGCAGAGTTTTACGCAAAGATTGTGAAATTACGAGTGGTGATTATGGTGTTTTTGATGAATATATTCACAATACAAAAGCAAAGAGGGATTTGGTACTTATCATAGATGAGGCTCACACAGAAACAAGTACCGCTTTAGCTGGGGAAGTCATCGAGCTTATAAATCCAAGAATAATTATCAAAGTAACAGCGACTCCAAAAAATATTCCAAACGGAAGTGATTTGGTAAATCATAAAGCTGGATACGTTGAGGTAGTAGAAGAAGATGTTATCGAAAGCGGACTTATCAAAAAATCTCTCATCATCCAAACGCAAGAAGAAATCAACGCTATCGAGTCATACGATTTAAGCGAAGATGAAATGATGATAGAGCTGGCTATTCAAAGAAGAATCGAGCTAAAAAAGCAATATGAAACGTTGGGACTTGATATAAATCCGCTTGTTTTAATACAGCTCCCAAGCGATATGAACGAAAAAGAAGAGGTTATTGCCAGCAAAAAAATGGTCGTTTTAAGCTATCTAAAAAAGAGGGGTGTTTTAGATGAGCATATAGCGATTTGGCTATCAAATGAAAAAGTAAATTTGGATCTTATCACTATGAATAATAATGAGATTAACTTTATGCTTTTTAAAGTTGCGCCTGCGACGGGATGGGATTGTCCACGAGCTGGCGTATTGGTGATGTTTAGAGAGATAAAATCCCCCTCATTTCATACACAAATCATCGGCAGAGTCAAAAGAATGCCAGAGGCGACGCATTACGCCATCGAAGAGCTTAACAAAGCCTATATCTACACAAACTATAACAAATCACATATAAGGGATATAAAAGAGGGTGTGGAGAACAAAATACCCCTTTATTTTTCAAAACTACGAGAGGACATAGAGCCAATAATTTTGGAAAGCATTTATCATAATCGAGTAGATTTTAATACTCTAAGTCCTGAGACACTATGGCAACGCTATATGCTACAAACCCTTGATGACAATGAGCAAAATATCCGCAATAAAATTGATTTAAACGTCAAAGTTATACCGAATAAAATAGTTGTTGATGCAACCATAAGCAGCTTTGATGGATTTATGGTACAGTTGAAAAACAAGGCAAACGAGACAGAATTTCATTTTAGCCGAAACGATATTGAAAAACTCTATAACCTCTTGTGTTTCGAGGAGCTAGAGGCACAAGATAGGGATGTGGCAAAATATAATCCTTCACGCTCTTGGAGTGCGTTAAAAAAAGCTCTTAACGTCTGGTTTCATAAAAAGCTAGGACTTCATAGAGAGAAAATGTACACTATTATCGTGAACGATTTATTGAAGAATGATAGCTATTTAAAGCAAGTCATCCATCAAGCATTGATCGGATTTAGAGAAGAATATTCACTAAAACTCAAAGATACCGATGGAAAAGAATCTTTATCGGTTACCTTGCCCCAAAAAGAGCTTGGCTTTACGGATGATTTTGAAGAGCTAACAGCATCCAAGAATGTTTATAATAAATTTTACAGTCGCAAAAAATATCTCGGCAAGGAAAATGAAGAGCAATTTATACATTTTTTGGAAACACGAGAAAATGTGGTGTGGTGGCACAAACAAACAGATAGTGGAAAAGAGAATTTTGCAGTAGAATATTTTGATACCCAAGAGAAAAAAGAGAGACTCTTTTATCCTGATTTTATACTAAAAACAGATGATAATAGAATTTTTATTGTCGATACAAAAAAAGATGCTACGGCAAAATCAATGGAAACAAAAGAGAAAGCGCAAGCCTTGCAAAAATGGATAAAAGATAATCAAGAAAAATATGATTTCAAGATAATTGGCGGAATTGTAATTTTTCAACACCCAAACTGGATACTGAACTCAAAAGAAATTTATAGCTACGAAAATTTTGCTGAATGGGACAGTTTGTTTGTTTGATTCGACCTAATATATCTCTATGCGATGTCCGATACGGACGATGAGAATAAGCCTTTTTCATCCACTATCTGAAAAATCACCCGATAATCCCTTACGCAGGTCGTAATTCACCTTTTAAATATTTATGAATGACAGAACTGATCAACGTTTGATACGGTAATCCCTCATACAATGCACGTGCCTTAATCCCATCCAAATCATCCTCAAGCAATCGGATACTAATCGCTTTTTTCTTAGTTATCTGAGTATGTGCGATCGATTGGTAACGACTGATTTCTTGCACTACATTAGGCACACTTTGCGGCTGTTGCGTCTCAACATAGTCGATTAATTCTTTTTCTTCATCAGTGCATTTCATAGTATTCTCCTATATATATTTCTTTTGATATTTACGACTTGGTACAATGTTTTTCAAAAATATCTTCTCTTCGTCTTCCACAAATGGCACATAATAAATGTACCCTCGAATACGAACGATAAAGAGTTTTTGATTTGGGTATTTCTCAAGGTTATGGTGTGGAACAACATCCAGCAACCGTCCCTCATCAATGGCGAGTAACACTTCCTCAAAACCCACACTTCGCGAATCTTTTAAAAGTTTATTTTTTTCCTCACTCCATTCATACCGCATTTCACATCTCCAACGTGTCGATTGTATATACAGAGCATATCCATTTTAATCTGATAACTGTCTTAATTATTTCAGCCTCTTTTGGCTATAATCGATCATTATTTAATCGCAGGAATGACCCTTTATGATCGATGTAAAACTTCTCCAGAAAAATTTTGACGAAACCGCAACAGCGCTGATGCGCAAAAAAGTATCATCTGAAATAATTGCTGAACTCAAATCCGCTAACGAAACCCTCAAAAGTGCCAAACTCGCTTACGAAACGCTGCAAGCCAAACAAAACGAATTGAGCCGCCTTTTCGGTCAATACAAAAAAGAGGGAAAAAGCACCGACGAGTTGAAAATCGAAGTCGATGCGAACAAAGTAACCCTTAACGATCTTCTCGATACGCAACGCTCCGCCGAAGAAGCTCTCGATGCGATCATCATGCGTGTTCCGAATATCCCCGATGCGGATGTTCCCGACGGTGAAGATGAAAACGATAATATCGAAATTCGCAAAGTACTCACTCCTCCGACCTTTACCTTTACCCCAAAAGAGCACTGGGAACTCGCCGAAGCTAACGGCTGGATCGATTTCGAGAAAGGTGTCAAACTCGCCAAAAGCCGTTTCAGCGTTGTTGGGGGGATGGGTGCCCGTTTAGAGCGTGCCCTTATCAACTTTATGCTCGATTTCAACCGCGAGCGCGGATTTGAAGAGTACAGCGTTCCGATGCTCGTGAATCGCCGTGCGTTGGAGGGGACGGGTCAGCTTCCGAAATTCGAAGATGATTTGTTCAAAGTCGAGGATGAAGAGTTGTATTTGATCCCGACGGCGGAAGTACCTCTCACCAACCTCTACCAAGACGAAATCCTAAATGGTGCCGAGTTGCCAATCAAAATGACGGGATACACCTCATGTTTCCGTAAAGAAGCGGGAAGCGGCGGACGCGACGTGCGTGGGATGATCCGTCAGCATCAGTTTCACAAAGTCGAACTGGTCTCCATCACCCGTGCGGATCAAAGTGACGCCGTATTTGAAGAGATGGTGGCGTGTGCCTCCGATCTGCTTGCCGCGCTCGGACTTCCACACCGCCTCGTCACCCTCTGTACCGGTGATTTAGGTTTTGGTGCGGCGCGCACCGTTGATTTGGAAGTGTGGCTTCCGGGACAAAATACCTACCGTGAAATCAGCTCTGTTTCCAACACACGGGACTTCCAAGCCCGCCGTGCGAAGATCCGCTACAAAGAAGAGGGGAAAAATATCCTCGCCCATACCCTCAACGGTTCAAGTTTAGCGGTCGGACGGACGATGATAGCTATCATGGAAAATTTCCAACAAGAAGACGGCAGTATCATCATCCCTGCTGTACTCCAAAAATATCTCTAACCAAAACAAAGAGAGGCTATGGCAGAAGAGCAAGAAGAGATAATCATCATCGAAGAATCGGATGCTGCCGGCGTCGAAAAAACGTCTGATGCGTCTGAAACACCTTCGGATGAAAAACCAAGTTTTTTAAAAAATAAAAAGCTTATCATTATTGCCGCAGGTGCTCTAGTCCTCCTCCTCTCAATCGGGGGGGGATTGGTTTTTGTCTTCTCCGGACATTCGGAGGATACCAATGCCTCTCTCGAAAAGCCTATTGCCGGACATATTCCGGAAGAAGAACCTCTTATGGAGCCCAGTGAACTTGAAAATATGATTGAACGGGCTAACTATCTCTACGCCAACGGCAATCAAAATGAAGCACTCAAACTGTATGAAAAAATCGCCCTTTATTCCGAAGCTATCTCCCAATACAATCTCGGTGTTGTCCAACTCAAAGAGGGGGAATTTGAAGGGGCTCTGGAAAATTTCAAACGCTCGATTGAGAACGGTGAAAACCGATGTGTCAGTGCGATCAATGCCGCAGTATGTTGTCTCTATCTAAAACAAGAATCTGATTTCAATACCTACATCAATATGGCACAAACGTATCTCCCGCAAGAGAGCAATTCGCCGATGTATTCGTATTATTATTCTCTTATCAACTATTACAAAGGCAATTACCTCGAAGCACTGAGTTCTCTAAAACATCCGACGACCGATGAATATATCGGGACACAAAACAAATTACGCGCTAAGATCAATGCTCTTTTTGGAAGTTTTGAAGATGCGATCAATTCCGTAAGAAATTCATTTGAAGAAGATGACTCTTTTTCTTTAGGGCTTATGTATGCCAATATCGGTGATTTAGCCTCGGCTCAAAAATATTTGAGTGATGCGATTATTCAGAGTAATAAACCGATTCAAGAACAGCTTGCTTTGTCCTTTGTTTATCTAAAATCCGGTCAACATGAAAGTGCCGGGAACTTGATCAGACAAACTACCGATACCTACCCTAAAGAGGTTTATACCCCTTATCCCCTCCATGTTTTCCTAAAATCATCTCTCTTTAATCCCGACGATATTCAGCACTTTTATCGCGATCGCACACAGAGTAATCGCGCTAAAATCTATCAAAATCTCTTTTATTTTGCCCCTTATAAAATATACAATGCAGATCAAACCATCAACTATATCCGTAAAGGGAATGCCAATATTTATATCGATGACATTAGCAGTGCCAAAGAGTACCTCCAAAAAAGCAGCCGTGCTTCGAGCGTCGATTACGGCATTGCCCTTGCAATCCAAAAAGCGCTCAGTTCTCGTCTTCGTGACTCCAATGAACAACTTCAAGAACTCTTAAAACGTAATCCTCAGCACTCGATTTTACACTACAATTTGGCTTTAACCTATGCACAGCTTGGTAATAATGCAAAAGCGTATGAGCACTTTCTACGTTCTTATCATCTCGATGCGAACAATTATATGTCCGGTCTTTTTGCAATTATGAGTGCAGAAATGATCGGAAAAAGCAATCCAAAGCTCATTGCTATCCTGAAAGACAATCTGGCACAAGAGCCGGAGAAGGAAGAGTTTACACTCTATCGTACCATGCTCGAAATTACCCAGAATAATTTCCAAGGAGCCGGTAAATGGCTTGAGAACACCTATAAAGAACGCCCTCTTTATCTTGCGCTTCAAATCGCAATCGCACCCGAAGTCGGAAGAGACGATCTTGCCCGTAAGGATGCCAAACGGCTAGCTATTCTCCAGCCGCATGATATTCTCCCTCACCTCATGGTAATCGATACCCATTTTAAAGAGCAAAAACCAAAAGCATTCGCATCATCGGCAATGAACTATCTAAAAAAGCAGTCATTTCGTTATGATGATCTCTATTTCGGCCCGCAAATAACCCGTGACAAAGCTGTTCTTATGGCCGCCATGACCGGTCAACTAACCCCTCTTATTCAACGCCTTGAAGATAAACTTCAAACCACGACCGATCATACGGTTGATATTATAGAAGCCCTTGCTCAAGCCTATTTCTACAATCAAGATTTTGAAAAATCTTACACCCTGTACAATCAGTTAATCGATACCCATAAAATCCGCGATGAACATATTTTCTTTATGGGTGCATGTGCTTCTATCGGAGCAGAACATTATGAAAATGCGATCACCCTTCTGGAACTCGCTAAAATGAAAAATCCTGCCTATTTAGAGAGCCGCTATGCCCTCTCAATTTTGTACATGCAAATCCGAAACAACCCCGGAGCAATCGTCCATCTCAGTAAAATGGGAAATACGGGATTTGTCTCTCGCTATTTTGATTTTGGGATTGATACCGAAAAACTCGCAAATGAGCCCCTTAAATATCACCCTCTGTAAATAAGACGTCTTAGCAGATAAAAAGAGGCGCGCAGCGGGCCATACATCAAATACCCTGCCGCTAATATTGCCAAAGCCTCAATCGGATAGATAAATACCCCCAAAGCGACAACAATCAAACCTACAAGAAAGCGCATGAAATGAAATGTTTTAAAATTCATTTTTTTAAAGCTGGGATATCGAATATTGCTCACCATCAAAATCGATAAAACAACAGCTAACGGCAGAGTAAAAACTTTCAATCCAACAAAAGCAGGGTATTGTTCTAATAATATAACAGCAATAGAAATCATAATGGCTGCTGTCGGGATCGGAAGACCGATAAAAACACTCGGTTCAATTCGTGAGGTTGTTACGTTAAATCGGGCAAGACGCACCGCACCGAAAATAATAAACAGTGCACTGACAACTATCCCTGTTCTTCCATAACTCTCACCAACGTACAAGTAAAGGAGCAATGCAGGGGCAACTCCAAATGCGACAATATCCGCCAACGAATCAAATTCGACACCGAAATGGCTTGCCGTATTCGTCATTCTCGCTACACGTCCGTCTAAACCGTCAAAAATCAACGCTAAAAAGATAAACCAGGCGGCAGAAACAAAAGAGCCTTCAAGCCCCAATGCAATCGCATAAAATCCGGTAAAAATAGAAGCAGCGGTAAAAAGATTGGGGAGAAGATAGGCGATGGGCGGAGGAACTTGGCGCATCGGATTACGCGGCGTTTAGATATCCGATAACACTCTCACCGGCTCGAACAGAAGTACCGGCATTCACCGAGATACGGGTATTTTCAGGAAGATAAATAACGCTGCGCCCTTTGGCTAAAAAACCATAACGAGCACCCTCTTTGAATTTTTGGCTTTTTTCCAACTCAATCCCGATAGGGAAACAGCTTTGCTCACTAAGATGCTCAATATAGATTTCGTCCCCTTTTGTGGATCGAAATGAGATGACCGCTTTTTCATTCAGCGTATCGGAAAGGGGATTATAAAGCGGTAAAGAAGCACCGTGACGAATCTTAAAACCTTCCACCACGCCATCAAACGGAGCACGAAGCATCGAGACGTCCCACAACGAATTCATAATAGTTACTTTTGTCATCTTATGCTCATCAACCATTGTCTCTTCGATCGATAGCACAATACCATCAACGCTGCTGATAACACTGTCTTGTTCTGTTTCAGACGTATTACGCTCAGGATTACGAAAAATTACCAAGACTGCAAGCAGTAAGCCCCCGGTAATAAATTGGAACAAGTGTAAAGCAGTCATCGTAAAGAATAAAAAAAGAGCGCCAATTACGCCGGTAAGTAGCCAACCTCGGCTTGAGAGGATAAAGGTATCGGTTTGAACGCTCATCTAGTACTCCTTATTCGTCAATAACAATTTTTTTACTCGAAGGTATCTCTTTACGCGGTTCGAGTTTCGTTTCGACATTATGCTCGATTTCAAAAGCTTCGATTATTTCACGAACTTGATCACCGCTAATATTCTCTTTTGCATACAAAAGTTCCACGATTTTCTCGATGGCATCATGATACTCTTCCAAGCGATTTTTGACCGCAATGTAACGCTCAGCCAATGTTGTTTTGATGAAGTTATCCATCTCTTCAGCCATTTTATCACTGTATTCTTTGGCCTGAGTCATTCCGCCGCCCAAGAAAGTACTGCGTTGACGTTCTAATACCATCAATCCTGCAACATCGCTCATACCGTACATCTGTACCATTGCTTTGAGAATGTCCGTAGCACGCTCCAAATCGTTTGCAGCACCCGTAGAGATTTCACCGATAAAGACCTCTTCTGCCGCACGTCCTCCGAGCAATACGTCGATTTCAGCGATTAGTTCATGACGTTGCATGAGATATTTGTTCTCTTCCGGAGTATTGAGCGTATAGCCCAATGCCGCCAAACCACGAGGGACGATCGAAACTTTAGAAACCTTTTTGGCTCCTCTCGTCGTCTCAGCAAGCAA
>Ga0074197_1001657_pt1 | contig 17899 bp, 21 predicted proteins | sample EPASupsiteSAE305_FD_64526 | JGI IMG/M metagenome (GOLD analysis project Ga0074197, IMG submission 64526) | Bioremediated contaminated groundwater microbial communities from EPA Superfund site, New Mexico - SAE3-05 reassembly with SPADES | ecosystem: Environmental > Aquatic > Deep subsurface >...
CCTGACCCTTGCTTCGCCAGGCCTTTCATCAGTTTTTCACCCCCGAACTCCTCGAGTTTTTCCGGGAACTGGGCCTCACCGTTGTCACCGAACGCGGCGGCCGCGTCTTTCCGGCCTCGGGCAAAGCCCCGGAGGTGCTGGCGGTGTTCGAGCAATGGCTGGAGCGCTGCGGCGCACCTATCCGCACCGGGATGACGGTTGATCATCTCTGCATCGAGCACGGTGTACTCACCGGGGTTTCCTGCGGCGGCACGACCATCCCCTGCGAAGCCCTGATCCTCGCCGCTGGCGGTGCTTCCTATCCCCTCACCGGCTCCACCGGCGACGGTTACCGGCTGGCCGAGGAAGCGGGGCATCGGATTGTCCCCATCCGCCCGGCCCTGGTGCCGCTGATCACCAAGGGAAACCTCGCGGCCACGATGGAAGGCCTGCAGCTGCGCAATATCCTGGTGCGCCTGTTTATTGACGGCAAAAAGCGGGCCGAGGCCTTCGGCGAGTTGGCCTTCATGGAATTCGGCCTCAGCGGGCCGGTGATCCTTACCCTGAGCGGTCGGATTGTCGACGCCCTGCGCGAGGGCCGGGAAGTTGTGCTGCTGCTGGACCTCAAGCCCGCCCTTGACGAAAAAAAACTCGGCGCCCGCCTGGTGCGCGACTTCGAGCTGCGGCGACTTGAACCCATTGCCGATGTTCTGCGAGGATTGCTGCCCAAGGAGATGGTCGGCGTTGCCCTGGAAGAGATCGCCCTGCCCCCTGAACGCCTTGCCGGAACCATCCGTAGCGAGGAACGCAAACACCTGCGTCACTGGCTGAAAAATTTCCGCCTGCAAATCACCGGCCACCGGCCGCTGGCCGAGGCTATCGTCACCGCCGGCGGCATCGACACCCGCGAGGTCGACCCCCGCACCATGGCATCACGACTGGTGCAGGGCCTCTACTTTGCCGGTGAGGTGCTCGACATCCAGGCCGACACCGGCGGCTACAATCTGCAAGCCGCCTTTTCCACCGGCTGGCTGGCCGGTCGCTCGGCCGCCGCCCGCCTCAATGCCCACGCTGGGAAATAAAATGTTTCTCCCCTGCACCCGAGAAGAAATGGCCCAGTTGAGCTGGGATGCGCTGGACGTCATCCTCGTCACCGGCGACGCCTACATCGACTCGCCGTTTATCGGCGTGGCTGTGATCGGCAAGCTCCTAGTCCGGCACGGCTACCGGGTCGGGGTCATTGCCCAGCCCGATCTCCAATCGGAGCACGACATCACCCGCCTCGGGGAACCCGTTCTATTCTGGGGCATCACGGGCGGCTCGATCGATTCCATGGTCGCCAACCGCACCGCCTCAGGCAAACGTCGTAAAACCGACGACTACACCCCTGGCGGGCACAACACCCGCCGACCGGACCGGGCGGTGCTTGCCTACGCCAACCTGATCCGCCAGCATTTCAAGGGAACCGCGCCTCTGGTGCTGGGCGGGATCGAGGCCAGCCTGCGCCGCATTGCCCATTACGACGCCTGGGACAACCGGGTGCGTCGCTCGATCCTCTTCGACGCCAAGGCCGACTACCTGCTCTATGGGATGGCGGACCGGAGCGTGATCCAGCTCGCCCAGGCCCTGGCAACCGGGCAATCGCCGGCATTGATCCGTGGTCTCTGTTATGCAGCGGCCACCCCGCCGGAAACGGCTCTCATCCTGCCCCCCTACCAGACCGTTGCGGCGAACAAGAAGGCCTTCATTTCCATGTTCCGCACCTTCTACGACAACAATGATCCGGTCACTGCCCGCCCCCTGGCCCAGCAGCAGGACAACCGCTTTCTCGTCCACAATCCGCCGCAGCCGCCTCTGTCCACCGCGGAACTTGATACCGTCCACGACCTGGAGTTCGAGCGCGATCTTCATCCCCGCGACCGGCAATCAGGCCAGGTCCGCGCCCTGGACACCATCCGCTTTGCCATCACCACCCACCGGGGTTGTTATGGTGAGTGCCATTTCTGCGCCATCGCCGTCCATCAGGGCCGGACCATCCAGAATCGAAGCGTCGACTCCATCCTGCACGAGGCAAAAACTCTCGCCGCCCATCCGGCCTTCAAGGGCACCATTGCCGACGTCGGCGGTCCGACCGCGAACATGTACGGCTTTGAATGCGCCAAAAAGCTCGCCAAAGGGGCCTGCCGGGACAAACGCTGCCTGTTTCCCACCGCCTGTCCGAATCTCAAGGTCGACCATGGTCCCCTGATCGCCTTATTGCACCGGTTGCGCACCATCAAAAACATCAAGAAAATTACCGTAGCCTCGGGCCTTCGCTACGACATGATCCTCGCCGACAAGAAACACGGCCTCTCCTACCTGCGCGAGATTGTGCGCCACCATGTCTCCGGCCAATTGAAGATCGCACCAGAGCACAGCAGTGCCGCAGTCCTCGCGGCCATGGGCAAACCGGATACGGACTCGCTCCTGCAGTTTCGCCGGTTGTTCAACCGCCTGACCAAAGAGGAGGGGTTGGATCAGTTCCTCACCTACTATCTGATCGCCGCCCACCCTGGCTGCACCCAGGCGGCCATGGAGGAACTGCGGGCCTTCTGTCAAAAAGAGCTGCATCTCCTGCCCCGCCAGGTGCAACTGTTCACTCCCACTCCCTGCACCTGGTCCACCCTGATGTATTGGACCGAAATCGATCCGTTTACCAACTCGCCCTGTTTTGTCGAAAAAAGCGAGGCAGGCCGGGAGCGGCAGAAAACCGCCATTGTCGGTGATGCGGGAGGGCGATCCAACCAAATGACGAGCCAACGCTCCGCGCCCTCGAAGAAACGGAAGAAATAACCCCTTCCCGGTCACGAGAAGGTCAACTGTCAAGTCCCCTCTCCACTACCACGACGCTTCAAGCGGAAAAGATTTCTCCGGTCTCCTTCTCCAGCAGATACTTCATGCAATCTTCCGCGGTTTATCGTATATAACTCGCTAAAAACAATCATATTTAATAAAATTAATAAGTTATATAGCTTCCAATGCGCTCGTTTTGTTTCCGGATTGTTTCCGGATTGTTACCAAGAAAGGCGTTCTAGTTAGGGTAAGTTGAACCCGCTCCCGGCTGGGAATTCTGGATTATTCGGCGTTCCGGTGATAGATACCCCGCAGGATGCAGGGTATCAAATGCATGAAGGTGAACAAATGACAGAGAAGAATGGATCTCTTGGTGAACAAGACACGGCTAGGAATTATGCTTTTCGGCTTCGTTCTTAAAAAACTCGATGCTTGCCTTGCTAAGAGAAATTGTGACCTTGACAGTTTCATCCTTCAACGCGAGCTCTTCAGGTGAGGGCAAAAAATCGGTAACAATCTTCACTTTGCCGATAGGCTCATCTGTGTATTTTATTTTCGCTCCTCCAGTATCCAGCACCGATAATCCTGATCTTTTTTCTTCGATAGGTGAAACGAACGCCTGCCCACCTTGCTGGACACAAGCAGAAATCTATTGCACCGGCTTTGCCACGGGTTTTGCCTCAGGCTTAATGACGTTGGGTATGCCTTCGGCTCCCACGTAAAACACTGCGAGTTTCACCGGCTCAGCCCCGTTGTTCTTGCCATTGTGCAAGGTGTTGACAACTTCAATGATAGCGTCGCCTTTTCCGTAGGCAAAGCGCTGGCCGTCTTCCAGTTCAACGGACAGATCACCGGAAACAACGTAGGCGTAGACCGGCACGGGGTGCTCATGCCAACCGGTTTCAGCGCCTGGAGCCAAGTCCACCGTCATCGCGGTGACCTCGGCCTTGTCGGTCTGGGGATAGGTGATATGTTGGCCGTTGCCGGTGACCGAAGTTTTTTTAAGTACGTTTGCGGTTACGCCGGAACTGTAATCTGCCCCAAACGTAGAGGAGCCAATCAGCAATGCACCTATCACGCAAAGACTGGCGGAATGGATTTTTAAAGAACTCAATAATTTCATCAGAAATCTCTCTTGTTGAAAAATGATCGGCCCATGGTTCAGCCTGGCCCTGATCGCCTAAGCAGCATGCAATTCTTCACGTAAAACCTGCCGCAATTTTTCAACGGTCAACGGTTCTTCCTGCTTCCTGTCGTTTCCTGTGGCAACAGCTTCTCGGAGCGCATTATTGATCATGGTCTGATAACCGGTTCCGGTTGCTGCTGCTTTATTCCGGAAAAACTCGAGAATATCGTCGTCAAGCATGATGGTGATTCGAGTCTTGCCTGGAGAAGGGATAATCGCTCCTCGCTTAGCCTGGCTAAAATCGTATTCTTTACGCATAATACATCTCCATTTCTGCCTTACTTGCCCTTCTAGCTGAGATAAGGCGTATATTTTTTCCGCGATAAGTGTACACCACAACGAGAATTTTCCCTGTGGTGTCCATCCCAAGCGTTATAAAACGTTGTTCACCTTCGCAATCCGGGTCTTCGATTGTCAAGGCCAAAGGGTCACGTAACGCTTGTTCTGCATCAGCTAGATTGACACGATGTTTGTGAAGGTTTTCCCTCGCCTTCTCGGGGTCGAATTCGATTTCCATGTTTAATATATGCATATTATATGCATACAGTCAAGTGTGAATACTTTACTGACGCCGCGAGTTGAACCGTGGACCGGGTCCTATTTACGGCATTTCTAGCTTGGAGCCTTCCAGGAATCAGAATACCATTCCTTTCCACTTTTCTCCTTCTTGTTTTGTATAGCACTCTGTGCTATAGTTTGTCATGATCCGATTGATGACAAGAGAATTCGCCAAGTGGGCGAGCAAACACGGTGTTGCGAGTTCCGATCTTGCCACCGTGCTCGATGAAGTCGAAGCCGGTAGCTTTAAAGCTGACCTTGGCGGCCATGTCATCAAAAAACGGATGAGGTTTCAGGGGCAGGGCAAAAATGGAAGCGGTCGAACTATTATTTGCTTCAAGAAAAATGACCGGGCAATTTTTGTGCATGGCTATGCCAAAAACGAAAAAGGGAACGTGAGCAAGAAAGAACTGACAGCGTTTCGCCGTGTCGCAGAAATACTTCTCGCTCTCTCTTTCGATCAGATTGCACATTCCGTCAAGACGGGAACTTTTATCGAGGTGAAGGACAATGAAAAAATCGGTGGCTAAATCGCTGACGAGCATCATTGACGATCTGCATAAGGACGGCGCGGTTGATGAAATCACCATGCGTGAAATTCATACCTTGTGCCTTCCTGACATCAAGGAATATTCTGCGGCCCGAATCATCGAACTCCGAAAGAATACACATCTCAGCCAAGCGGCCTTTGCCGCTGTGGTCAATGTTTCTCCTTCAACCGTGCAGAAATGGGAAAGAGGTGTGAAGAAGCCGACAGGCTCCAGCCAACGCCTGTTTGATATTATTGAAAGGAAGGGATTGGAAGGAATTCTATAAGCTGTTTCCTTGACACCTGAGCTTTCTATCCCAACGCTACATTACACGTTTGCCCAGGTAAGCACCTCCACGCACATCGGCACCCGTATAAATTTCTACAATTTTCAATCCGGCCTCAGTCATGGCGGATTCGTATTCCTCTCTTGAGAAAAGGCCGATTTCCATAGATTGCTTGTGATAAGTCACGTCATCGTTCTTTCCAAGAAGATGATGAAACGTAACCTCCACAACCTTGGGTTCCTTTAATCGAACCTGTTCCATGCGAGCAATTTTAAATTCTGGCTTGTCGACAGAATCAACCACTAAAAGAGCCTGAAAATCTTCTTCAGTACTCCATGGGGTAATCAGAGCGATTCCATTTGGCCGCAGATGTAGAGCAATGCGTTTCATGGAAGCCTTCAAATTGTCCACCGTTTTAACGAACCCGATAGAGCCATACAAGCAGATCATGGCGTCAAAAGTCGCGTCCAGTTCAAAATCAATCAAGTTTCCGAGATGGAATGTGATGTCTGGAAATTTTCTTTTCGCCAAATTGAGCATATCCGGGCTCAAATCAAGACCAGAGACAGAATATTGATCCTTGAAGTAAGGAATATGCCCGCCAGTGCCACAAGCGAGAATAAGAAGATCACCTTTTGTCGGAACCCCATGCTTAGCCAGCAGCTCCTTAATTTTTCTGGCCTCCGGTGCATACTCTTCATCTTTTACATAAAGAGTATCGTAATAATTTGAAATAACTTCAAAATCAGAATACAAAACATTCCTCCAAAATTGCTTCCTCGCCTGTGGTTAGCTGAATACCTTTGGTCAGTCCCGAATTGTAATTCCTGCCAGAATTGGAGTGGTTGCCTCTACTATTTCCATTGCAAACCACGTCTGATGCGGAAAAATCTTGATGTCAAATCCTGAATCCTGCCCGACCCACAATTCAAAAATATCGCCGGCGTTGACTTGGATGGCGGGAGTGGAGCCATTCTGCGTCGTATAGGTTTTCGGTGCCGCCGCAATTCTGCTTTCCGGGAGTTGTGAGTCATCGGTACCGTTTTTACGAACCTGTGCGATTCGAAAACCTGTTGATTTCTCGGTCATGTTGTCCCAATCCCACTTGACTTGAAAAAAAAGTTTAACAAATGACGCGCCGTCTGGAACCTGCAACGCAGTGCTTGATATCACTTGTGTGTCGTATACACTTTGGCTCCACAGTATTGGTTTTAGGCTCCCGTTTGGAACCGTGTCAAAATTTTCAATCGTTACAATAGTTCCATTAAGTTTCATGTGTTCCCATCCCCTATCATGATAAAGATTTGATTTCTGAATGCCCAGCGAGACCACCCCGCCGAACGAAAAAAATAACCGGCCAGCGGAATACACTACTACTGCAATAACGAGCCTCATTCCGGTCCGGTTGATTGGATGTTAGAAATTATCGGGCTCCGTCCCTATTTTCCTAGCAAGTATTCAATCAATTTTTCATCAAAACTAGGCGAAATTCTCCAAAATTTTTGCCAAGTATTATTTTAATTGGAATTACTGAAATAGCTAAACCTGCAAGCCCTGAAACAATCATTACAACAGGTTTAATTGTTTCAATTGAAATTCCAGCATATTTACTTGCAAATCCAACAGCTAGTCCAATAGCAAACCCAACAACCATTGAGACTATAATTGCAATTAGATTTCTCCATATGTATGCCCACCAAACGCGAAGAGCTCTGTTCCAGGTAATCTCTAACTCCATAACACCTCCTTTAAATTGATAAAGCATGACGAAAAAAAACCGGCCAGCTGAATACACTACTATTGAAATAACGAGCCTCATTCCGGTCCGGTTGATTGGATGTTAGAAATTATCGGGCTCCGTCCCCGTTATCCTGGTGAATATCGCCACCGCGCTCGGTCGACGTGTACACCTGGAACTTGAACCGGCCTGACAATTCTTTCAAAACGACCTTAATCGAACCGGGGAGTTGAACCCGCGCCCTGTTCTTATTTCCGGGCCCTCTCAATTATGCTGGGATACATCCTGGAAACTTCTAAAATAACTCCGTCCCCTTTGTTCTATGTAGCTTATTGAAAAATGTCATTTTGCATGGTGGCTATCATTGGAAAATTATTTTTGTCGGCGTTGTCTGAGTAAATGGAAATGATTGTATAAATAATTGCAGATTTAACAACAATGAATAATGAATGAATATTCTCAATTAACAAAGGCTCGCTTGTTTCATAACATTCGTGGTTTTTTGAAATGTACAAGTCAATACCTACATTTAAAAAAGAATGGGTTATTCTGTTCCTGATTGTTCGCAAATTGCTAAATTGAGAATTTGTTTTAAAGTCAAGAGCTAAGCTATATAGTGCTAATAAATGGAAGCTTTGTTTATTGATAATAATTTCCTTGAATTCTTTAGACGTAAGCCATTCAAAGTAAATATTAATATTATTTGTATCAATTTCTGAAATGGAAAAATTGTATTTTGCAAAATGCGCAATTTTGTCTAAGCAATTATATAACGTCGAAAATACCGACTTTAACATGCCAAACTTTAGGGAATGCCCAGTGTAATCAAATGTGTATATATAATTGGTATTTTTATCTATTTTTTTGCATCGTAAATTTATTGCTTTGTAAAAATTATATCTAGAAGTGATGAAGTCTTCCATTATTTGATTGAAAACTTGAAAGCAAAAATAAGTCTTTTCAGACATTACCGATGTTTTTGTAGATTTTTTCGCATTGATTTTTTCAGTCAAATTAGGAAAGAAATTATCTTTTAAGCTTTCATTGTCATAAAAATATCCAAAATCGTAATTCAAGAACAAATTGTGCTTCAAGATAAATTGTTGATATTTAGATATATTTGTTGGATATTTTGTTTCTTTAGGAATGAAATTATTTTCACTGAAGTAACTTTCTATTGAAATTAGTTTTTTATTAAATGCCTCTGCGGCAAAAGGCCCTCCTATATTTTCTATATTTTCGTCTCTCAATGCCTGTTTTAACAATAAATATACTTGGTTAAGTAGAATTAAAGATTGCTGTGGACATAGACGTGTATAATATGCAAGCGATATGGCTTTATTTCCAAGAGCCATTCCAAAATTTTTATTGAATTTTAAAGCTCTGTCGTAGGCGTAAAGTGCCTCATAGTTGCGGCCAAATTTTTCAAGTATATTAGCAATATTAGTAGAAGCTCTTTCGAAATGATCAGAATTGTCTTTTTCTACGAGTAAAAAAGTATTTCTCGCCTCCTTGTAACTTTCTGAATTAATAAGATATAAAAAATAATTTTCTGTCGTTGATTCGATATCTGCTTTAGCAATTATTGTGTTTGCTAGATCATAATAATATTTATTTGGAGGTAATTCTTTCTTTTTTGATTTAAGCCTTTTAATTACACTATTTAATACTTTTATAGATTTTTGGTCTGCGCCAATATTTGATAATAATCCTTCAAAAGTCTCATTATGAGGCTTGACATTTGCGTATTTTTTATCGAGTTCAGCTATTTTTTTAAAAATAATTTCATCTGATAATACTTCATGACGTGATAATTCATAAAACTGCAAATAATCATTAGTCAATTCGTTAAGTAATTTCATTTGATTTGGCATGTAGGTTGTTCTCATATAACGAAAAAATAACCGGCCATCGGAATACACTACTATTGAAATAGCGAGCCTCATTCCGGTCCGGTTGATTGGAAGTTAGAAATTATCGGGCTCCGTCCCTATTTTCCTCCCTGCCATTCAATTTTAGGATCTGTGTAATTTTCTTTTTCTGGGAAACCAGTGTTTGAGTACACTTTTTGTCCTTTTTCGTTTTTCCAGCTGTAAATGACGTTTTTTTGATTCTGGGATTTTCCGCTTTGCTTATCCTCAATACTTTTCAATATTCCTTGAAGAGCTTTCAATTCATTCTCGGCTTCGCTTGATTGTTTTTCTTCTGGTATTTGATTTTGAATAACTTGAGGTTTTCTATCATCAGTTATCCGATTTTGCATAGCTTTTTCAACGCTTCCCTCTTTCGATATTATCGAACCAAAAAATAGAATATTTATTATCACATAAAATAGAAGTTCTTTGTATTGTCTTGTTCTTTTGTATTTTTTTATTAATCCAACTAATCCCGCTAAAACAAGCCCAAAAGGTATGACGAACTGCCCAAATAGAGCAATGCTCCCTTTCATTTTATCGGCTGCATGCTGCCCTAACTGACCCATCTCTAACTTCGGCGCAGGATCGTAAAACGTCATGGCAATACTATGAAGAACACTATACGCAATAACCGCAAGAATCACGTTCACCCACCACGGAATTCTTGACATTACCTCAACAAAATCTTCAAGCGGGCTTGTCCTTCTTCTCATCTCTTTTCACCTGTGTTTTCAACGTCTTCAAGGCAACCATTAGGCAATATTACCTATAACTATACGAATTTATAGGTTTTGTATAATTATGCTACCTTTGACGATGGGAATCCAGACTTATTTTCCTCCCCTTCCTCCCTTCTCTTTCTCCATTCCTTGAACATCGGAAAAAAACTTTCGATCTGGCTTTTCAGCCAGGCCGTGTTTTTTGACCCTCCTGTTTCCCTTGCCCATTGTTCTAGCTCTTCATAAAAACCAAGGTAATCTATTGTTGTTTTAGGAATTTTTTCTTCCTCTCCTGTCAAAATCCATTCTGTAGTCAATCCATATCTCCTAGCTACAATAAATGCCCAATCGATTGGGAATAGATTTTCATCCTTTCTTTTTGTCACATTTGATTTTGAAAGTTCTATTATTTCAGCTAGTTGACTGTAATTCTCTATCGACGTTTTGCTTTTAATTCTTTCCCAGCATTCATCAAAAGAAAACGAGTTCAATTTATGCAACTTTTTTCTTGACATAATTTCTTTAATAGAACATAGTTCGAAGTATAGAACCAACCTTTAATTAGTTAAATTATTACCTTCCTATGACCCTAATAGACGCTCTCCACCTCTTCGGCCTCTTCATCGTCTTCCTTGGCCTCGGCCTGCTCGTCTATGCCTGCCTCTTCAGGATTTATCTAGGGTTGCAATTGCAACTTTTTCCCAAGCTCAACGAACAGTTTGAACGAATGCTCAAACGCATGGAGTCGAAATGATCATCGGCATAGAAGGCGTTCCCGGTAAAGGCAAAACTTGTGAAGCCTTACGTAATATCATCGAGAACCTTGAGAACGTTCCGCCCCGTAACAGAATCCCTGATCTCTGTCACCAGGAACTCAAACCGCTCTACCTGAACGGTTCAAAACAAATCACCCTTAACCACAACATCAAGCAACAAACCGTCAAACCGGCACAATGACTTACACGCCTATGAAACCGCGGCCCCATGAACTCACCGACATATCAGACATGCGATGCAGCCGGTGCGGCAGGCCGTTCAACATCACCATCCAGGAGACACCGGCAGGGGAGCACGAGACCTATTTGCAGTGTTTCACCTGCTTCTATTCAATCAGGCTCACCCGGTATGCAACCAAGCCGGAAATCGCCACCGTTCACTAAGGTATAAACGAACAACTCACTAAAACCCATTGAAAAAAAGGAGCATGCAAGAAATGCCAGCGGAAAAAGCACTCGATAAAAAAAACGAAAAACCCGGCACCCTCTGGCTCACGGGCCGTATCCAATCCACGCAGCAAGTCGGCACGGATAAAGAAAACTTCCCGATCATCGAAACCAGCATGAGCCAGTTTGTGAATGAAAAGCGCCTTTCGATGGCCGAATTGCAGATAATCAGCGGTCACGCCAAGATTGAATCGGTCTACAAATACGCAAGCGTTGAGCTGGCTAGAAAAAGGGAATTAATGGAGACGTTAAGCATTGTTGAGCCGGAAAAGATACGGCGGGCAAAGTAGCTGTTTCCAAATTGTTTCCAGGAAAAAAAACACTAAAAAAGAGAGAGCAAAAACAACCCTTTAAAAACTCGTCTATTTATCGTATATAAGCCGACACAATCGGCTGTTTCCCTGCTCTGGATTCTCAGCCTGCCCCATGTTTTTTGCCGCGAACCACAAGCGATGACATCTTCAGGAACAACAACGCCGGCGCAAGCCACCACCACCTCGGATGAGGTAGGAAACTGGTTTCCGGAAAACCTGGCGCAGATCTGCAACAGGCTGAACGCCACCGCCGCGCTACCGCCCGCAGTCCCGCCAGTGGCGGTCTTTGATTTCGACAACACCTGCATTTTCCGCGATGTGGGGCAGGCGGTGTTCCGCTATCAGGTGCAGCACCTGCGCTACCGGCTGACCCCGGAACAACTGGATGCCATCCTGCCGAAAACCGCAGGCCAATTGGCCGACCGGCCACTGACGGTACTCACCACCACCCTGCTGGATGCGTACCGCACACTCTATCCGCTCGTTGCCGCTGGCAAGCAGGACGAAGCACTCCGTCTGCCCGAATACCGGCTGTTTGCCACCCTGCTATTGTGGCTCACCGACAAGGCCCGCAAGGACGAGCACCTGGGGCCACGGTACGTGCTGCCGTTCATGGGCAAGTTGCTGGCCGGTTTTTCCATTGTCGAGTTGCGGCACCTAGCTGTTGAGGTGGTGCAGAAAGTACGGCAAGAACCGCTGATTGAAGAAACGCTGTGGGTGGAAGCTCCGGAGCCGATCGGTCGCATTGAAGCAAGCTACCCGCTCGGTCTCCATGCTTTTCCGGAGATGCAGTCCCTGATGCATCGCTTGGCGAGGCAGGGCATTGAACGGTATGTGATTTCGGCGAGCACCGAATGGCTGGTGGAAGGGGCGGCACAGCTGCTGGAATTTCCGGTGCAGGCGGACCACATCTTCGGCATCCGGGTTTGCTTGGATGAACGAGACGTGCTCACCATTGACGATCCCATCGACTACCCGGTCACCTTCCGCGAAGGCAAGGCCGAGATTATCACCCAACGAATCAGCGGCCGACCGATGCTGGTTGCCGGCGACGCCGATACCGACTTCGAGATGCTCACGCTGCCCGGAGTGGACATCCGCCTGCTGCTCAACCGGAGGCAGAACGGACTAATCAGCACGCTCTACCAGGATCCGGACATCCTGCTCCAGGGTTTGGATCTCACTTCCGGACGCTTCCGCCCCACGCGCGAGTCAATTGGCAGTTGAGGTGTGGAATCGGCAGCAGCTTGCTCCTTTGAGGAACAGAGCTTACTCCGTTAGTATCCTCATGGTGTCCCGTTCGGGTAAGTCCTAACGCAGGTGAAAAATCTCGAACGCTTCTCCCTGACGGTCAAAAGAACGCCCGCAATTGCCGCATCACGACACACCCCCTCCAGCCTCCCTATTTCTTCAGCGTTTTTGCAAAATCGAGCATCCGCTGAATCGGGACACGGGCCTTGGCCGCCAACTCCGGCGCCACCTTGATCTCGCCCGCACCGGTCTCCAGGACCATGGCCAATTTTTCCAGAGTATTCATCTCCATCCAGGGACATCGGGCACAGCTCTCACAACTGGCCCCTTCGCCCGCGGTCGGTGCGCCCAAAAGGATTTTATCCGGCGCCAGCTGCCGCATCCTGTTGAAGATACCCGCATCGGTGGCGACAATGAATTCCTTGTTCGGCAGCCGCTGCACCGCCTGGATCAAGGCAGTGGTCGAACCGACCACGTCCGCCTGATCGACCACCTCCTGGGGTGACTCAGGGTGGACGAGCACCGCCGCCTGGGGATGGCGCTGGCGCAACTGCAGGAGGGCATCGGCCTTGAACTCCTCATGCACCACACAGGAACCGGGCCAAAGAATCATCTCTACCCCGGTCAGTTGCTGGACATAACGGCCAAGATGCCGGTCTGGTCCCCAGAGGATCTTCTCCCCCTTTTCGGCCAGATGCCTGACCACCGCCAAGGCGATACCCGAGGTGACCACCCAGTGGGAACGGGCTTTGACCTCGGCACTGGTGTTGGCGTAGACCACCACCGTGTGCTCGGGATGACGGTCGCAGAAATCGGTGAACAGATCGATCGGGCAGCCCTCGTCAAGCGAACAGGTGGCCGCGAGGTCGGGCATGAGCACCAATTTTTCATTATTGAGGATTTTGGAGGTCTCACCCATGAACCGCACCCCGGCCACGACCAGGGTCTGGGCCGGGTGTTCGGCGGCAAACCGGGCCATCTCCAGGGAGTCGGCGACGCAGCCGCCGGTTTCATCGGCCAGGTCCTGGAGATCAGCGTCGGTGTAATAATGGGCCACCAGCACCGCGTTCTTCCGCCGCAGCATGCTTTTGATGCGTTCTTTCAACGCTTCCTTTTCCCGGACGGGCAACTCCAGCTTAACCGGGTGCGCCGGGACCTTGATCTGGGGGATGCGAATATCCGCCAGGGTTTCTCCTGTTCCTTTGTTCATATCCAATTCTGCCGTCTCGATTTCGATCAAAAAAACCGGCCACCATTCAAGGCGACCGGCCCTCTAGCAAGGTTCCCTAGTACCGCAAAACCCCTTGGAACACAACCATTTTCCACGGAGCCTTCTTGGGCGGCGCATCCCATCGAAAACACGACAAGAAAATAGATTTACAAATCACAGGCATCATGGTTTTATGTTCGATTAACCTGCGGTATACTGCCCGTATCCTGGCAACCCCCTTCCCCACGACTGGCCATGCACGTCTATCCCTCCGAACTTGTCGCCCTCATCAATCAACGATGGCAGGTCTCGCCTGCCGAGGAAGGGACTGCCGCCATGTCCGAGGCGGCGAGCCTGCCGGGCAAGGCGGCCCTGGAACGGTTAATTTCCACCTGCTACCAGGTGAGCATGATGCGCGAGGAAGCCCGGCCGGTCACCCTGCGCCTCATCCTGGCGCCCCCCAAACTCTTCCCCGCTGACCAGGGACCACCCAAAGGGTTTCTCCGCCTGCTGTTCTCCACCCCCCGGCCCTTCAACGAATACGAACTGCGCCGCCTCTCGCCGGCCATGGATTTCGAACGCTCCCTCATCGGTATTGAGCCGCACCCCGATAAGGGTTTTCAGATCTGGGGGATTGTCAATTCAGGTATCCGCTGGCTGCAGCAGGAGCGCGGCGGCAACAAGAAGACCAACATCCTGCCCGAGGTCTTTGTCGTCCATGTCACCGGCCCGGGCATGCTGACCATCTGTAAAGGGCTCAAGATCATTGCCACCCTTAACAGCGGCAAACTCATTGATTCCACTGCCAACGCCTTCCAGTCCAAATGGATGAACAAGCTCTTTGCCGAGGAGCGGAGCATTCTGTTGCAACTGCATGAGATTTTCCGTTCCAGCGTGCTCTATCCGGTGGCCAAGGTCCAGGAGGAATTCATCGAAAGCCTCCAGTTCCAACTGTTGAAACGGGTCATCAGCGTAACCCGCATGTCCCGCCACGGCGGCACCTTCATCATCTTTCCCGGCGACAACCCGCCGGAACTCGCTACGGAAAACCCCTACATCCTTCTCAAATACCGCTTCCGGCAGGACGAGGCCGTCCAGCGGCAACAAACCCTGATGGTCAGGACCATCCGCCTGGCCACTACCGCGCTCGGCGACATCAAGGATCCGGACCGGATAATCACCTGGAAGGATTACGTGGAACTCCGCCACGAATCGGCGGTCTATGACCTTGAGGGAGGCCCTCTATGAACATGCCCAGTTCGTGGCCAGTCTGGCCTCAGTCGATGGCGCGGTAGTAACCAGCAGTCGCGGTCCGATCGGTTTCGGCGGCATGATCGTTGGTTCGCTCGACAAACTGACCGAAGTGGCGCTGGCCAGCGATGTCGAGGGCAAGGTGGTTAGTCTGGCCAATATCGAAGGGTACGGCTCCCGACACCGTTCCGTCTACCACCTCTGCAACGCCCTCCATCAGGTGATGGCCATCGTTGTTTCCCAGGACGGCAACGTCCAACTGGCCAAATGGCGCAACGGTATCGTCACCTGCTGGGATCTGACCTCCCAAATGTTCATCAGCGACTTCTGAACGTCGCCAGCCTCACGCCTTCTTTCACCTCAGTCGGACATCGGCCGCAGTCGCCGCTTGACCACCTGCCAAAGCAGCAGCGTGCAGGTCACTGAAACCACCCCCATCTTCCCCAGCATCACAATTTTATCTTCCCAATCGAACGAAAAATACCACATGGCCAGCGCTCCGATCATGAAATAAAAAAAGACCATCAGCGACGAGGCGGCGCCGGTGTCGCGATCCACCTGCTCCAAAATCAAGTTGTTACCCGCTGGCCGGCAAAAGGAGAAGGAAAAGGTCAGGCAGAACATCGGCAGGGTCAGCCGCCAGGGATCCGGAATCCAAGGACAGAGCAGGAGCAGCGAGGAGAGGAGCATGCCGGTGAAGGCGAAGGGCATGAGCCGGGTGATCGGGAAATGGCGCACCACCCGGGAAAACGCCAGCGGTGCCAGCACAAAAGCCAAGGCGTTGAAGCCGAAAAAATAACCGAACTGCCGCTCATCGAATCCGAGCCGGGTAATATAGAGATCCGGAGAGCCGCCAATGAAGGCAAAGACCGGCACACAGGTGCAGGACAGGGTCAAGAGCAGCACAATGTAGCGTTTGTTGCGCAACAGGCGCAGGTAACTGGACGCCACCTCAATGAAACTGGGCGGCGTTTCCGGACGCAGGGATTCGTCCATGCGCAACACCCCAAAAAAGGCAACGGTGCCCAGAATCGCCTGGAGCAGGAAGATCCACCGCCAGGAAAACAGGGTGATGATCCAGCCGCCAAGGATCGGGGCAATCATCGGCGCGGTGGCCACGATCACCCCAATCTGGATGAACACCCGCTGCCGTTGCGGCCCGGTAAATCGGTCCTTGCTGATGGCAAAGACAATAGCCGAGGCCGCCGCTGCCCCTGCTCCCTGGAGGATCCGGCCACAAATCAACATGGTGGGGCTCTGTGAAAAACTACAAATCAGACAGGAAAGGATGAATAATCCCACACCGACGAGGAGCGGTGGCCTTCTGCCGTAGCGGTCGGAAAGCGGCCCGTAGATGAGCAGAAAGCCGCAGTAGGTCATGAAAAAGGTGACGAGGGTAAGATTGATGGCCACTAGCGGAGCCTGCCATTCGCGCTGCAACAGAGGTAAGGCCGGTAAATACATGTCGGTGGCCAACGGAGGGAAGGCCGACAACAGGGCCAGCAACAAAATGATCGGGGGAAACCGCTCCCTGATCTCGTCAACTATACCCATCCGGGGCACTCCTCTCTTGGGATCACACGATTGCGTAGGTGGACCGGCACGAACTCCGACTGCACAGAGAGGTGATCATCCCGCAAATCCGGCAAAGGTGCAAGCAAAACCCAGAACCCAAAGTGCTGGCGCCCAATCAAGAGAAATGTCGTGCCGCCAAAACCGCCTGCACCACCTGGCCCAGTTCGGCCACGGTGTAGGGTTTGGACAGCATCCCGGAAAAACCGTGGGCCTGGTGTTCCGACATCACCGGATCGTGGGAATAACCGCTGGAGACAATGAGGCAGGCGGTGCTGTCCAAAGCGAGGATCCGGCGGGAGGCCTCCAGCCCTCCCATACCGCCGGGGACGGTCAGATCCATGAGAGCCGCCGCATACGGCTCTCCAGCAGCAAGAGCTTCTTCGTACAGGCGGACTGCCGCCTCACCGTCGGCACAGGCACGAACCTTGTATCCCATATGGGTCAGCATGGTGACGGCAAGGTCGCAAATGGCCCTCTCGTCGTCCATGACTAATAGAGAAATCTGGCTTTGCGGTCGATCAGTGGAGCCTGAGGCGACTGGCCTGGACGGCTCGACCGGTGGAGTCTTGCCGGTTGCGGGCAGGAGAATGGTGCATGCCGCCCCTTTACCGGCCGTGGATTCGGCGCTGATATGGCCGCCGTGCCGGCTGACGATTGAATAGGCCGAAGCGAGCCCCAGGCCGCTGCCGGAGTCCTTGGTACTGAAAAAGGGATCAAAGATGCGCTCCAGGTTCTCTTCCGGTATGCCGCACCCCTCGTCGGCAATGGTGATCCGGACATAGTCGCCTTCCGGAAGGGCGACGGCATCATTGGCCGCGTCAAGCCGCAGATTGTCGGCGGTTACCCGAAGGATACCGCCTTCGGGCATCGCCTGCACCGCATTGATGAGGATGTTGTGCAACACTTGCGAGATCTGACCCTCATCAGCCTCGATCGCCCGCACCGTATCATCGACCCAGACATCTCCCCGGACGTTCGTTCCCCGTAGCATCAAAGAAACAGCCTCATGGATCAGCCGGCCAACGGCCACCACGGTTTTGACAGGCTCCCCTCCCCGGGCAAAGGTCAGCAGCTGCCGGGTCAGTTCCGCCGCGCGCTCCGTCGCCTTTTCGGCCGACTCCAGCGAATGAAGGGCGGCATGTCCTGGCTCGAGCACCAACCGGGCATAGGAGATATTGCCCATGATGCCGGTGAGAATGTTGTTGAAATCATGGGCGATGCCGCCGGCCAGCACCCCGATGGATTCCAGCTTCTGCATCTTGATCAGCTCGTTGTGCAGGCGTTCCCGCTCGGTGATGTCGGTGAGAATAACCATGATCCGGTTATTGATC
>Ga0074197_1001661_pt1 | contig 17860 bp, 20 predicted proteins | sample EPASupsiteSAE305_FD_64526 | JGI IMG/M metagenome (GOLD analysis project Ga0074197, IMG submission 64526) | Bioremediated contaminated groundwater microbial communities from EPA Superfund site, New Mexico - SAE3-05 reassembly with SPADES | ecosystem: Environmental > Aquatic > Deep subsurface >...
AAGCCAACGAGTTACGATTTGCGCGAATCGGCTGGGAGTTACACCAGAAGCATACCGAGGCGACTATAAGGGACTTGGTGTCAAGGCCGTTACCATTGATTAGCAATAGATTCGCAACCGATTCCCAATTGACTCCCGGCGGATGCAGTCTCCGCCTGATCTTACGATCGCTCAGCGACTGCTCAGCCGCATTTAATAGTTCGCAGCTTCACAATTAAAGGGGGTATCATGATGGACGTAATAAATACGAGAAAAAGACTTGATGAAGATCTTTCCGAGCTGAAAAGAATGGTCTTCAGGATGGCGAGGATGTCCGGCGAAGCCCTTGAAAACGCAGTCTGGGCACTGAAAAACAGAGACGAGGCTGCGGCGCGCGAAGTCCTTGAAAAGGATGATATGATAGATGATCTTGAAGATAAAATAGACGAGGCATGCATGGAATTCGCAGCCCGTTACCAGCCTCTTGCAGAAGACTTAAGGACTGTGACCTCTATAATGCATATAGCCGTAGACCTTGAGAGGATAGGCGATTATGGAGGAAACATAGCCAAGACAGCAATAGAACTGATTTCAAAAACACCAATAAAACCCCTTATTGACATTCCGCGCATGGTTGAATGCATAAAGAGGATGCTCGATATGGCAATGACGGCAATGGATACGAGATCTCCGGAAAAAGCAATGGAAGTTTTTCCTATGGATGATCAGGTTGACGATCTTGAAAAACAGATAATGAGGGAGCTTTTTCTCATGGTGATGGAAAAGTCCGAGAGAATAGAGCAGTCACTGCAGCTGATGAATGTATCCCGCACACTTGAAAGGGCGGGAGATCACGTGACAAACGTGGCGGAGAGGATAGCCTATATGTACACAGGCAAGACGGTAAAGGCGTCCCAGTATAGGAGAAAAAAGGACTCATAGGAGGAAGCCTCATGGCTGAAAAAATTCTCATTGCGGACGACGAAGAGAGTCTTGTTGAATTCATCGGCAGGGCGCTGAAAAAGCATGGCTACAGGGTGATAACAGCCCACGACGGTGACAACGCGCTCTTTCTTGTCGGAGAAGAGCTTCCAGATCTCGTTATACTTGATCTCATGATGCCGCTTATGGACGGATGGGAGGTCTGCAGAAGGGCAAAATCCGATCCTGCAACTAAAGACATTCCGATCATCATGCTGACAGCAAGAAGTTCAGCTGAAGACGCTGTGCAGGGACTTGACCTTGGCGCTGACGACTACATGAGAAAACCTTTTAGCCTTGACGAACTTCTTGCACGTGTCAGAGCGCTTCTCAGAAGAAAAAAAGGAGAAGAAACCGGAAGGACGATAGAGGACGGAGACCTGAAGATAGACAGGGAAGAAAGAGAGGCCTTTCTTCGCGGCGTGCCCATTGACATCAGCCCAATGGAATTTGAGATACTTGAGCTCATGGCCGGAAGGATCGGACGGACTCTTTCCAGAGAGGAAATATTAAAGAAGATCTGGGGGATCAGCGGCGAGGATACAAGGACGATCGATGTCCATATCTCGAGACTCAGAAAAAAACTAGATGACGGCAAAAGCCCCCACCTTCTGATCCAGACATCCAGGGGACGTGGATACAGGCTTTCCTGGGAGGAGGAACAGTTTGATGTTTAAAAAAATGACTCTCAGAAAAAAAACAGCTCTGCTGCTTACCTTGTGTGTTGTGCTTATCGGTATAGGGATCTGGGCATTTATTTACAAAAACGAGCGCAGAGAAGTTGTTGAAGAAAACAGGGAGACCCTTTCCCGATACCTTGACGCTTTTGCTGCGGCAGGAGAGCAGGACGGCTTGAAGGGGATAAGGGATATCCAGTCTCTATGGGAAAAAATATACCCCAGGGGCAGGCTTACCGTAATAAATACCATGGGTGAGGTAGTCATCGACAGCAAAAGCGATCCGAATGAAATGGACAACCATTACAAGAGGCCTGAGATCATAAAAGCTTTCGAGGATGGGAGCGGGTCAGAACTAAGATACAGTAAGACACAATCTGAGTGGCAGAATTACATGGCTAAAAGGGTGATCATCCCCGGGATTCCGGGGCAGGGAATGGTCATAAGGCTGTCCTACCCGCTTGAAGAGCTGAACAGCCTTGCTCTATCCATGGCAAAACCATTCCTCTATTCACTGGAGATCATGCTTTTCTTCGTATTGTTAGGTTCATATCTGATGCTCCATTTCGTAACAAAGCCGCTTGATCTGCTGAGCGAATCTGCACAGACGATAGCGGCCGGAGGAACAGCAAGGTTTCCGATAACAAACGATCCTCAGATACAAAACCTCTCTAACGCGTTGAATTCGATGTCAGATTCCCTTAAGCTCAGCGTCAGGGAGGCGCAGGAAAGGAAAGAGGAACTCTCTCTGCTTGTTGGTGCGCTCCCTGTCGGCGTGATCCTCATCGATGAGGCTAGAAAAATCCGTTACATGAACAGTGCCGCTTCAAAGATATGCGGAAGGGCGGGCAACGAGCCTGCGAGAGGTCTCTCCATAGAAGTGATCCTTCCTTCCGATGAGATGTGCAGCATGCTTGATGAAGGAGACGGAAGAAGGATGATAAGCCTATCCCGCAGCGGAGGCTCAAAGATCGAAATGTCGACGCTTACACTTACACGCGGCAGGATGATCGTTCTTGAGGATCTGACGGATAAGATCAAGCTGGATGAGGCCAGGCGGGAATTCTTTATAGATGCGGGTCATGAGTTCCAGACTCCGTTGACAGTAATTAGAACGGGGCTTGAACTTCTGAAATCAGGCGACTCTCTGACAGATATTGAGGATATTAAGGCCGTTGACAGTATGATACGCCAACAGGAACGGATAAGCGGCCTTGTTGAGGATCTTCTCCTGTTGGTGAAGCTTGACGTTGATCCTCAGGGGAACAGAAGAGAAGAAGTAGATCTCAAAGAGATAGTCCGCGACATAATATCTGACGTAAAAGAGCTTCCCGCAAGCAGGAAGATAGAGATAAAGGCCATCCTGCCGGAGGAAGACATTACGGTCAGAACAGTATACGGAGACCTTCGAAGGGCTCTTTTCAATCTGGTCGAAAACGGTGTAAAGTATGTCTCATCTTCCCGGGAGACGGAGGGAAGAATAGAAGTTACAGTTCAAGAAGATGATCATAACATTCATATATATGTGGATGACAACGGCCCGGGAGTAACTGAAGAAGATCGGGATATAATCTTTGAAAAATTCAGAAGGGGAGACTCACACCGTGCCAGAAGCCGAAGCTCTGCAGGAGGATACGGTCTTGGGCTCTCTATCTCCAGAAAGATCTCGGAACGCGAGGGAGGCTCACTTGAGTTGGGCAGGTCCTCTCTTGGAGGGGCCTCTTTCATAATGACACTGCCAAAGGCAGAACCTATAAGCAACGAAGAAATATAACAAACGAAGAGAGGGCCGATCATGCCCTCTCTTCGTTTGTACCCTTTACTTTGTATAAACAGGAAGCCTAAAGGTCAAAAATTTCAAGAACTTCTGTCTTTTCCCCTTTTCCAAGAAAACTCCCTGCGATAAATACTATTACAGAAATCAGCAGTGTCGGGACTATGGCCGTTGTTCCCGCTATGCTTGTCTTAGTTATATTGAACCAGAAAAAGGCTGCGCAGCCTGTGATCATTGAGAGTGTTGCACCGGTAGAGTTTGCTCTCTTCCAGTAGAGGCCGAAGATCGTAGGGCAGAAGAATACTGCCTCCAGACCGCCGAAAGCGAATAGGTTTATCCATACAAGCAGGGAGGGAGGCTTCATCGCTGCGAAGAAGACTATGACACCTACCACACAGGTAACTGTGAAGCTCATGGACCGTACCTTAGACGGGGGCAGAAGTTCAGGGTTATTATGCGCGATATAGTGGAAGTACAGATCCTTTACTATCGCTGCAGAGCACATGATAAGCATTGAGTCGACAGTGGACATTATCGCAGCAAGCGGTCCTGCAATGAATATTCCCGCCCAGAATGGAGACATCAGTTTAACTGTAAGTGTCGGCACGGCCAGGTCTCCGATTTCGATCCCGGGAATGACAGCCCTACCCATGGCACCGATGAGATGCATAGCGAGCATAACGAAACCGACAACAAAGGTGCCTATCACCATGGCGTTGTGCAGCGACTTTGAATCTTTGAACCCCAGGCATTTCTGTGTTGTCTGAGGCAGGCCGAGTATCCCGAATCCAACCAGAACCCAGAATGAAAGTATGAAGGGTTTTGGGATGGAATCTCCCGCTCCTCCCGGTGTAAGAAGGTCCGGGTCGATAGATCTCAGCGTGTCCATTATATTGGACACTCCTCCTCCTGCCGAGGTCACAGCGAAGAGCAGGGCTACAGATGCAAAGAGCATCATAATGCCCTGGATCATATCAGTAAGGACGACAGCCCTGAAGCCTCCGACGGTGGTATAGATTATGACGGTTATCCCAAATATGATAAGGCCTGTCCGGTAGGAGTACCCTGTTATCGACTCAAAGAGCCTTGCCCCTCCTATGAACTGTGCGAGCATGGACGCCATAAAGAAGACAAGGAGTGCGATAGATGCCGCGATCACAACATAATCACTGTTGTATCGAGCCCTTAGGAAGTCGGTTATAGTTACCGCTTTTGTCCTTCTGGCTATCAGAGCGAACCTTTTGCCCAGTACTCCCAGAGTAAGAAAAGCTGTTGGCACCTGTATCATTGAAAGGAGTATCCATCCGAGTCCAACTTTGTATGCGACCCCGGGTCCCCCTACAAAACTGCTTGCGCTGATGTAAGTTGTTATCACAGCCATTGCCAGGACAAATCCCCCCATTGAACGGCTGCCTATAAAATATTCCTCCATAAATCCTGAGGTATCGGATTTTTTTCTTGAGAAAGTATTCCCCCATAATGCGATGCCCATTATCAATGCCAGATAAAGGACTAGTGGCAGTATCATGCCGGTACGTTCAATCATTTTCTCTGCCCTCTTTCTTTTCTTCAAGATCTATGTCAGTGAAAAAGAACCTGACACATATCCACAGGAGGACAGAAATGCCGACGTAGCCAATTATACAGCTGTAAAAGAACCATTCAGGGAAGCCAAGAATGTATCTGTAATCTGATGGATCGTCCCCGAAACTATACGCTGTCAAATACCACCATGCAAAAAAGAGAATGTAAAGACCAATGATTATAGATGTTTCTTTTTTTGCTGTTCTCATGATCGCCGATTCTTTCAAGATCAGTCCTCCCTGCCAGTGATCGCTAGGATAAGTATAGACCGTTAAAAGCAAAAACTGTATGATTGTAGCATATTAATTAATATTACGATTTATATCACCCCCCGTCTTTCCCGCATGCTGCTGAGCGGGAAACCAGTGGCTTAAAGATCTTAAAAAAAGACCATTGTGCCTTGCAATGAAAAAAATAAAACGAAAAAACATTTTTCATCACAACAAATAAAAGGAGTGAAAGCTGTGGATATGAACGAAGCTAAAATTAATGGATATGAAAAACTGGGAGAAACTGTCTGCAAAAAACTGAACAGTCTGGGGTATTCCGCCTGGTTTGTGAAAAATAAAGAAGCAGCCCTTAAGGCTGCGCTTGAACTTATACCCGACGGAGCTTCCGTTGGAGTCCCTGGTACAGTTACTGTCAGGCAGATAGGTCTGATCGACGAGCTTAAAAAAAGAGGCTCGAAAGTCTCTGTTCACTGGGATCCTGAACTGAAACCAGAGGACAGAAAGGCAAGGCTGCTGGAAGAAATGACCTCAGAATGGCTTGTGACCAGCACCAACGCGCTTACAACCGACGAGGGGGTTTTTGTGAATATTGACGGCACAGGGAACAGGGTAGGCGCAATGGCCTGGGCACCCGGCAAGCTGCTCTACATCGTAGGCATCAACAAAATAACGCCCGATCTGGAAACGGCGCTTAAACGGGCCCGTAATACAGCTACTCCCCCCAATGTTATACGTCTTAACTACAAGGTACCATGTGCTGCTGTAGGCCATTGCGTAAACTGCAACAGCCATGAGAGGGTTTGCAGGATAGTGACCATGATGGAGCGCCCTCCATTTGGGCGTGAATGCCATGTCATAATAGTCGGCGAAGAACTTGGGTACTAGCATGAAAGGATATTGGGGCAGAATCCTTTCCATCGACATGTCCGACAGCACCATAACTACAATAACTCCTGACGAAAGACTGTACAGGGATTACATTGGCGGAAGCGGGATAGGTGCCAGGCTGTTGTTCGACATGACAGGACCTGAGACAGACCCTCTCGGTCCTGATAACCCGATAATATGGATGACTGGACCCTTTACAGGAACTAAGGTACCGACCTCCGGGCGTCACGAGATAACCTCCAGATCACCCCTTACGGGGATATTCGGCGAGAGCGACGCGGGCGGCAGGTTTGGAACAGCGCTCAAGCGTTCCGGCTGGGACGGGCTCATCGTCAAAGGAATTTCTGATAAGCCGGCAATCATTGTTATAAAGGACGAGAACGTGACCATAGCGCCTGCAGGCGACCTGTGGGGCAAGGACACCTTTTATACGGACGAACACCTGAAGGAACGGTTCGGACCTTCCTGTGAGACGTCCTGCATTGGTATCGCCGGTGAAAAAATGGTGCCAATATCCTGTATAGGCCATGACGGTGAAAACGCTAGGATGAGCGGAAGGTGCGGATTCGGAGCAGTTATGGGATCCAAGAGGCTCAAAGCGGTTGCAGCTATGGGAAGCAGAGATACAGAGATTGCTGACCCTGCAAGATTGATGGTCCAGCAAAAGAAGATGGTTCCTCTTCTAGTAGAAAAGATGAAGGGAATGAATCTGCTTGGTACAGCCGGAGGAACGGCTGCAGCAGAAAAGATGGGCGATCTTCCTGTGCAGAACTGGCGAAGGGGAAACTGGCCCGATGCGGAAAAAATTACCGGACAGGTTATGGCAGACACCATACTGAAGAAAAATTATTACTGTGCCTCATGTCCGATCGGATGCGGGCGTGATGTGGAGATAAAGAGCGGAAGATGGGCGGGAGTCAAAGGCGCCGGCCCGGAATATGAGACGCTTGGGCTTATGGGCGGTTCCTGCCTGGTGAACGACCTTGAGGCAATAACCTACGCAGCGGACCTCTGCAACAGGCATGGTGTGGACACCATTGAGGCTGGAAGCGCAGTAGCTATGGCGATGGAATGTTTTGAGAAGGGATTCCTTTCCCTGGACGAACTTGACGGTATCAGTGCGGAATGGGGGAGCGCAGAAGCGCTTGTCGCACTGACGGAAAAGATATGCAGGGCTGAAGGCGTCGGAAAACTTCTTGGCCTCGGAGTAGCCGGAATGGCCGCAAAGATGCCAGGGACAGAGGGTTTTGCTGTCCATGTCAAAGGACTGACCCTTCCGGCTCATGACCCCCGCTGTTTCAATACGATGGCTGTGGGATATGCCACAAGCAACAGGGGAGCCTGCCACCTCACAAGTTCTGCATATTTCTTCGAAAAGACTGCCGTCATGCCGGAGTTCGGATATGAAAAACCGCGTGCCAGATACACTGAAGGCGGAGAAGGACTTCTGAACTTCCATGCCCAGAATCTCATGGGGCTGATGGACTCCCTCAAAATGTGCAAATTTACTATCTACGGCGGTGTCAACGTGACTGAGATCTGCGAATGGTATGAAGCAGTGACAGGTATTAAGACGTCTGTCAAAGAGATGGCAGAGACAGGTGAGAGGATCTTTAATCTTAAACGGCTGTACAACATCAGGCTTGGCCTGCGCAGGAAAGATGACAGACTGCCTGAGCGCATCCTTTCTACACCGCGAAGGGATGAGGGAACCGGTGATTACATTCCAGACCTTGAACCTATGCTTGATGAATATTACTGGGTGCGTGGATGGGACGATGACGGGGTCCCAAAACCGGAGACGATAGAGAGGCTTGGACTAAGCTGACAAGGAGTGCTTTTGTTGATCAGACTGAAAATCAGACCCGAGTATGCAGATCTTTACGGTGTAGATGAGAGTTCCGTACTTATGCCGTCAGCAGGTGAGACTATAAGGGATTATGTTGTAAGATCCGGGATCGGAAAAGAAGAGAACATCCTTCCTGTAGTCAACAACAGGGCAAAACCCTGGAACTACAGTTTTTCTGAAGGTGATGTCCTGGAGATATACCCTATGTCGGCAAGCGGCTGAAGAGGATCAGGATTTATTCTGTTGGCAGGATATCCTGACTGATTTTTAGAGGATTTTTTAAAACCAGAAATTCATTCCCTTCAGGATCTGTAAATAGGAACTCCTCAGCATCTATCAAAACAGGCACTTTTTTCTGTTCGTCGGGGAATCTGAATTTGTGTATCTTGCCAAGAGTATTAAGCCTGCCTATTTTGATCCTGTCGGCGGATGTCGAAGCAGCATCTCCGTCTTCAAATTTCATGCTGCCGTCATTAAATATTTTTGCCCTGATTTCAGCGGATTGAGGGCTTCTTGAGTTCCACCCGGAGCTTGCAGATGACAGAACATCTATATGGCTTACTTTATTTATGAAATTTACTTTGACGACCCAGTTCCCCGTTATTCTCATGTGATCGATCATCAGTTCAGTTTCGTTGCTGTCAAATTTTGCCCAAATGCCGGGGTATTTGGATGTCTTCTCCGAAAAGAGGGATACGGCGGAAATCGCAAGCAGCCTCGCCTGTTCTTTCTCGTGCGCCTCATATGCAGGTTTGGAATATATCCTGTAGCCAATGAAAATTATTGAGGCTATGAATACAAGCGCAAAAAAGCAGGCTATTATTTTCTGGAGTGTGGGCAATTTGCTCTCTTTCATAATGTGAAGATTATACTCTAAATATGCTTTTGGATTATCTCCGGAATCATTTCGATATGGAACTCCGAAGAGCTGCGATAAAGTGGTAGAATAAACGGCGGTGATGAAAATGGACACAAAAATGGTCAGGGATGAACTCTGGCTCTTGAGCTCTATTATGAAGTGGTCTTTTCTTTCGATCATGGCTGGTGTGATAGTAGGATCAGTGACAGCAGGTTTTCTTATTTCGCTTGACTGGGCAATTGAATACGTTTCTTCCTTCAGCAGCTGGAGGTACCTGCTTATTTTTCCAGCTCTGCTCTTCAGTTTATATTTTGTGCGGATACTTGCGCCTGAAGCGGCAGGTCACGGAACAGAAAAAGTTATCGACGCAGTCCATCGCAGGGCCGGCATTATTGATATCAAGGTAGTCCCGGTAAAGCTGATCGCTACAATAGTAACCATAGCTGCGGGTGGCTCGGCAGGAAAAGAGGGTCCTTGCGCGCAGATAGGCGCAGGGCTGATGTACGGTCTTTCCAAGATATTCAGGCTTGATGAGTCTGACAGGAAAAAGCTTGTAATATGCGGTATTTCAGCAGGTTTTTCAGCGGTTTTTGGGACGCCTATAACAGGCGCGATCTTCGGAGTTGAGGTCCTCTTCGTTGGGCAGATGTTCTACGACGTTCTCCTCCCTTCTTTCATAAGTGGGATAGTATCATGCTTCACAGCGGCATACCTTGGTGCCGGGCATCTTCCTGAATTTACCGTCAACGTTCCTCTTCTTGCTCCCGGTCTGATTGGCTGGTCGTTGTTTGCCGGTGTTTTTTTCGGCACTGTTTCAGTATTCCACATAGAGTGTCTGCACGCGGTGGATAAAAAATTTAAATCTTTGAAGATACCTGACTGGCAGAAACCGCTTCTTGGCGGGACCATACTTCTTGCAATTAGCGCCGTGTTTGGCAGCAGATATCTTGGACTTGGAATGGCAACAGTAGATGAAGCGATAAGGGGAGGCAACGTCCCGATAGCGGCGTTTGTCCTTAAGTCATTTGCCATGGCAGTCACATTATCATGTGGAGGAAGCGGAGGAGTACTTACCCCTACGCTCTTTGTCGGTGCCGCTGCCGGTTCGCTTTTTGGGAATATATTCGGTCTTGATCCCTCTGTCAGCAGTGCGCTGGGCCTGGCAGGAGTGCTTGCAGGATCTACGAACACACCGATCGCATCAACTATTCTGGCTATGGAGCTTTTTGGAGCTCCGATAGCTCCTTTTGCCGGTCTGGTATGCGCGGTCTCTTATGTAATCGCGGGTCACAGGAGCCTATATCCAAGCCAGGTTATGCTCAGGCCAAAAGCAAGGACATTTGTTAGACGGAGCGTGGATGGAAAGACAAGAATAACGGGCCGTTTCGAAGGGTTCTCATACGGCAGAGTAATACGCTTCCACCTGGAAAAAGTATTGAACAGGATAATTAAAAGAAAATAACAAGTAATGTTAAAGGCGGTGTAAATATGGACTTTGATAAGATCCCGAAAAAAACGATCAACAACATCCTGACGGTAGTGGCAGCTGTGTTTTTGATGTTCTGGGCCTGGAAATGGTTTGGCCCTGGGTCTGCCGAAGTCAGGCAGAGCGGTCAGCTGGAGCTTAAAAGGACAGGTCTGAGTTTTACAGATCTGATTTGGATCAGTGTTGCGGTGACATCAGGAGGTTATCTGCTTTGGAGAGGACTTACAGCACTTTTCTGGCATAAGTATTTCAAAGACGGCACTCCCCCGGATGAACCTGAGGAGTAGCTCTTAAAGTCTGTGGTAATCAGATACCTCTATGGCTTTTTCTGCGGCTATGGATCTTATCTTCTCTTCATCTTCGCAGGGATAACTGCAGGCAAGGCCGCAGCTCGAAGAGATCTCCCTTGGGACCGGAACGATCTTTACTTTCAAGCCAATGCTCCTGCAGGATTTCTCAAAGAACAAAGCCATGTGAGTCGTGTCAAAAGTTGCTATGCAATCCATATGGGTCCGCCGCCCTTCGAAGCTGATATTTCTTTATTCCGCAATTATACGTGGACTTTGAATATATTGACAGGTAGAATTCACTGGTTGACTTATTACGTTCTATTTTTGTTGAACCAACTAAGAGGGGGTAAAGGTATTATGTTTCCAGCAAGAAAAATAGCAGTAAGTATTTTGTCCGTGCTTTTCCTTTCTTTGTATATCGCAGGTGCGGCATATGCTCAGGATGTAATGGGCTGCGTTGATCCACAGAAGATCATGTTCCAGCATCCCAAATTTGAACAGATCCAGAAACAGGTTCGCGATGTGACAAACAAAAAACAGGAAGAGGCTAAGGTGGCCATCGATAAAGAGACGGATGACAAAAAGAAGGCCCAGATCTTCCAGAACAAACGGACAGAGGCTGCAAATGAAGAGAGAAAACTTATGGAACCGCTCTTCAAAGATATTAACCTGGCGATACGAACAGTTGCAAATGCCAAGAAGATAACAGTGGTAGTTGACAAGGGAGCGGTCTTTTTCGGCGGGACGGATATTACCGACGATGTTATCGCCGACTTGAAAAAGAAAAAATGATCTGAAAATATCACAAAAAATATTAATACCCCGGCGTGTTATTGCGTACGGGGTTTTTTCATGCTTCGATAAAACGTTAATCCATAAGAATAATACAGGTCAAAAGATTTAGGTTTTGATATACTTGTCAATATCAAGAGCTGAGGAGGTAAGATATCATGTCATGTAATATCAGTATCGATATACAGCAGGCGACAATACCGGAGGAATGCAACATCATAATAGGGCAGAGCCATTTCATCAAAACAGTCGAGGACATTTTTGAGGCTCTAGTGACATCTTCGCCCTCTATCGAATTCGGAATTGCTTTCTGTGAGGCTTCCGGTGACTGCCTGGTCAGGCATGACGGAAACAGAAAAGATCTTGAAGATGCAGCAATTGAAAACGCAAAGGCGATCAATGCGGGTCACGTATTCGTTGTCATTTTAAGAAACTCATTTCCCATCAACGTTCTAGACAGGATCAAAAATGTGCAGGAAGTATGCCGTGTCTTTGCGGCAACAGCCAACCCCATGCAGGTGCTTGTTGCTGAAACAGAGCAGGGCAGGGGCATCATAGGAGTAATAGACGGATCAAAAACAGCAGGTGTTGAAGATGAAAATGGCCAGAATTGGAGAAAAGGCTTGCTTCGCAACATAATAGGATACAAGAGATAATATTATTGTCTCTGAATGAAGATAGCCGGTTCTCCTTATCATAGAAGGAGGACCGGCTTGTTTTTATATATACTGTTTTTTTGATTTGAACCCTATAAGGACGCAGGCTGCCGAAACAGCAAGTCCGGCGAAGAGAGGGTCACCCGGCAAAGAAGATAGACCCCAAAGGATCGTTCCTGAGAGCCCTGCTGCCGAAGATGCAAGTGCCCATTTGGGTGATAAGGAATCAGGGCGCATGACAGCTGCTGCGAAAGGCAGGAAAGTACCGGCTCCCCTGAGTCCCATACTCAGGTAACTCCATTCCAGTATCATAGAGCCGGCTCCGGTTATCCCCGCTAAGGCTGATGCTGCTACGATAGCGCCTATCAGCATACGGTGGATCATAATTTCTCTATCACTGTGTTTTTGTATGAATTTTTCTGGAATAAGGTTCTTGACAATATTTGTCGATATTCCAAGAATCAGCCCTGATGCACATCCTATAACCGTGATCAGTATTCCTCCCCATATGATTCCTCCTAAGAATGGAGGAAAAGAGTCCATAATGAACCAGGAAAGGACTTCATCAGGTCTCATTTCTATACCCCTGGCCTTTACGGAGAGCCCTATCCAAGCCCCCAAAAACCCCATAGGAGGCATAAGAAGTGCTGATGCGAAAGCTCCTCTTTTTGCTGTCTGGGCGTCTTTTGCTGCAGCTAAGGACTGTATGTAGATTTGGGTTGTGAAAACTCCAACTATCATGGAGGCTAAATACCCGATTTCAGGTACGAAACCCCTTCCAAACGGGTTGAACCAAAGATCAGCGTCTAATTGTGACGCTACGAAGTTAAAAGTACCTCCGTTTACTATTGCCATAACGAAGCAGGAGAGAAGGACAAAATAGAGCAGAATGATCTTTGCTCCGCCCAAAGTACTGAAGCTCTTCAAACCTCCCGCAGCAATAAAGCCGATTATTAAAAAACCGGCCAGCAGGGATGCTGTGGACGAAGAGATAGGGAAAAGTCCTTTCAGCAGGGCTATGCATGACAGAAACTGGGCGGATATCGATATGAAGGTGCCAAGAGTCGATGAGATCGTCGCAGTTAATGATATCGATCTTCCGCAGATGCTATCTTTTCCTCCATAGCTTTTGGCAAGGTAATCAGCGACTGTAGTGATATTAGAATTTCTCAGCGGGACGGCAAATCTTAGTCCCAGCAGCAGGCAGCCTATCCCGCCTCCAAGCGTGAACCATACAGCAGTCATCCCGTGGCTGTAGGCCATCTGTACGGTGCCGACAGTGGATGCCCCGCCTACCAGGGCTCCGAGAAGAATGCCGGTGACTCCCGCAGCGGAAGACTTTCTCCCACCAAGAGAATAATCTTTGGGATCGGATGTCCTTGCGCCTATAAGGGTTCCTGCCGCTACAAATATCGCAAGGGTCGATATGGCTGCCAGGTAAAAATAAAACAAAGTGCCACCCCATCTCATATTACGGTGATATATTACCTCTTTTGAGGTTTGCGCGCTATTATATCACTTGTAGTTGGTTCAGTGCTCTGATATTCTCTATGCGGAGGATTCAAACATGGCAAAAAAAGATATGAACAGATATAAGTGCAGCGAGTGCGGATATGTAAGCCTTACCATGGTTGGCAAATGTCCTAAGTGCGGCGTTTGGGGAAGCATGGAAGAGGAAGAGCCCGTCCTCATGACTAAGGATGGAAGGCCTGCAGCCGCAAAGGCAGCATCGCCGCTTCGGGGACTTGATGTTGAGGAGCAGGAAAGAGTCCAGTCAGGAATCGGAGAACTTGACAGGGTTCTTGGAGGCGGATGGGTGCCGGGCGGAGTTGTCTTGCTTGGGGGAGAACCCGGAGTCGGCAAATCGACCCTTCTGCTTCAGGTATGCGCAAAAATGGCACGAAACGGCAAAAAAGTTTTATATATCTCGGGAGAAGAATCTTCCGGACAGCTTGCTCTCAGGGGAAGAAGGCTGGGTCTCATGTCTGAAGGCCTTTATCTTCTCTGTGAGGATGATCTCGCATCATGTCTGAAAGCTGCGGAGGAATATAATTTTGTGGTTGTTGACAGCGTACAGGCCTTCAGGGCAGATGCGGAAAACGGCTGGGCAGGATCTCCCAATCAGGTCAGAGGAGTAGCTTCCATGGCTGTAGAGATGGCTAAGAACTTTCAGATACCAACTGTGATCGTAGGGCATATCACAAAGCAGGGGCAGATCGCGGGACCAAAACTCCTTGAACACATGGTCGACGTGGTTCTTCTTTTCTCCGGAGAACAAAACTCTCCGAACAGACTGCTCAGAGCCGAGAAGAACCGCTTCGGAAGTACTGACGAACTGGGAATATTTGAGATGTCAGATAAGGGACTGTCACCTGTGCTCGATCCGAGCAGGCTTTATTGGGACGGAACCGACCTCGGGAGCTCCGGGGTAGCGATTTCAATGGTACTTGAAGGATCACGGTCGCTGGCGGCGGAAATACAGTCGCTTGCCTGCAATTCTCCCTTCCCTTATCCAAAGCGTACTTCAAGGGGACTTGAGGCCAACAGACTCCAACTCCTGCTTGCAGTCCTGGAAAAAAGGTGCGGTGTATATTCAAGGACCAGTGACGTTTATCTAAATATCACCGGCGGTCTGACGCTTAGGGATCCCGCAGCAGATCTTGCCGTGTGTGTTTCACTTGCTTCGACTTTAAAAGATATTCCACTTCCCTCAGATGTCTGTTTCATTGGAGAGGTGGGGCTTGCCGGTGAGGTGAGACCTGCTGGAAGAACCATGATGAGACTGAAAGAGGCTTCAAGGCTCGGTTTCAAAAAAGCTGTGATAAGCAGAAGGAGTCCGAAAGACGAATACCCGATGGAGACCGTCAGGGTCTCGTCGCTGAACGAGGTGCTGGGGCTGTTTCTTAAGGGTTAAAAACCTTGCTGAGCAATTGCTGAGAGATAACTAAGCAGTCGCTCAGTGGTTGTTTTTAAACATGGTCAAACGGTCTTCAAATTCTTAAGATCCTTTAGTATCGCAGTATGGGACACTCTTCGTTATTCCCGGTATGAGTTTGATCCGGGAGGGGTATGTCTGATTTTTTTAGTCTTTTTTAATAACCAACTTACGATATTCTGCATACCATCGACATATGTGAAATGAACTAAAAAGAGACGGCCACTCGCGCCGTCTCTTGATGTCGTGATAAAAATCGATATTTTTTTGATCTTTGAGATGAATCAGAAGAGCTGTTCGGCCTTAAGCGGACGCGAGAAGAGTTCCCGCAGGATCAAATCGGGTGATTCTCCGCCGTAAAGGATACGGTATACTCCTTCAGCGAGAGGCATTTCAACATCGAACTTCTTACTGTTTTCGACCACGGCCCTTACAGTATATGCTCCCTCTGCCACCTGTCCCAGTTCTTTGGCAGCTTCATCAAATGTTTTGCCGCTTCCAACTGCCAGTCCAAGCCTGAAGTTCCTTGAATGCATGCTGTAGCACGTTACCATAAGGTCGCCTACACCAGCAAGGCCGGAAAGGGTCATCGGTGATGCTCCGAGTTTCTTGCCGAACCTCATTATCTCTGCAAGTCCGCGGCATGCGATTGCAGCCAGCGCGTTGTCTCCGAGCTTCATAGCTTTTGAGATCCCCGCTGCGACTGCATAAATATTTTTAGTTGCTCCGCCTACTTCAAGGCCTATAACATCATCAGAAGTGTAAACGCGGAAATTATTCCCTGTAATTATCTTCTGCCAGCTTTCAGCCTCTCCTTCGTGAAATGAGGCAAGCGCGACGGCAGTGGGACACCCTATCAATACCTCCTCAGCGTGGCTTGGACCGGAAAGAGCCGAATAGATATTTTCAGGAGACTCTTCTTCGTGTACTTTATGGAGTAGATATCCTGTGCTGATCTCAATGCCTTTAGCCAGGTTCAGCATGTGAAGATTCTTTTTGCCGGTGGCAGCAACTTTTTGACATACCTCACGTTCAAACTGGGTAGGTATCGCCATGATCACACGGTCTGAGAAGTTCAGAGCTTCATCCATGTCCATCGTGCATTTGATCGTACGCGGCAGGATCGTGTCCTGGAAGCAGAAAGTGTTCCTGCCTGACTTGTTGATCGACTCTGACTGTTCTTTATCTATCGTCCACATTAGAATATTATGTCCCAGATCGGCAAGGTGTTTTGACATCCCTGTCCCAAAACTTCCTGCCCCCAGCATTGTAATGTTCATTAGTGAGTACCTCCGTCAGAATATATTTGATGCTTTTGTTTGTGGTCATTATAGCCTTAAGAGGGTTATAATACCAACATTCTTTGTCTGTCAGGAGTTTTTTGTAATGATAAGAAGTATTGCTGTATCCGGAATGATCGCTGCTTTGTATACTGCACTCACCGTGGCGCTTTCTCCGCTTTCATTCGGCCCCGTCCAGTTCAGGGTCGCTGAGGCGCTGACGCTGCTTCCCTTTTTTATGCCAGAGGCGATTCCTGGGCTTTTTATCGGCTGTTTTCTTTCAAACATTGCAGGAGGGTTCGGCCTGATAGATATAGTTATAGGAAGTGCGGCGACTCTTGCTGCCGCATGGCTGACATATAAAATGCCCGGGATATGGCTTGCTGCCGTTCCTCCGGTGGTTATAAATGCACTGGCTGTAGGTACATATCTTGGAGTTATTACAGATACTCCTGTGCTCTATTCGATAATATACATTGGCATAAGCCAGGCGGTTATTTGTTTCGGAATTGGAATACCGCTTTGCATGCTTCTTGCATCACGCACAGAAATATTTGACAAGGAGATCCTCGAAAAAAAGAATTTGAAGAAGTGGATAACAGTAAATAAGAAGACTAACTCCTGACAGCAGTTCTTACCCCGATAAAAATCAGCACCAGACCGACAAGAATATTTAGTATAAGGGTGACAGATGACGGCAGGAAACTTCCTGTAAGTGTCCCAGCTATTGCGGTCATCGACATGAATACGAGGGTTGAAAGTATCGCTCCGAAACCGAAATAGGATACTTCTCTGCCGCTCATTTCTCCGCTTGCCGCTTTTGCAGAGAATACTCCGGCCCAGAAAACGATCGTGAGGGGGCTTGAAAGGGTAAGGAGGAGTGCTTTGATAAAGGCACTCTCCGAGTTTGTCCTGGTTAACGTTCCGAAGCCCGGTATTATGTGTATTTCAAAAGACCCGAGAATGGAAGATATCCCAAAGAGTATTATCACCGCTGCCCCGAGATATTTGAAAATATACCTGGCAGACGAACTCCTTTCTATCAATGCTCCGATTCCAAGTATTGCTGCTGTGACGTAAAAAAGATCGGCCAGCGTTACAGCCAGAACAGCTGCCTCAGCGGCCCAAAACCCTGACGAAGCTGCTGTCTGGAATATAAAAAGACAGACAGGTCCAACTGCAACCTGCAAAAGCGTCCCGAACCTGAAACCCTTCCAAAGTAGCTGATACATTTTGTGCACATCCTTTAAATAAATGTTATTAATTATATGACTACAAATACAATGTCTCAAATAAAAATGAGAGACCGATAATTCCGTCTCTCATTTTTATTTTGAGCAATTGTATGCGGTGTAGTTAACCTCCGCTGATGTTGTGTATTACCTGTACGTTTGCTCCGTCGGGGATCAGATGTGTGGGAAAATCTTTTTTTTCGACCGGTCGGTCGTTGATCCACACAGACAGCATCCTGAAAGTATAATTCTCTCTCGCCAGGAGTTGCTTAACTGTGAGGCCTTCTTCCCATTCTGACTGGTTCCCGTTTACCGTTATCATTTATATTGCTGTCCTTATGCTTCCTCGAATTCATCTTCCGGCTTGG
>Ga0074197_1001664_pt1 | contig 17854 bp, 10 predicted proteins | sample EPASupsiteSAE305_FD_64526 | JGI IMG/M metagenome (GOLD analysis project Ga0074197, IMG submission 64526) | Bioremediated contaminated groundwater microbial communities from EPA Superfund site, New Mexico - SAE3-05 reassembly with SPADES | ecosystem: Environmental > Aquatic > Deep subsurface >...
CGGACAGTGGTTCTATCCGGTTGGACGACACGGTGCTTTTCGATAGCAAAAACAAGATCAACCTGCCTCCGGAAAAGCGGCGTGTGGGCGTCGTCTTTCAGCATGCGCATCTCTTTCCCCACATGAGTGTGCACCGCAACCTGTTGTACGGCTGGCGGCGCACCCCGGAGCAGGAAAGGCCCATTCAGCCGGAGGCCATCATCGACGTGCTCCATCTCGGGCATCTTCTCGACCGGGGGGTGAACCTGCTGTCCGGCGGCGAGCGTCAGCGGGTCGCCCTGGGACGCACCATCCTGACCTGCCCCCGGCTGATTCTCATGGATGAGCCGCTCACCGGTTTGGACGAAGAGCTGAAGTTTCAGATCATGCCCTACCTGAACACGGTTTTTTCTCAATTTGACATCCCGTTGTTGTTTATCAGTCATTCGCTGCTGGAGATGCGGCTGATGACCGAGCAGGTGCTAGTGGTCGACCAGGGCGAGGTCAAGCGGCAAATGGGCACTGAAGAGCTGGCCCAATCCGCCTGGGCCGCCCCCCGGCAGGGATATGTCAATCTGCTGCGGCTGGAGGACCCGAAGCCCCAGGGAGATCTCTGGAGTTACCGGTGGGGCGATGTCCGGCTGGTGCTGACCGAATACGCCGAAAGCCGGGACAATATTTTTGAACTGGATTCCCGGGAGATTCTCTTGTTCAAGCGTCACCCGGAGGCCACCAGCGCCCGCAACCTCCTCCCCTGCACGGTCCGCAAGATGTTTACGGTCGGCAACCGGGTCCGGGTTGAGCTGCAGTGCGGTTCCCAACAGTTGATTGTCCAGATCGTCCCCGAATCAATGCGCGAGCTGGAGCTTGTTGAAGGCAAAGAAGTGGTGGCGGTGATCAAGGCCTCGGTTTTTCGGCGTCTGCTGTAGCCCACGTTGTCGATGTGAAGAAAAATGAAGCGAGTCGGGACTGTTGCCGGGAAACCGAAACACGATCACATCCGGGGCTGTTTTTGGTTAACCTTTAAAGGGCGGCCTTGTTGGCGGCAGAATTTCCAATTGACGGCTGGTCCGAATTTCCGGAGCCGCTTCTGATTGCTTTTTCAAAACCTTTGAGTTTAGCTTTGTCTGGAGGGCGTAAAATAATCGACCATTTCAGGTTGGGCGACAATCCACAGATTGACGAGCTCTCTCACCAAGCCCATTGTATTTTCTCAACATTTGATAACGGAGCAGCACCGCGATGAAAATTAAAAAGGTAATCGATGATATCTACCGTCTTTCCGTGAACATTGAAGACAAAAACTATCTCTTTGAAGGTATCTGGCCGATTCCGCACGGCATTTCCATTAACGGCTATTTGATCAAAGGGGAGAAGAATGTCATTATCGACCTGACCCAGGATATTTTCGATTTTCCCAGGGAAATTGCGGGCCAGATGAAGGGAATTGCCCTGGACATAGAAGATATCGATATCATTGTAATGAATCACATGGAACCGGATCACTCCGGTTGGCTCCGGGAGTTTTGTAAAAAGAACAGCAAGGCTGTCATTTATTGTACGAAAAAGGCCATACCCCTGCTGGAAGCCTTTGCCGCGGTGCCGCCGGAGCGCGCAATCGCCATTACCGACGGCATGATTCTGGAACTCGGCGATTATGCATTGCAATTCTTCGACACCCCCAACATTCATTGGCCCGAGACCATGATGACCTACGAACGGAAAAGGGGCATTTTGTTTTCCTGCGATGCCTTTGGATCGTATGGGAGCATTGATGAGGATACGATTTTCGATAACCAAATTTCGCAGGAAAAACATGAATTTTTTGAAAACGAGGCCCTTCGCTATTACGCCAACATCGTGGCCACCTTTTCCCCTTTTGTTCTCAAAGGACTGGAAAAATTAAAGGGCCTGGACATTCGGGTGATCTGTCCCTCCCATGGCATTATCTGGCGGGAAAATCCCGCGGTTATCATCGATCATTACAAACGGTATGCCGAATACGCCAAAGGTCCGGCAGAGCGGGAAGTGACCGTTGTCTGGAGCAGCATGTACGGGCACACCAAACAGGTCTTGAACATGCTGGTCGAGGTATTGCGAAGCAGGGAAATACCTGTGCATGTCTACCAGGTTCCCGGCGACGAAATCGGTTCGATCCTTGCCAGTGCCTGGAAATCGGCCGGTTTGATTTTCGGCATGCCCACCTATGAATACAAAATGTTTCCTCCCATGGCCCATGCCATTGAGGAGTTGATGGTCAAAAAAGTCACCAATAAAAAGGTGTTCCGGTTCGGTTCGTATGGATGGGTCGGAGGAGCGCAAAGGGATTTTGAAGCCAAAACCGAAAAATCGGGATGGGATATTCTCGGTCATTATGAGTGGCAGGGCACCCCTACGGACGCGGATCGGGAAACCATGAGGAAAGCCTTGCATGAATACTGCGATCAACTGATCGATTTCACAAAATAAAAGATTGCCGTCAAGGGGTTGGGTTCTCGGCTCCCTGGTTTCAATAAGAGGTACTGTCAATGGCGAATAAGCCCGTGCTTTGTCCGCGCTGCAAACATCTTATCGGCGGCAATGAAACCGTCTGTTCATGGTGCGGGGCTTCCCGCGCCAATCCCCTGTGGAAAGCCATGGCCTGGATGCGCGTCTCCGTGGGCGAAGATTGGCTGATGCAGTCCATCATCACCGTCAACATAATCTTCTATGTCTTCTCGCTGGTACTCACCAAGCAGCAGTCCTTAACCTTCAATCCGCTCAACTTTCTCGCCCCCGGACAGACGAGCCTGCTTCTGCTCGGAGCCACGGGGACCATTCCAATTGATCAGTTCGGCCGATTTTGGTCATTCCTCACTGCCAATTACCTCCACGGCGGGATATTGCACATCGTCTTCAACCTGATGGCATTCCGCCAGGTCGCTCCGTTGGTGATTCACGAATACGGCGCCAGCAGAATGTTCATCATCTACACCCTTGGCGGGGTCGGAGGCTTCATCCTCTCGTACCTCGTGGGCGTACCTTTCACGATCGGCGCCTCAGCCGCCATCTGCGCTCTTATCGGCTCTCTTCTCTACTTTGGAAAGAGCAGGGGAGGGACCTACGGCGCCATGGTCTTTCGCGATGTCGGCGGCTGGGTTGTCGGCCTGTTCCTGTTCGGGTTCATCGTGCCGGGAATCAATAACTGGGGCCATGGCGGCGGCATTGTCAGCGGGATCCTGCTGGGCTTGCTGTTGGGCTATCGTGAGAAGAAAGGCGAAACAAACCTGCATCGCCTTGTCGCCATGGCCTGCGGACTGGCAACGCTCGGCTGCCTCGCCTGGGCCGCGATCGGAGCGATTGCCTTCCGGTTGTTTCAGTGATGGGGCAGAGGCTGGACCCGAGTCGTGTATACGGGAACATCCTCCCGGCTAGTGTCAAAACAAGAGGTATCTTAAGATTTCTCCCCATGATCGAAACGACACAAATGAACGGGTTGTTACCTGCAGCCTGATAGGCTACAGTCTAATCTAGCTGAACAAGTTCGAAACAATATCCATTCCCGCGGATGCTTCGCTCTATAGCTTACCGACATAATAGCCTCTTCCGATAGAGTGGAAGTCTGTTCAACGATGAAACCAGGAAAAGCCGCAACATGATGACCATGTTACCCAAAAGAGAGGAACCCATGCCCGCAGTCGAAATCATCAAGAAAATTATCAGCCTCATCGCCACCTGTCTCGGCCTTGCCATTATCATCATCGGGCTGAAATATGCGATGGATATCTTTCAGCTCATTTTCACCATCCTGAAATCCCCGGTATTGCTCACTGTTCCTATTCAGGAGATGGCCCAGAGCATCGGCGGAAGCGCCTTTGATCTCAAGCTGGAGAACAGGGCTGTCCCCCTGGCCAATATCATCGCCTTGACGGTTTACTGTGGCGGCGCTTTGTTGAGCGCCTGGCTGACGCTGGCGCTGATGCATACCGGTGCGAAAATCGTATCGCTGACCGTCGGCGACAAAAACGCGGTGAAGCAGATTCTTCAAAGCGCCTTCGGCAACAGCCCGCAACTGAAAACAGCCGCGGGGGACAACGATATCAAGACCCGCGGCTGAGGTCGGAAAAAAAGAACTGCTCAATTTTCTCATTCAGGCAGGTCAGAGCTGCCGCCATTGGGCTCGAAGCTGCTCAAACCGCAAAGCGCTTTGCTTTGCAATCCTCCACAGGGAGACCTAGCTATGTCGGATAAAGGCAAACCATCGTTTTACAAGAAATTCGGCAAAAAGTTTCCGGACGTCGCCAATGCCGTTGAGAAGCTCGGCGCAACTCTGCGCACGGCCGGCCCCCTCGATGAGAAGACCTCTCATCTGATTCAGCTGGCAGCCGCGGCCGCCGAACAATCGGAAGGGGCGGTATGTTCGCATACCCGCAGAGCGCTGCAGGCGGGAGCAAGCCCCGAGGAGATCGCCCACACCCTGCTGCTTCTGGTTTCAACCATAGGCTTTCCCCGAACCATGGCCGCCCTGTCCTGGTCGCAAAAACTGATGGACAAGATCCTGAAGGAAAAATAACCGGGGCCGGTCAGTCTCTCCTTCCGAAGGTCGGGGGTTCAAATCCCTCCGGGCGTACCAAGTAGTCAAGGGTTTAGGGTGAATAGAAAACCGTTTTGGTTCGGAGGATATCCTGAAAAGAAAAGCAGCCACAGCTAAAGTGTTGCAAGCAACTCCCAAAGCCGAGATCATTGAGAGGCAGGAGTGTGCTGAAAATGGCACCGATATGCAAAAAACAATTAACAACAACACGGCTGATTTTCCCATTGTCGGCATTGGTGCCTCTGCAGGCGGACTGGAGGCTCTGGAACAGTTCCTGCGTAATGTCCCGGAAACCAGCGGCATCGCCTTTATCATCATCCAGCATTTGGATCCAACCCACAAAGCAATGATGGCCGAACTGCTCCAGCGGGTCACCGCGATGACGGTTTCTCAGGTTGAGGACCGCATGCGTGTCGAGCCAAACTGCGTCTACGTGATCCCCCCCAACAAAGACCTCTCTATCTCACACGGTGTGCTGCATCTGTTCGAACCGAAAACACCTCGCGGCCTGCGCCTCCCCATTGATTTTTTTCTCCGTTCCCTGGCTTCTGACCGACTGAAGAGGAGTATCGGCGTCATCCTTTCCGGCATGGGCAGCGACGGCACGATGGGCATCAAAGCTATCAAGGAACAAGAAGGTTTGGTTCTGGCGCAGGAGCCTGCTTCCGCTAAGTTCGATAGTATGCCGAGAAACGCTATTGAATCAAGGATGGTCGATATTATAGCTCCGGCTGAGTACCTGCCCGGCAAGATCATCGAGTATCTTCGCCACGACCTGATCATCGCCAAAAAAGAACAGCCGTTGGCAGAGAAAGACCAGAGCGCTCTGGAAAAAGTGCTGATTCTGCTGCGGATCAAGACCGGTCACGACTTCTCACTGTACAAGAAGAATACCATCTACCGCCGGATCGAACGGCGCCTGAGTATCCACCATATCGACAAGATCGTCTCTTATGTCCGCTATCTTCAGGAAAATCCTCACGAGGTAGACCTGCTTTTCAAGGAACTGTTGATCGGCGTGACCAGTTTTTTTCGCGACCCGGAGGCCTGGCAACAGTTGCGGGAAAAGGCGCTTCCGGCACTTTTTGCAACTATTTCGAACGGCAGGATGTTGCGCGCTTGGTCAGTGGGCTGTTCGACCGGTGAGGAAGCTTACTCACTGGCCATCGTATTCAAAGAGGTGCTGGAACAGATCAAACCGGCGGAGAATTTTTCGCTGCGGATCTTCGCCACCGATCTGGATCAGGATGCCATCGACACAGCACGCCGGGGAATATTTCCGGTCAACATCGTAGCGGATATATCTCCCGAGCGACTGCAGCGTTTTTTCATCAAAGAGGGCGACACCTATCGGGTTTGCAAGGAGATCCGCGAGATGGTGACTTTCGCGTCCCAGAACGTCATAATGCACCCGCCCTTCACCAAGCTGGATATCCTCATCTGCCGCAATCTGCAGATCTATCTGACGCCCGAACTCCAGAAAAAGCTCATATCGCTCTTTCACTACAGCTTGAACCCGGGTGGCCTCCTGTTTCTGGGGAGTGCGGAGTCCATCGGCACTTTGAATGATCTTTTCTCGCCGTTGTACGCCAAGGCAAGAATTTTTCGGCGAGTTGAATCGGCCAATCAAGTCCAGCCATTCTCTATTTCACCCCCCTTTATTCCCGCTCGGCCAGACGTCCTTAAAGAGGTCCCGATGTCACATTCCGCCACCGATATGCAGTCGCTTGCCGATCAACTGCTCCTGCAGCACTATTCCCCGCCCGCCGTACTGACAAATGACAAGGGCGATATCCTTTATATCAGTGCGCGGTCCGGCAACTATCTTGAACCAGCAGTCGGCAAGGCCAATTTGAACATTTTCGCCATGGCCCGTGAAGGACTCCGTTTTGCCCTGGAAAGCGCTTTCCAGAAGGCGATCCGAAAAAAAGAGGCGGTAACCGCCAAAAATCTTAAGGTCGAGATCCACGGTTTCACGCAACTGGTTGATATCACGGTTGAGGCGATTGAAGAACCGAATGCGCTGCGGGGGATGGTAATGATTATATTTAGAGACGTGGCAAAACCCTCGAAAAGAAAACGCCGGACCGCGCCCTTGGACACTCCGGCCGACGCCGCCAGGAACCTTGAACTGGAGCTGGAAATCCAAGGGTTACGCGAAGAACTCCAGAAGAGCCGCGAAGAGATGCAATCTTCGTACGAGGAGCTCACCTCCACCAATGAGGAACTGACCACCTCCCGTGAAGAAATGCAATCTTTGAACGAAGAGCTCCAAACCGTTAACGCCGAGCAGCATTCCAAAATGGATGAACTCGCCTGGATCAACAATGATATGAAAAACCTGCTCAATAGCACGGAAATCGTCACCGTGTTCTTGGACAGCCAACTGAAAATTCGACGCTTCACCACCGGGGCGGATAAACTCTTTAAGTTGATATCGATCGATGTGGGACGGCCGCTTTCAGACATAGCCAGTAACTTGCATTATTCCGAGTTAAGCACAGATGCTGAAGAGGTGTTGCGGACGCTGGTCTTTACGGAGAAACAGGTCACCACCACCGATGGAAGCTGGTATTTGGTGCGTATCATGCCCTACCGTACCACAACGGAGTTCATTGACGGAGTGGTGATCACCTTTTCAAACATCACTGCAGCCAAGGAGTTGGAGGCTGAGTTGCGCAAGAGAATTACACAACTCGAAGATATGCTTGAGGCTAAGGTTAGCCGTAGCACCCATATGAACTTGGATTAATAGGGCCAACAATGGGTAACGCCAAAGACGGACGTGCTGTAACATCCGCCGCTGACCTGCGCCGAAAGGCTGAAGAACTGCAGGCAGCGAAAGCGACTGAAACGGGTTTTGTTCAGGTCGAGGGAGAGGCGTTGCGGCTCCTGCATGAACTGCAGGTCCACCAGATCGAACTGGAGTTGCAGAACGCGGAACTCATTCAGGCCAGGGATGAATTAGAAAGTACGCTGGAAAAGTACACCGACCTCTATGATTTCGCCCCGGTCGCCTACTTTTCTCTCGATCACATCGGGGTGATTCGTGCCGCCAATCTTACCGCCGCCACTTTCCTTGGGATCGAACGCTCCCAGCTCCTCGGTGGGCGCTTCAGCCTGTTCGTAGTTAATGAGCATCGGCACCTTTTCTCTGCATTTCTCCAGCGGGTGTTCGCGAGCCAAGGCAAGGAGTCCTGTGAAGTGATGCTTACCTTAGAGAGAGCACCTTCATCCTATGTGCAGATTGAGGCTATTGTCCTGGGCGCTGGGCAGGAATGCCGCGTCGCCGTCATCGATATCACCGGGCGGAAGCAGGCCGAAAAGGCGCTTCAGGCGCTCAATGTTGAACTGGAAAAGCGAGTTGAGCAACGGACCCAGGAGCTGCAGGAAATCCAGAAACAGGTTCTCCATTCGGAAAAGCTTTCGGCGATCGGTCAGCTGTCCGCGTCCATCGCTCATGAATTCAACAACCCGTTACAGGGTATACTTTCCGTTCTTAGCGGCTTAAAAAAACGAGCGACCATGGCAGAAGAGGACAGAGAGTTATTGGACTCGGCCATTAGCGAGGGTAACCGGATGAGAGACTTGATTCGCGCTCTCCAGGATTTCAATCGGCCGTCCTCGGACAGGCAAGTACGGATGGATATCCACATGGCCCTCAACTCCTTGCTGCTGATGCACAAGAGCTGTTTTAATCATAAACGGATTTCCGTGGTGCTCGATTATGCAGAGGGGCTGCCGCAAATCCTGGCGGTTCCTGACCAGATCAAACAGGTGTTTCTAAATCTGCTAGCCAATGCAACGGATGCCTGCGAGAAACCCAACTGTGTGATCACGGTCAGCACCTGGCAGGAGACCGACAAAGTGGCTGTGGCGATCAAGGATACGGGCTGCGGTATTAAAGCCGAAAATATCGATCTGATTTTTCAGCCTTTCTTCTCGACAAAGCCCGAAGTCAAAGGAACGGGTCTGGGCTTGTCAGTCAGCTACGGCATCGTAAAGAAACATCATGGAGAGATTCGTGTTGAAACCCAACCGGGAGAAGGCGCAACCTTTACGGTCCTGCTGCCTGTCGGAGGTGACGAAGGGACCACCCCTGCAATCGATGAATAGCCTGCTACAATTTCGCCAAAATCTTCTTTAATCCTTCACATGTCTGTCGGGAGAAGCGCATGACTGTAATAATTGACCCGGAAGATAGCAGCCTGCTGCGGGCGACACCGCGACTCATGCAAATCCTGCGCGTGCTCGCGCGGCACAAGTTTCTCAATGCCCTGCGCGGCAAGAGCCATTGGCCGTCGCCGAAAGAGGTGCGGGAAACCTTCGAGGAACTGGGGCTGACCTTTCTAAAATTCGGACAAGTGCTCGCGATGCGGCGCGACCTGCTGCCGGACAGCTACATCGATGAGCTGGAATTGTTGCACGACCAGTTGCCGGCCCTGGGCATTGACGTGATACGCGCCACGGTCGAAGACGAACTGGGGGCTCCATTGACGGAGCTGTTTTCTTCCTTCAGCGAAACGCCGATCGCCGCCGCCACCATCGCCCAGGTGCATGAGGCGACCTTGCGGGACGGGCGTCATGTGGCCGTGAAGGTGCAGCGGCCCGGCCTTGAAGCAATGATCTCCACGGATATCGCGGCGATGAGCTACCTGGTAGCGCTGGGGGAAAAGCTCTCCCCGCGTCTGCGCGCCCTCGACCTTCCCGTTGTGGTGAATGAATTCGCCAATAGCCTGAACCGCGAAACCGATTTTAGTCGCGAAGCTCGTTCCATAGTGCTCTTTCGCGCCTCGCTGTCGGATATCCCCGACCTCTGGATTCCCGATGTCGTGGCGGAATGTTCCAGCGGCAATGTTCTCACCCTGGAATTTTCCGCCGGCGAACGGGTGGATCTCTACGCCAAGCGGCATCCGGAAGCAATGCCACGGGCGATTAACACCCTCGTCAGGCTGATGCTGCAAACGATCTTTGAAGAAGGGCTATTTCACGCCGATCCGCATCCCGGCAATGTTTTTGTTCTGCCCGACGGCCGACTCTCCCTTCTCGATTTCGGGATGACCGGCGAACTTGACGAGCAGATGCGTCAATCGTTGACACTCCTGCTCGAAGCGGTGGTCAAAGGCGACGCCCGGGCCGCCAAGGAGGCGTATCTTGAAATGGCGCCGGCAAGCGAACAAGTCAACCGCGCACGGCTGTTGGTGGACATAAAGGCGGTGCTTTATGAAATTCACAGGAGCGACCTGGCGAAAATTTCAATCGGAGATGCGTTCGACTCGCTGCTGCGTGCCGGAAGCCGAAACGGAGTCCACAATCCCGGTGAGTTTTTCCTCCTGACGCGTGCCTTCGTCATTTTGGAAGCCATGATACGCCAACTCGATCCGCACTATAACTATATGGAATCGTTTCGCGATGAGATCTCACGCCTGACCGCGAAGCATTTCTCCGCGGATCGGATAAAGGAAAATACAATCAAGCTTGCGCGCGAACTGGAGCGCTTGATAATTGATGCGCCAAGCGACACGCGACGCATCCTCCGACGTGTCGCCGGCGGCAATGTCGGGAGACTGCAGCTTCCGGCAGTGGAGGCCTTGGCCGGGAGCATCAGCCGTAACCTCAAACGGCTCACCGACGCAATCGCCGCGGCGGCGCTCTTAATCGGCGGCTCCATGCTCGTGAACGCTCAGCACGACACCAGCTGGCATCATTATTTAGGCGAAGCAATGGTTGGCGCGGGGGTTGTCGCCACTCTCCTCGTCGGCATAGCTGCTTTACGCAGCGACAAGGGTCGGGGCAGGGGCAGGCGCTGACCCTTGTCGCTCACGGCATGGTTTGATAGTCGGGTAAATTCAGGTGAAATTTTGCAAAATCGGTTCGACATGAAAGATCGCAAAAAAACAAAGGAACAATTAGTTCATGAGATCGCCGAACTGCACAAGTGCAATGCAGTACTTGAAATAACAGCAAGTGAACGGAAGCGGTTGGAAACCGAGATCCAGGATGCCAGGGAATATGCCGAGAACATAGTGGAAACCGTGCGTGAGCCGCTGGTGGTGCTGAATTCCGACCTGAAAATCCTCACCGCCAATCAAAGCTTTTACGATACCTTCAAAGTCACTCCCGAAGAGACTATCGGGAATTTCATCTACGATCTCGGCAACCGGCAATGGGATATTCCCAAGCTGCGGGTACTCTTCGAGGATATCCTACCCCATAATACCGTGCTCAATGGCTATGAAGTCGAGCATGATTTTCAGGGTATCGGCCGCAAGATCATTTTACTCAACGCCCGACAGATCTTCCGGAAGGATATCGGCTCGCATATCATCCTTCTGGCCATGGAAGACATTACCGAACGCAAGCAGCTGGAAACCGAGATCCAGGATGCCAGGGAATATGCCGAGAACATTGTAGAAACCGTCCGTGAGCCGCTGGTGGTGCTCAATTCCGCCCTGAAGATCCTCACCGCCAACCACAGCTTTTACAGTACTTTCAAAGTAACTCCCGAGGAGACCATAGGGAATTTCATCTACGATCTCGGCAACCGGCAATGGGACATTCCCACACTGCGGGTGCTGGTTGAGGAGATCCTTCCCCTTGATACGGTGATCAATGGTTATGAAGTCGAGCATGATTTTCTCGACATCGGCCGCAAAACTATTCTGCTCAATGCTCGACAGATTTTTCGGGAAAAGATCGGCTCGCGCATTATTCTGCTGGCCATGGAAGACGTCACCGATCGCAAGCGGTTGGAAACGGAAATCCAGGATGCCCGGGAATATGCCGAAAACATTGTGGAAACCGTCCGTGAACCGCTGGTGGTGCTGAATTCCGACTTGAAAGTCCTTACCGCCAACCACAGATTCTATAGTACCTTTAAAGTGACGCCTAACGACACCATCGGGAATTTCATCTACGATCTTGGTAACCGGCAATGGGACATTCCCAAGCTGCGGGTCCTCTTTGAAGCGATCCTTCCGCATGATTCCGTGTTCAACGGTTATGAAGTAGACCATGATTTTCAGGGTATCGGCCGTAAGGTTATTTTGCTCAACGCCCGGCAGATCTTCCGGAAGAATATCGGCACGCACATCATCCTGCTGGCCATGGAAGACATTACCGAACGAAAGCTGGCGGAGGAGAGGATCAGCGAAGTCATTCGGCAGCAGCAGGCCATTCTTGACAATATCCCCAATATCGCATGGCTTAAGGACCGAAATGGAAGGTATGTCGCGGTCAACAATCCCTTTGCCCAGGCTTTTAATATGGCGCCGAAGGAACTGGCCGGGAAAAATGATTATGATATTTATCCTATTGATCTAGCATTCAAATACGCGAAAGACTCCAGGGCGGTCATGAAGACCGGCAAGCGTACCTATTTTGAAGACTGCGTTGTTGATCGGGAAGGAAAAACGCAGCATGTGGAAAGGATCGAAACGCCCATCTGTAATGATGCGGGAGTGGTCATCGGCATCATCGGTATTATCCATGATATTACCGGCCGCAAGGAAGTTGAAGCATCTCTCCGCCACGAGAGTACGCACGATGCTTTGACCGGACTCTATAACCGGGCATTTTTCGATGAAGAACTGGAAAGGATTGCCCAGGGCCGAAGGTTTCCCCTGAGTGTCGTGATGGCGGATATCAATGGTCTGAAAACAGTGAACGATACCCTGGGGCATGAAGCTGGGGACAACCTGATCCGATTGGCGGCCCGAATCATCCTGGAAGCATTCCGGGCCGGGGATATCGTTGCCCGCATCGGGGGGGACGAGTTTGCCGTTCTGCTCCCGGCAACAGACAAAAAGGTTGCGGAAGAAGCTGTCAGGAGGATCATGAGCTGCCCTGAAATCATCAATGGTCAGGTGAGTATCGCTTTTGGAATTTCTTCGGCGGAAAACAAAGATCAGTTTGCGGAAACTTTAAAGATGAGCGACGAAAGGATGTATCGAGATAAATCCAAGCAAAAGCAACTGTAGCTGATTGGGAAAATCGGGGTGATCGGGTCTGTTCAATCATTGAGCCTGTAAAAAAAGCTTATCCTGTAATCAAGTCATCAAAAAACCGCCGCACCGGGTTTTGAGGCGAATTTAAACCCGAGCACTGAGCACGTCGCAAGCGGGGCAGCGTTGCGCTGAGGTTGTTGCTTGTACCAATATGAGGACCATGAGGCAAAATCACACATGAACAGCATTGGAGCAATCGGACCATTTTTAAGCACAGTAGCAAGCGTTTGTTTTCTTTTCATAGGGGCAGTGGCCGTATACACCATGATGGCGAGAATGGGGGGGAAGGTTTCCAATCCTGATGCATATAACAAGGTGCATCGTCTCGCCGGGTGGAGCTTCACGACATTTTTTGCCATTCTTTATATATATATGCTGGTGAGAGTGGCCAGTCATACGGATGAATTCACTTCTCGGATAACCGTTCACTTCACCCTGGCAATCACGATGCTTTGCCTCCTTGCGATCAAGATCTCTGTCCCGAGAATTTTTCCGAATCTCTCCAGGCATTTATTTTTTCTCGGAGTTGGCGTCTACCTTCTCGCCTTTCCCATGGTATTTATCACCGCAGGCTATCATATTCAAAAGCTGGTCACCAACGAACCTTACGTTTATCACAGTAATTTCGACAAAAATTTTGCGGATGAAAGGTTAGGGAAAGAGTTCCTTATCCTTAAATGTTCCGCATGCCATGTACTCGAAACTATCCTTAAGCCAAGGAGTGAAGCGGCATGGGGAAATGTTCTCAACCGGATGGTATTGTTGGCCCAGCCCAGGATAAGCGAAGGCGAAGCAAATCAGATTCTCGCTTACCTTACAAAAAATTACATCCCCAGGCGGATAGAGGTTCCCGCGGGTGCTACTCTCATCGAGCAACACTGTTTACCATGCCATCAAGCTCCGGATATATACAAAACCCACTACAATCTAGTAGCCTGGAAAGTTATTATCAACAAAATGAGCGAACTGGATAAGGAAATCGTACCTCCTGATAAAATTGATCAAATTGCAGACTATCTCATGAAAACCCAAGCAAAATAAAGTGACCCTTTGGATAGAAGCGGCACCGGGAATGAGGATAAGCCGTTAAGTAGAAAATGAACGGAATTTCCTCCGGTTTCGCTCCATAAACAGCGGTATTTTTTTCAGGTATTGGCTCGGTGCAGAGATTGCAGCATCCTGTCAACATGGGTCCCGTGCCAGTAAATTTTGTCGCAGTGGGGGCAGAGGCTGAAGAGGCTGAAATACTCAATGGTGAGCGGCTCCAGCCGGTGGAGGATATCCTCTTTGCGTACCGGCTGGAGGAGGGTGTTGCATTCAAGACAGCGGCTCAAGGGGTTCGGGGCCGCCGTGCCGCCGAACAGTTCAAGAATTTCCCGCAACTGTTCCTCCGGGGTGGTCGCCCTGATATAACGGCCGAATTCAACCTGATTTCTTTTCAGCAGGTCCAGGTTGCGGGTCAGGAGCAAGCACCGGTTCTTTTGTATTTCCCGTAATATTCTCCGCTCATCCCAGGATGGGTCGTAGAGGGTGTCTAATCCGGCCATCCGCAGGTAGCGGGCGAGCCGGCCCACGTTGACATCCACAATAAATCTGAGGGAAGGCAACGGCTTGGGACGCAGCAGGGTGGGGATCGAGGTATCCCAGGGGCAGGGAATCGGGTGGATGTCAAATCGCTGGCTGGCTTCAACCCGTTGGCAGAAGTCGGTGATCCGGCCGTTACAGGTGATACGGTCGACCTCGGTATGCGGCAGTCCGAAAGATTCCATGACATCCTTGATGGAAGCGGAGCGGGTGACGGGCAAGGCAATAGGCTGCCGCCCACGCCAGCGCTGCCGGAGCAGTCGGTGCAAATCTCCATGAAAATGATAGGTGGTGTACATGGCAATCTCAAATCGGGTTTGAAGGTATTTGGTGTCAACTGTCGCGGGCCTAGGTGACGGCCCGCCCCTTCCGGTTTAACGCCTGCCGCAACGCATTTTCAATTGCGGCAAGAGGCCCGGTCCTGCCGCGTTTCGGCCAACCGTTTTTTGGCGCTCCTTGATCGGCAACGGCCGTATCGCGTTGTAAATACGATAAGCATTGTCTTCTTCACGTGCCCGGTCAACACGCCTCTCTCGGTTTTCCTTTCCAACCCTTTTCCGGCAGGCGGCGCACGCAACGTCCGGACGATCCCGGAAACGGATTGCCCGGGATTTTGGCCGGTGAGTGGTGGCCTCAACCGGGACCTGCCGGTCTAGGTCAGGCAACTCCTTGAACTGACGAACAAGATCATTGCGACCTCTCTCACGCCGTGGCGGTTGGGTTTGGCATTAAACTGCTCGACTAAATAGAAAAAATGGGTGAAAAAGATTATTTTTAATGAGTTTTATTTTGCTCGACATGGACTCGAATAAATTTAAACCGGCCGAGGTAACCACCATGTGCCCAGAGAAGCAGGTATTTTCAGATGAAACCGACATGGTTGCAGCGGCCGACCCCGCCATCGATGAGGAAAAATCGGCCTTGCCGGCTCCCCTTACCGTGGGCATCGGCGCATCCGCCGGAGGCCATGAGCCCCTGGAACATATCTTCACCGTCATTCCTTCCGACTGCGACCTCTCCTTTGTGGTGGTCATGCATCTTCCCGCGGACGGTCCCTCACTGCTCGCGGACCTCATCAGGCGGTACACCGCCATGAAGGTGCACACCGCCGAAGACGGCATGCCGCTTGAACCGAACAGGGTCTATGTGATACCCGCCGGCAGGGAACTGACTGTGAGTGGCGGCCGGTTACAACTGCACCTCCCCGAGGGGGAGGGCCGGCCGCATCACTCGATAGACCGCTTTTTCACCTCGCTCGCCGTCGATTGCGGCCCGCGCGCCATTGCGGTTGTCCTCTCCGGTTTCGGATTCGATGGCGGCGAAGGGGTGATGCGGGTCAAGGAGGGGGGAGGGATTGTCCTGGTCCAGGAACCGGAAACCGCCATCAATCCTTCCATGCCGCGGAACGCGATCGCCACGGGCGCGGCGGATATGATCCTTCCCCCGGAAGAGATTGCGGGCAAAATCGCCGAGATCGCCAGGGGAGAATGTCAACTGCCCCAGCAGGTCTGCCTGACCACCTCCCTGGACGAGGATCTGCACGCCCTGTTCACCCTTTTGAAAGCCAAGACCGGTCACGATTTCAGCGCCTATAAACGAAACACCGTCCTGCGGCGGATCGAGCGCCGGATGACGATAAACGAGGCAGGGGGGCTAAAAAAGTACCTCGCCATCCTTGAGCACAATCCCCGTGAGGCCCAAGCGCTCTGCGAGGAGCTCCTGATCGGCGTAACCTGTTTCTTCCGCGATCGGGAGGCGTTCGAGATCCTCCGCGGCAAGATCATTCCGCATCTCTTTGCCGATCGGGACCGGGAAGAACCGGTCCGGATCTGGCACGCCTGCTGCGCCACCGGCGAGGAGGCGTACTCGGTCGCCATCCTGATCCGTGAGCACCTGGAGAAGAACGGTTTGCAAACCAAGGTGCGGATCTTTGCCTCCGACATCGACGAAGCGGCCCTGGCCCAGGCGAGAGCCGGCCTCTATGCCGACGATATCGGCCCGGAAATGGGCGAAGAACGGCTCAAACGCTTCTTCACCAGAAATAACGGTCGCTGGCAGGTGACAAAACAGCTGCGGGAGATGATCGTTTTTGCCCATCACAGTATCATCAAGGATCCTCCCTTTTCCCGACTCGACCTCCTCGTCTGCCGCAACTTCCTTATCTATATCGACTCGGACATGCAGAAGCGGCTCGTTTCCCTCTTTCACATGGTCCTGAAACCAGAAGGTTTTCTCTTCCTCGGCGCCTCGGAAGGGGTGGGGCCCAATTCCGACCTCTTCACCCTCGTAGACAAAAAATGGAAGTTTTTCCAGCGTTTGGAGAACGGGCGCCGCGAGGAGCCTTTTTTTCCCCTGACCTCGACCGCCCGAAATCTCATCAGGACCGTTCCCAAACGCTCCGCCGTCTTGGAATCGACTCCCGACACAGTGGCGGAAAGGCTCCTGGTGGAACGCTATTCTCCGCCCTGCGTGATCGTCAACGACCGATACGAGGTGCTGCATTTTTCCACCAGGACTCAGCGCTACCTGGAAATCCCGGCGGGTGAGCCGACCCTCGATATCCTGCGGTTGGCCAGGAAAGAATTGCGGCCGGTCCTGCGGGCGGCGATTCACAAGACCTTCTCCGAGCGGAAACAGGTCGAGTTCCGGGGAGTGAAGATAGCTGTCGACGGGAGAGATGAGGCGGCGGTCAACATCCTGGCCGAACCGCTCAGCGTGGACCCCGCCTACGGCAACCTGGCGATGGTTGTCCTGGAACCTACCCCTGCTCCCGTAGCGCCTCCGGCGTCTCCGGACGAGGAAATCCTTCCCGGTGACGAATCGTCCAAGGATATTCTGCTCCGGCAACTGGAAGAACAGCTCCAGATCACCCAGGAGCAGCTCCTGGCGACCTCCGAGAAACTCGAGACCTCCAACGAGGGTTTCCTGTCGGCCAACGAAGAGCTGATGTCGATCAACGAAGAATTTCAGTCCACCAACGAGGAACTCCAGTCCACCAACGAGGAGCTGGAGACCTCCAAGATGGAGCTGCAGTCCCTCAACGAGGAACTGATCACGGTCAACTTCGAGCTGCAGGAGAAGGTGGGGGAGCTGAATCAGAGCAACAGCGATCTGGAGAACCTCTTCGCCAGCTCCGAAATAGCGACCCTCTTCCTTGACCGGGAACTGGTCATCAAACGCTTTTCCCCGGCCATGGCCGCGATCTTCAACCTGATTCCCGCCGACATCGGCCGTACTTTTCGTCACCTGGCCGGGACGATCGACTGGCCTGATCTCCCCGACGACGCGCAGACGGTGCTGCAAAAGCAGGCCCCTGTGGAGCGCGAGGTGACCGCCCTGGCAGACGGCCGCAGCTACATCATGCGGGTCCTCCCTTACCGGACAATGGACGGGAGGATCGACGGCATTGTCGTCACCTTCATCGACATTACCGAGCGCAAGCAGGCGGAAGAGCTGATCCGGAGCGCGGCGCTGTTCCCCCTGGAGAATCCTTCTCCGGTTTTGCGGATAAAGAGGGAAGGGGATATCCTTTTCTCCAACCGCTCCAGTGAGCCGATGCTCGAAACATGGCGGACGGACTTCGGGAAAGAGGTGCCGGATACCCTTCTGCAGTGCATTGGGGACGCACTGGCAAGCGGCGTTTCAAAAGAATGCGAGGTCCCGGTCCGCGACCGCGACATCTCATTTGCGGTGACCCCTTTCCCGGACCGTG
>Ga0074197_1001666_pt1 | contig 17822 bp, 15 predicted proteins | sample EPASupsiteSAE305_FD_64526 | JGI IMG/M metagenome (GOLD analysis project Ga0074197, IMG submission 64526) | Bioremediated contaminated groundwater microbial communities from EPA Superfund site, New Mexico - SAE3-05 reassembly with SPADES | ecosystem: Environmental > Aquatic > Deep subsurface >...
CATAAGCCGGCAAACCCGCGGCGCAGTAGAACAGAGCCGAAGCCGTCGTGCGGGCAGCGTCCATGCTGAACTGTCCGTGCCCGAACAGGGCGACGCAGATGTCCAGGTCGAAAGCCATTAGACCGGCCGCCGCCGGAACAAGGAGGAAAAGCGCGCTGCCTATGGAGGACGACAGCACGCTCCTCACGTTAGCGGTCCCGCCTCCCGCGCGCGACATGGCCGCCAGCGCCGACGTTGCGGAGGAAACGCCGACCAGCACCAGAGGGAACTGCATCAGGCGGGTGGCGTTATAGACGGCCGTTATGGAACCGGACTGCAGGAAACTGGCGAACACCATGTCCGTGAACATGGTTATCTGGTCGGCGGTGGAGCAGAGCAGAGCCGGCAGGGCCGCGCCCAGCGCGGCGGCCGCTTCGGGCGACCGGGATGGCACAAGGGCAGGCTTTTCGCCGAAACCGCGAGCGAGCCTGACAAGGATGAACAGACCAGCCGCCGCTCCGACAAGACCGGCGACAGCAAGTCCTTTCACGGCGGCCGATGGAGATAAATCGCCGTACATCCTGACCCCGGCAAGATAGGCTATGGCGAAGGCCGAGAACAGAACCGGCGCGGCCGCGGCTGAAAACACCTTTCCATAATAATAGACCGCCCCCTGACACAGGGAAGTCAGCAGCACTGGCACAATCTGCCAGCACATTATCCGGGACAGGGTAACCGCGAGCGCAAACGCCTCCGGCCTGTTGGAAAGGCCGAACGCCGTAAGCAGAACCACGGGCTTTGCGAACAGGGAGAGAAGAAGGGCCGCCGCCACCGAGGACCAGAGCAGCCAGGCGAACGCGGAACCGAAAAAGCCGCGTCCGCCGCGCTCCTTCTCCCGCGAAAGGGCAGGGAGGAAAGCCGCGTTTAGCGCGCCCTCCCCGATACTGCGGCGCACGAAGTTGGCCACGCGGAAGGCGGCGAAGAACGCATCCGAAACCCAGCCCGCCCCGAAGAGCCAGACTACCGCCGCGTCGCGGACAAAACCGAGCGCGCGGGACAGCAGGGCCGCCGCCGCGAACGAGGCGGTTCCCCTCTGAAATCCGGCCTTTTTAATTTCATTTGACGCCATTGGCATAAAAAGATAGAATTTATCGTCGGACCTTAACAATATTATGGCAAAACTCAAGACTGGAAGACATACGGGCGCCATCAAGGCGCATCGTCAAAGCGAGCGCAAGGCTTCTGCAAACAGAGGCTGGCGCAAGACTATCCGCGCCGTCGCTAAAGATGTGACGGTTGCGGCGGGTGCAAACGATAAAGACAAGGCCCTCAAGGTTCTCGGCACAGCCGCGTCCAAGTGGGATAAGGCCGCCAAGAAAGGGGTCATTCACTGGAAAACGGCTGCCCGCAAGAAAGCCCGCCTGTCTAAGCTCGTTTCGAAGATCGGCAAGTAAGCCTGCACCTTTAAAACACAGAGCGCGGTAAACGCAAGTTTGCCGCGCTTAAAGTGTTTTATGCCAAAATACCGGGCCCATTCGCGCTCAAAAGCGCTATCCCCTGCGGGCCCTGCTCAATATAAAGAACAAAAGATGCCTGAGAGTTACGCCCGGGTCCCCGGCGGAACTCTTGAGCTGCGCGTCCGTGTCCAGAGACTTGGCGAAACAGGCCATCGCCCCGTTCTGGTCAGTGAACGCGGCCGCCGAACGCATGAAGCCCTTCGCGAAATAGGGGTGCATGCCCAGCTCGCCCGCAGCCTTTTCCGGCGCTATTCCGGCGGCCTCAAGCCGCTTAGCCTTTATCAGCCGGGAAGTGAAGGTCACGAATATGGAACATACCCCGACCGGCTCCTCGCCGGACGCCAGCAGGGCGTCCAGCAGGCGGGCCGCGGCCTTTCCGTCCCGCCTGAAAATCAGGTTTTCCAGTTCGAAGCGGTTCTCCCCCTTCTGAAAGCCGAGCGAATCGAGAACGTCATCGGGAGAAACCACTTTCTTCGAGCCGTGGAAGCGGGCCGAAAGTTTTCCCAGCTCCATATCCAGCGCCTGAAGGTCCGGCCCGACCGATTCAATAAGCGCGGCGACGGCATCAGGCGAAGCCTTTATACCTTCCTCGGACAGCCGGGACGAAACCCAGCCCTCGGCCTCCTCTTCCCTCAGGGCGGCGTATTCTATTACGGCGGCCCCGCTTTTATCGCAAACGGCGAGGAGCGATTCGTCCTTGGCCTTCTTTTCATCGGAGACCAGCACGAGGGCGGTGGTCTCCAGCGGATTCGCGATATAGGCCGCAAGCGTTTCCCGGTCGTCCTTTTTATATTTGTCCACACGGCGGACTATTATCAGCCGCAGGGGAGAGAACACGGGGGAGGTCGAAGCGGAGGAAACCACCTCCCCGGCGGGGAACTTGTCGGCGTCGCCCATCTGGAAATTGAAATCGTCCGGACCGACGCGCCCGCGGAAAAGGCGCACCGCCTCGTTTTTGCCGAACTCCTCCTCCCCGGCCAGCAAATAGACGGAGCGCAGGGGCCGGGCGGCATCGCCCAGCTCCTGCCTGAGCTGAGAAGGAGAGAGCTTGGGCATCAGTTGCCTGAGGCGGCCGGAGTGGTGGGCGTTCCCACGGAAGGCGCCGGAGCGTTGCCGCCCACGCGCTTTTCACTCTGCGAAGAAACCGTTCCGAACCCCTGTATGGTACGGGTGACGATGTTCTTTGTCAGCAGCGTCCAGACCACCTGCCGGGCCTGGTCCTCTGTCATGCCGCCGGGAAGAGTGGAAGCGGAATAAATCTGCGTGCCCTGAAGAGCCGGCTCTTCCCACAGGATGACGTTGGCCGCCTTGTCGTAAAACTGCACGCGCAGGAGGACGTCCATCTTGTAAACCGTCGGGACCATCGCGACGTCGTACTGGGTAGGGGTTACTATATAACGGCGGATTTCGGTGAGGATGACGCCGTCGGCCTCATTCTCCGGGGTTATCTTGTACTGGCCGTTGCGGAGAAACTCGTCCGACAGGGCCAGGCTGAGCTTGTCCTCAAGACCGAACACTTCCGTCTTGTTGGTCACGGGGCGTATGGCTATCTTGCCGATATGCTGCGGCACCTGCTGGGGATACGGGCGGTACACCATATCCGGCACGTTGCTGCAGGCCGCAAGGCAGACCGCGCACAGAGCGGCGGCCGCGAGGCCGGCTAAATTCCTGGCTGAAACCATAAGTTCCCTCCCTCGACGGCGGGACGCCGTCACTTCACTATGACGCTTACAAGCCGCCGCGGGACCACTATCACCTTCACGACGGTCTTGCCTTCCGTGTGTTTTCGCACGGCCTCATTCGAGAGGGCGCGCTCCTGCATCTGCTCCTGCGAAAGGCTGGCCGGTATTTTTATCCTGCCGCGCAGCTTGCCGTTCACCTGCACGCCTATCTCCACCTCCTCCTCGGAGAGGAGGTTCGGGTCGGACACGGGCCATTTGGAATCATAAACGAAACCGCCGTAACCGGCGCGCTCCCACAGCTCCTCCGTAACGTGCGGCGCGAAGGGATGCAGCAGCTTGAGAAGGGTTTCCATGTGGGCCCGGGCCGCTTCCTTCCGGCCGTGCAGCTCGTTGAAGTAAATCATCATCGAGGATATGGCCGTGTTGAAATGCATATGCTCGATATCCTTGGTGACCTTGTCTATGGTCTTGTGGCGCAGCACTTCCAGCTGGCGGGGATTGTCGGACGAATCAGCGGCGTTGCGATCAATAAGGTCGTCGGCCCAGAACCAGATGCGCTTTATGAAACGCGCCACGCCCTCTATGCCCTTGACGTCCCAGGGCTTCTGCGCGTCGAAGGGGCCCATGAACATCTCGTACAGGCGGAAAGTGTCCGCGCCGTAGTCGCGCAAAATGTCGTCGGGATTAATGACATTGCGCTTGGACTTGGACATCTTCTCCACCTGCGGCGCTATGACCTCGCCGGACTCCTTGACGCGGACATCCTTCTCCCCGAAATCCAGCTCGTCGTAGGAATGGTAGACGCCCCTTGAGTCCCGGTAGGCGAACGAGGTTATCATTCCCTGATGCCGCAGCTTGATGAAAGGCTCCTTCGTGGAAACATGGCCCAGGTCGAAAAGCACCTTGTGCCAGAAACGGGCGTAAAGCAGGTGCAGGACGGCGTGTTCCGTTCCGCCTATATAAGAATCCACGGGCATCCACGCCTTCTCAAGCTCCGGGTCGCAGAAGGCCTTGTCGTTTTTGGGGTCTATATAGCGCAGGTAATACCAGCACGAACCTGCCCACTGGGGCATGGTGTTGGTTTCGCGCTTTGCCGCTCCGCCGCATTTGGGGCACTTGGTGTTGACCCAGCTTTCCACGTTGGCAAGCGGGCTCTCGCCGGTGCCCGAAGGCTCGTATTTCTCCACTTCCGGCAGGGTAAGCGGCAGTTCGCTTTCCGGAACCGGCACGACGCCGCACCTAGGACAGTGAATCAAAGGGATTGGCTCGCCCCAGTAGCGCTGGCGGGCGAACACCCAATCACGCAGCTTGTAAGTGACCTTGGCCCCGCCGATGCCTTTGTCCGCCAGGAATTTGCAGATTTTTTCCCGCGCCTCGGGCGTGGCAAGGCCATCTATGGCCGGAGAATTGACGGCGGTGCCGTCGCCGGTGAAGCAGGCCGGTCCTTTGTAATCCGATGGTGGGCGGACCGCTTCGATTATCGGCAGGTTGAACTTGACGGCGAAAGCGTGGTCGCGCTCATCGTGCGCGGGCACGGCCATGATTGCGCCCGTGCCGTATCCTGCCAGCACGTAGTCGGCTATCCAGACCGGTATTTTGCTCCCGTTAAGCGGATTGAGCGCGTAAGAGCCGGTGAAAACGCCGGTCTTCTCCTTTTCAACGTCGGAGCGCTCGAACTCGGTCTTGGCGGCGGCGGCCTTTATGTAATCCTCGACCGAGGCCTTCTGAGCGGCGGTCGCCAAAACCCTGGAAAGAGGATGCTCCGGCGCTATGACCATATAGGTCGCGCCGTAAATCGTGTCGGGACGGGTGGTGAAGACCGTCAGTTTTTCCGCGCGGCCGTCCAGAGCGAACGAAATTTCCGCGCCTTCGCTGCGTCCTATCCAGTTGCGCTGCATGGCGAGAGTGCTTTCCGGCCAGTCCAGCCCGTCGAGGTCCGCGAGCAGCCTGTCGGCGTAAGCCGTTATCCGGAACATCCACTGGCGCAGGTTCTTGCGCTCTATCTGGCTGCCGCAGCGTTCGCACTTGCCGCCAAAAACCTCTTCGTTAGCCAGGCCGGTCTTGCAGGAGGGACACCAGTTTATGGGAACGGTGCTCTCGTACGCCAGGCCCTTCTTGAAAAGCTGGAGGAAAATCCACTGCGTCCACTTGAAGTAAGCGGGGTCGGTGGTGTTCACTTCCCGGTCCCAGTCGTATGACAGGCCGATGGACTGTATCTGGCGGCGGTAAGTGTCTATGTTCTTCTTGGTGGTGACAGCGGGATGAACGCCAGTCTCTATGGCATAGTTCTCCGCCGGAAGGCCGAAGGCGTCCCAGCCCATCGGGCGCAGCACGGAACAGCCGTTCATGTGGCGGAAGCGTGCAAGAATGTCGGACGCGGTATAACCCTCCGGGTGTCCTACATGAAGGCCCGCCCCCGACGGGTAGGGGAACATGTCTAGGCAATAAAACTTGGCGCCGCCGGCCGGAACGCGGGGAGTCTTGAAGAGGGCCGCCCCGGCCCAGCGCTTCTGCTGGCGCGCATCAATGGTCTGGAAGGAAATCGTCTCGGTTTTCATCTTAATGAAATTATAGCAATTCCGGCGCAGGGCATAAGTCGGCCGGCAGGAGGTGATTAGTGCCCGCATCAGCGGTTAGAAATAGGGAGGCATCACCAAATGAGGGCATTTACAACATTTCCATAATACGCTAAATTCTATAAGGTCATTATGTCCAGAAGCCGTTACAAAAAATCAACCCCGAAATTCCATCCGGGCTCCCAGCCCGCGAGGCGCAGGCAGCTGCGTCAGGGGAACAGCAAAAAACAGAAATCAGAGATTATCGCCATAGGCGACGTGCACGGCGAGATGGACGGCCTGCAGGAAGTGCTTATACACGCAGGAGTAATAGACAGCCGCGGGCTGTGGCGGGGGGGCAACAAAACGCTTGTGCAGGTGGGGGACGTGGTGGACCGCGGCCCCTATCCTTTCGAAGCCAACCGCCTTCTTTCGACGCTACAGCGGGACGCCGAGGCCCAGGGCGGCAAGGTTATACGCATTATCGGAAACCACGAGCTGGAAATATTGCGGGGCAATTTTTACCTGACCACACTGCTGCAGCACAAGGTAATGCCCTACCGCGAGGAGATGATGAACGACATCATCGAAAACCGCGTTACCGCGGCCTTCGCGGCGCAGGGATACCTCTTCACCCACGCGGGGCTGACGTCGGAAATGATGGAAACAATATCTGCAGAGATATCCCCCCTGCCCGTTGACGAGCAGACACTGGCTGACCACATAAACAGAGTTCTCGTGCGGGCGGTTCAGGAAGGCGACTTCAGCCACCCGATATTCAGCGTAGGCCGCTCACGCGGAGGCAACCGGGAACTGGGCGGTATTTTCTGGGAGGACATCCGCGTACTCTCCGGCTTCCAGCCGGCCGAGCTCAAGCAGGTGGTGGGGCACACGCCTCTCAAGCGCATAGTGCAGAGCGACACTGGCCGCCTTATCGGCATAGACATAGGCCTCTTCAAAGGCTATGGCGGCGGACGCGGCTATCTCAGGATTAAAAAAGGCAGGGTCACCCCGGTCACGCTGCTGCCCCTCGGTTCGGCGCAGTAGTTTCGGCTTCCTCTTTCCCCTTCACAATTTTCTCCATATGGAACAGCATGAACCCCGTTGCGGGGTCTTCCAGCGTTTCACGGAATTTTCTGAACCCGAGCTTTTCGTAGAAATGATGGTTGCGGAAACTTCTGTACGGGGTATCAAGAATGAAGCGCCGCACCGCGGGAAATTCCTTTTCGAGCAGCTCAAACGCGGCGGAACCCACGCCCGCGTTCTGAAACGACGGCCTTATGGCCGCCACTCCTATCCGACAATCGTTTCCTTTCAGAAACGTGCCGATGACGCCAACGGGCTCGCCGCCGAGCATAATCTTGAAATAACGATTCCCATCCTCGATGCACTTGCGGCGCAGTTCCACCGAGTCATAATTGCGCGGCCCGTGCCCATACCGTGCGACCTCCTCGCGGAATGCGTCAACAACTATCTCCGTCATCAGCCCGGCGTCTTCGGGCAGCGCTGGAGAAAGTGCGACTGAAACGCCATCGGTTTTGCGCGACATATCCGCCTCCGTGGAATGAAGCGGGGGCGGGCCGCAGAAGGCCCGCCCCCGTAGTTCATAAAGAATGATGTCTTCAGGAACGCTCGCCCAGCAGGTCTCCGTAGGCCCGGTACCAGTCGGCCGTTTCCTGATAGGTGTGCCATACGCCGTCAAGAATGAACGCGAGTATGATGTATTCCACGAATCCGTCGTAGCCGCGGTAGAACTGGGCATTGCTCTTCAGTTCCGCTCGTTCCGTTTCGGAAACGTTTTCCTCCCGCTCGAGCGCGCGGTAAAGGTCGCGCTCCCAGGAGAAACGCTTTGCCCGCATATATACGACCTTGGCGCCCAGCGTCTTGGCGGAAGACAGGAAGGCCTTGTAGCCTCCGCAGTCGTGGTCCCACTCCAGCACGGGCGCCGAAGTCAGGCGCAGTTCGGGAACCTGGCCCGGAGCGTCGTCGCCGCCGTACCAGATTGTCTCAAGGTTTTCACAGGGGAAAACGGCAAGCCCCTCGGCTGAAACCGCGCCCTGTATCTCGGATATGATATCGCTTAATGTATCGGTGCGCATAAGAACTCCTTCCCCAAATACGGCCCTACATATCAATTATATTATTTTCGGCCTCTGGATGGAGGCTTCAACTGCGCGATAAGCGCGGCCGTGGCCTCATCCATGCCCTGGCGGAGGGCGGGGGTGGAGTCGTCCATGCCGGCGAGGTGAAGCGCGCCGTGCGTAGCCAGTATAAGGAGCTCGAAGGCGGGCGCGTGCCCGTACTTCACCGCCTGCCGCCGCGCTACCTCCACGCAGACGCAGATATCGCCAAAAGGCGTGTCATCGCCCTTTATACGGACGGAGGGGCGCGGATAATTGAACGCTATGACGTCGGTAAGGCGCCGGTGGCGCAGGTACCTGGTGTTGAGGCGCTTTATTTCCTCCCCATCCACCAGCACTATGTTGACTTCATCCGTTGCGCAGGCTTTTTTCCTGAGCGCGGTTTCCACCGCCAGTTTGAGCTGCGGCAGCACGACTTTTTCCGCGAGGTCAAGAGCGGTATTTTCGAATATGTTTATTCGCATAAATTGTTCTTCGCCGGCCCTCTGTCCGGGTTCTCCTCCCATGCTTCATAGGCCTTGAGTATGTCTTTCACAAGGGGATGGCGAACCACGTCTTCCCGCTCGAATTCCATCACCTTGACTCCCTCGACTCCGCGGAGTATGTGCAGGGCCTCGATGAGGCCGCACTGCCTCTTGTCCTTGAGGTCTATCTGCGTGATGTCGCCCGTTATGACCATCTTGGAGTTCATGCCCATGCGCGTCAGGAACATCTTCATCTGTTCCGGCATGGTGTTCTGGGCCTCGTCCAGTATTATGAAGGCGCTTTCAAGAGTGCGGCCGCGCATATAGGCCAGAGGCAGAATCTCTATCACCTCGTCCTCGCGGTAATAGCGGAATTTCTCCGGGCCAAGCATGGTGTAAAAAGCGTCGTACAGCGGACGCAGATACGGATGCACCTTGTCGTAGAGGTCGCCGGGCAGGAAGCCGAGCTTTTCACCCGCCTCCACTATCGGACGGGTAAGTATTATGCGGCTTACAAGCTGAAGCTCCATCGCCCGGAGCGCGGCGGCCACGGCCAGATAGGTCTTGCCCGTTCCGGCGGGGCCCACGGCCAGCACGAGGTCATGGCTGAAAATGCTCTCCACATAAAGCTTCTGGCGCTCGCCGCGGGGCTTTATGCCGCCGGCGTGGCCGGGCTGGAATATGAGCCCGTCGGTCAGGGGCGTACGGCTCTCCTTCCCGCCCTGGTTCTCTTTCGGATTTTTCGCGCCCAGCATGGTTTTTATAACGCGGGCGGCCTTGTCCACGCGGGATGTGGAGCCACGCAGGGTAAGCTCTATGCCGCCGCCCTCCTGCTCGTGCCGCACGAACATCTCCACCCCCAGTTCGCGCTCCATCCGCCGCAGGTTTCCGTCCTGTATGCCCAGAATGCTGATGGCCTCGTCCTTCCCGGCGAGCTTAATCTTTTTGCTTGGCATGGTGTTTTGTTTTGACTCCGGTAAACTCCACGGCGGAGTCCAGAGCGGATATGAATTCCGGCCCGGCCATGGAAGGGTTGTAATCGGCGAAAAAATCGCGCAAAAGTCCGTGGAGCTCATACATGCCGCCCGGATAGCCGTTCCCGGCAAGGGACTTCAGCATGACAAGCGCGCGAGTTAGGGCAGTAGCGGAGAAAGTATCCAGCGCGAAACCGAAATGGGCGACGGACATGTTCCACACGGCATCGGCAAACGGTATCTCGCGCGCCTTGAATCCGGCCTGCGAAAGAGCGGCGAACGCGGCCATGACTTCATCGGAACGGGATGAAAAAAGCGAGTTTTCGGCCAGCGCCCTCCGGAGCGAGGATAGCCAGTTGCGGCGCTCCTCGAAAGAATCCCCGCCGGGCAGGCAGAATTCCAGCGCCCGCCTGAGCCCAGGCACCGCGTCCTCCGGGCCGAAGCGCTTATAGCCGCGGATCATAATTGCGGCCTCCGAATCCGGCTCCGACCGGACAAGGTCCCCGTGCGCGGCTGAGTCACTCTCCTTAAGAAAACAGGCCGGGCCTTTTTCATCCCGGCGGACGAAGGCGGAGTACTCCCGCGCGGCGAGGGAATCTGCCGCCTCGCAGCGGAAGAAAAAAGCCTCGGTTTCCGTCCCGTTCCGGCGGAAGCCGTCCTCCGCGAGGATTTTGAAATGGAATTTCCACTGCGGCTGGAAAGGGAGCCCCTTCGCGCAGACGGCGAACAGCGCGTAAGTCGCGGCGACGTTCTCCTGCGGAACGCGGGCCGGCTCTACAAGCGCCCTGTACACCCCGGCACCGTTGCGGTAGCGGGAAATATTCGACGGGGCTTTTTCAAGACGCTCCAGAAGACCGGCCTCCAGTTCCTCGCCGAACGACCTGGCGAGTTCCGCCGCGCGCGCGGCGTACTTCATGGCCTGCACGGGCTCCAGCCCGGAAAGCTCATCGAAGAACCAGGCGCAGCTGGTGAACATGAGCTGGCGGGCGCGGGTCATTTCAAGCAGGCTGAGCGCCTTTTCCGCGTCGGAGTGGTGAAGGCGGCCCGGACAGTGGGACGAAAGGAATTTGTGGGTTTCGGCCGCCGCGTCCCGACACAGGCAGACTGTGTAATCCTCAAGAGCGGCACGCGGGTCGGTGAAAAAGGATGGCGCGTTCCTGGCCCATACGCGGTCCACTCCGTCGGCGAGCCATTCAAGCGAGGCGCGCAAAGGGCCGCGCCACGCCTGATTCCAGCCGCGCGAGGAACCGCCCCCGCAGCCGCAGTCGCCGCGCCAGCGTTCCACGCCGTGAGAACAGCTCCAGGAGGACTGCTGGACTATGTCCACCTCGTACTCCGGCGGACAGGCATCGAGGAAAGCCGCGTAATTGGTGAGTTCGGCGCCGCGCTCCTTCCCTATTATGGAAAGGGCTCCGGCCAGAGTGGAAGCGCCTTCCCTGAAATGGTGGCCAAAGACTTCCCCGTCGGAAGCTACGGAGACGAGCTGGCGGCCCCTGTAATCCTTACGGAATCCATCCTGAAGGCTGGCGGCGAAATGCTCCGGCTTTAGCAGCAGGTTTTCAAAAGCGATTTCGCGCGCGAGACGCGGCGAATAGAAAAAAATGTCGACAAACCTGCCGGCGTTCTCTTTGGAAAACCAGCGGTAAGGGCGGGTGAAATCCAGCGAGGCCTCGTGCACCGGCTCGAAACGTCCCTTGCCGCCGATAAGGCGCACTCCCGCGGCCTGAGCCGGAGAGAGGACAGTGAACCTGACACCGGCCTCGGCGAGGGCCTCCAGGGTGGCGTCGTCCGCCGCGGTCTCCGGCAGCCACATCCCTTCAGCGGGGCGGCGGAAGCGGGCGCGGAAATCCTCAAGCCCCCAGCGGACCTGCACACGCTTTTCGGCGTGGGAAGCCAGAGGCATTATGACATGGTTGTATACCTGGGCAAGGGCATTTCCGTGCCCGCCCCTCTCCTTGGCGGAAGCGCGGTCGGCCTCAAGCAGACTCATGTAAAGCAGCCGCCTGTTGCGTTCCAGCCAGGACAGGAGAGTGGGTCCGAAATTGAAGCTTATGCGGGAATAGACTTCGGTGAAACAGCCGCCGCGCGCGTCCCGCCCTCGCGCCGGCATGGCCGAACAGGGACCGTAGCACTCGCACGTTATGCGGTGGTTCCAGTCCCTGTAGGGACGGGCGCTGTCCTGCGGCTCCACCCAGCCCAGCCACGGGTTCTCCCGCGGAGGCTGGTAGAAATGGCCGTGGACGCAGACGAAGCGCAGCGTCATGAAGACATCGTTTTGCCGCGCGGTATCACGACGATGCCGGACGGGTCTATGTAGTGGTGCTGGGCGTCGGCGTCGGTGTCTATGCCAATCTTCTCGCGCGGGCCTATGCAGTTGAAGCGGTCCATGATGACGCGCTTAAGGCGCGTGCCGGGCTTTATCTCGCACCCGTCCATTATCACGCATTCCTCTATGACGCATTTTTCGTGCACCTGCACGTTGCGGCCGAGGATGCTCTTGCGTATCTCGGAACCGGAAACGACGCAGCCGTCAGAAATCATGGAATCGGAAACGGAGGCGTCCTGATACCGGGCCGGGGGCGAATTGAAGCTGGCCGAGTGTATGGGCCACTTGGGATTATTAAGGTCCAGCTTGGGCTTGGCGCCAAGCAGGTCCATGTTCGTCTGCCAGTAGGACTCTATGGTCCCCACGTCGCGCCAGTAGCTGCCGTCCTCATAGGACTTTATTCCGGGCAGAACCTGACCGTCGAAATTGTAAGCGAAGACCCTGCCCCTCTTGTATATGGCGGGCAGAATGGTCTTGCCGAAGTCGAGGCCGGGGATGTCGGCGTACTCCTCGTGGAATATCTTCACCAGCACGTCGTAGTTGAAGATGTAGTTGCCCATGGAGACGTAGGCGAAATTGGGGTCGCCGGGTATGGGCTTGGGGTCCTTGGGTTTTTCCTCGAACCCATTGACGCGGCTTTTGCCGTCCACCGACACGATGCCGAAGCCGCTGGCCATCTTGATGGGAACGCGCTGGGCCGCTATGGTGACGTCGGCGTTGTTGTCCAGGTGGAATTTCATCATCTGTCTGATGTCCATCCTGTAGACGTGGTCCGCGCCGAAGATGGCCAGCGCGTCGGGGGAATGGTCGTTGATGATGTTGAGGTTCTGGCGCACCGCGTCCGCCGTCCCGCGGTACCACATCTCGCCCATTCTCATCTGAGGCGGCACGACAGTGATGAACTGGTCGCGCGTGATGCCGTTAGAACGCCAGGACTGCCTGAGATACTCGATGAGGGACTGCGACATGTACTGCACAAGCACATAGTTGGCGAATACCCCCGAATTGACCATGTTGGACAGGACGAAATCCACGATGCGGTACTTGCCGCCGAACGGCACCGCGGGTTTGGAGCGTTCCTTGGTAAGGGGATACAGCCGTTCGCCCTTGCCGCCAGCCATAATGACTCCGAGTGTTCTCATAGCCACAGCCTCCTTTAGCCGATAGTATCCAGAATATCCCTTAAATCAGTCCCGACGCAGAGCAAGCCCGGCGTCTGAAGTCTGGTGAACATCTTGATGCGCTGCTCGCGCAGTTCGCGGGTAGCGGCGGTAAGCTCCTCAAGGCTGGCGCTCTCGCGCGCGACGATGTGCTCCTGATCGTCCAGTCCGGTAGAGGAGAACATGAACTCCTGCACCCCGTGATGCCGGGCAAGGACAGCCTGCCTTTCCGACAGAAATTTTTGCCTCTCGGCGGATGAAAGCTCGTACCATTCGTGCGTGCGGGACAGGGGATGCACGAAAAGGTAACGGTGCCTGCCGAAGGCCTCCTTGCAGGAGGAGTCGTCCTTCCGGTGAGCCTCGGCGGACTGATAGGAGCCCAGAAGGCACAGGCAAGGGGACAGGTAACGTCCGGCCCCAGTCACTGTTATGCGGGCCCAAGCCTTCTGCATGGACTCTATGTCCTGCGCCGCCAGCCAGAGCATCATTTCCATCCCGGCCTTCAGGCCGACCAAGGAATAACTGCGCAGGAACACCTCGTCCTCCAGCTCCGCCACCAGATTGGCCAGCGCCTCCTTGGCGGCTATACGCTCGTTGGACAACAGGAGGCGGAACTTGTCATCCGCCTTGACGAAAATAAAATTGGAATAGCGCGTCTGCTGGACTGACGCGTGGGGCTTCGCTTTCTCGCTCATTTACCCTCCAGTGGACCGATGGAGGACGGCAGGACCAGAATTTCCCCGCCTTTCAGCCCCTTTGTGACTTCGGTGCGCTTCTCGTCGCGCAAGCCGGTCTCCACCGGGGTGAGCGTAAGCGCGTACTGCTTCCCGTCCTTCGTGACGATTGAATCCGTAGGCACGGCGGCCACGCCGGGCCGCTCCAGCAGGGCGAACTCCCCCTGGAAGGTCATGCCGGGCTGGAGACCCTTGTTCTTTGAAACAACCTCCAGCCGCATCAGGAACTGCCCCTCCACGCCGGTGGGCAGGAATTTCCGCACCACAGCCCGTGCCTTTATGCCGTCCTGCGTACGGACCTCGCCCTCGAGGTCCAGCTTGAGCGGAACATAGAGGCGGTTGGTTGTCTTGGCGATTATGAAAATCTTGCGGGCCAGAAGGAAAAGCCGGTCCCCCTCATAAAAGGAACCATCCTCCTTCATCTCCATGCCCACTATGATGCCGGCTTCCGGCGCCTTCACCGGACTCATGTCGTAAATCTCCTTCCACTTCCTCTCCGTTTCCTTGCGGGAGCGTTCACTTGATGAGGAATTGAGCAGCGCCATCATCTCCTCGGAAACCAGGCTGCCGAGCACGTCGCCCTTCTCAACCCACTGGAAGAGTTCCGCCTTTACGTTTTTGGACTTGCCGTCGAAAGGCGCGGTGACGTCATAAAGGTCTTCGGCGGTAGTCGTGCCGGCGAAGCGGACGTATATGTTCATGCCGGATTCGGCTTCGGAGAATTTGAGGTTAAGCCCGTCCAGCGGCACGGGTTCCGGCGATTTCGCCAGCGCGGCGGGGGATACGGGAGGAAGAGGCTCGTCAGCCGTTCCGAGTGCGGCTTTGACGACTGGCGATACGGGCGGCGCGATGGGAAGAATCTTCCCGGTCGCGGGTTTTTTCGGCCGTCTGGCCCGCGTTGAGCGCTTCAGCGGCTTTACCGCCGCGACAGGCGCCGTGGAACTGGAAACAGAGGACGATGCCGCATCAGGCTGGGCCGTAACGCCGGATGCCGGCTGAACCGGGGATGAAACTGAAACCTGCTGGGAAGGAACGGAAGGCTGCGACAAAGCGTTGTCCTGAACAGGCGCGGCGGCCTGCGCTGGAACGGCCTTCTTTCTAGGACGACGCACTTTCTTTTTAGCCGGAACAGGAGCGGTCGGCGGAACAGGCGAAGCCGTTTCCTGCGCCGGGGATGAAACCGCCGCTGAAGCCTGAACGGAAGCGTCAACAGACGCTGACTGAGCGGCAGGCTGCGCCGCCGAATCCGTGGTCTGCGGCTGCGCGGCTGAAGGCGCGGCAGCCTGCTGGACGGGGACGGTTTTCTTTCTTGGGCGGCGCACTTTTTTCTTTGCCGGCACGGGAGCGGTCGGCTCAACAGGCGAAGCCGTTTCCTGCGCCGGGGACGAGACCGCCGCTGAAGCCTGAACGGAAGCGTCAGCAGACGCTGACTGAGCGGCAGGCTGCGCCGCCGAATCCGCAGTCTGCGGCTGCGCGGCTGAAGGCGCGGCAGCCTGCTGGACGGGGACGGCTTTCTTTCTTGGGCGGCGCACTTTCTTCTTGACTGGCGCCTTGGCGGCCGGAACGTCAGCCGCGAGGGCGGAAACGGCCGGCTGGGAGACCGTGTCAGACTGGGTCTGCGCGGTGGAAGCGGCCGTCTGCTGGTCCTGCGCGAAAGAAAACGCGGCGGACAGCATCAGCGACATGGCGCAGGAAAGAATCCTTTTAGAAAACATTTATGGTAGCCGCTCCTTCCACGGTTTTGGCGACGAACACTCGTTCGAAAGCCTCCCAGGTCCACGGCATTTTGGCCTTGAACATGGCGGCTATCGCCTTGGCGTATTCCTGAATTTCAAGCTGCGCGTGCGCGTCCGCCCGCAGGGAAACAAAGTTCATCAGGCTCCTGGCGTTGACCGTCCAGTAGAACTGCGTGTACTGGGAAACCGGCAGGGCCAGGCGGGCCATCTCGCGCGCCACGCCGGCGTCCAGCAGTTTCTGGTAGGCCGCGAATGACGCCTCCACGCAGGCGGTGTAATCAGCCAGCAGGTCCTTCTGCGAGAGGTCGGAGGTCCGGACAGACCCCTGCTTGTTCTTCATGTCCTGCGCGCGGAATTCCGCGGGAACATAAAATTCATCCTTCACTTCCGTATAGCGCGCGGAAACCTCGTTATAGGAACCCCAGCGGTGTCGCATCCACTGGCGCGCCACGAAGATGGGGCACTTGACGTGGAACTGGAAAACGCTGTGCTCGAACGGGGAAAGGTGTGCGTGCTGAAGGAGGTAAAGGATAAGCTTCCTGTCGCGCTCCTCCCCCTTGGAGGAGGAACCGAAAGTGACGCGCGCGGAATCCACCACGCGGCCGTCGCCGCCCATGAAATCAACCAGCTTCACACCACCCTTGTCCAGCACAACCTTTTCGAATTCCGACATAAAACCTCTCAGTAAAGCGAGGACGCAGCCCTCGTGAATTCCCTCATGTTCGGCAGGCGCAGCCCCGAGGCCAGCCTGTCGTTGAGATAGGCGGATATGCGGTCCCCGTTAAGGTACGCCGTCCCGCCGAAAGTGTAGAAACAGCCGTCCAGCATGTTCTGTATGTCCCGGTCCAGGTCCCCGCTCACCAGAGAGAAACCCACCACCAGCACCTTTCCGCCGTCTTTCGTGTACGAACGGACGGCGTTCTTTATCGCCACGGAGGCCGACTGCTTCATGTCCGCCCCGTCCGCCAACGGCTTGGACGGCTTGGAAAATTTCTTTACATCCAGTTTCGCGGCCATGCCGTGCGTGGCCTTCAGCGAGCCCTCGTTTTTCCCCTTGGCGGCGTCCTTTTCCGCGGACTGAGTGTCCTCCATAAGGCGCACGGCGGATTCGGAACCGAAGGGACGCATCAGGAATGCGGAGGCCCCGCGCATGCCCGTCTTCTTGCGGGCGTATTCCGCGGACCGGGCAAGGCTGGCGAATTCCCGCGCCGCGACTTTATTGCTCAGCGAACCGACGCCAACCACCACGAGCGAGTAATCCTTCAGCTCGAGCGGCAGGGCGGAGGCCTGCGCGGCTATGGCGTCGCCCACGCGGGAATCGGCGTCCAGCGCCGGGGTTATGGCAAGCGGCATCTTCTCCGTCAGGAACTTTACCCGGCCAAGCGTGGAGGAAGAATAGGTCGAATTGCCGTGCGTGCCCGCCAGAAAATCCGGCGAGGGCGATTCGCTTACCCCGAGCAGATAGCGCGTCTGCTCCAGCGCGTCGTTCTGGGTGGAAAGAAATATCGGAATCGCGATGAACCTTTCCGGGGAATACTGGTTAAGCTCGTTCACCGCCGTCTGCATGGCGCGGGCGTCCCCACCGCCGAAGACCACGCGGGCTGGATTCTCCCTGCCAAGGGATTCCACCGCCTTGCGCACGCGGTTTTCATAGCGGGAATCGCCCTCCTGCGCTATGACCAGAACGGCGTGCTTGCCTTCCGGCGCGGCCTTCTCCGCCTTGCGCGTCTTGCCGGATTGCGCCGGCGAAAGGCCTGCGCAAAAAACGCAAAGGAAAGCGGCGAAGAAAAGGGCCCGGTTCAGTTTCATTTGAACTCGTACAGTTTAAGCAGGGTGCTGTCGTCCAGCGTCAGCACCGGCACGAGCAACCCGGGCGCCATGGCGCCAAGCCGCCCGTAGACCGCGTCGCACACCACGCCGCCAACGCGCACTGGCTCGCCCCTGCGGGCGAGGGAAAAACCGTCCCAGGACAGGAACTCCATATCGGAATCCTTGTAGGAGCCGAAGGTGTCGGAAAGCATGCCTATTTTCGGCACGTTGGAAAACACCGCCGTCACGGCCCCGCCCTGAGAGGAAAGCACCGGAACGCGGGGATAGAACTTGAAGGCAACATCCCCGAAACGGAGCCTGTTCGGCGTCCGCGAGTAGTCGCCATCCGAATCGAACCGGGCGTTCTTCTTCTGGAACTGCACGCGCAGCTTGCCGCCGTCGGTTATGTAGACGGCCTCAAGCCCGTCCCGCTTGGCGTCGAAATCGTAGAGCGAGAAACCGTACACCCATTCCACCCGGGGAACGCTGACTTTCTCGCCGGCGGAGTAGGCGCCGTCCTTGTAGACCAGCTCGCGCACGCTGGAGGGTCGGAATTCCCCGCCCGGATATATTTCCTGCGCGTAAGGCTTCAACTCCCCGTTGTTGACGTAGACGCCGCGCACCAGCCACTTTACGGAGGCTTCCTGCGCAATCCTGCCGCCGGAGAAGCCGTATATGCGGGTATCCACGGTCTTGCGGAAATCGTCCGAGGCGACGGCGAATATCCGAGCCCGGCCCTCGCCCT